>ENA-UESD01002270-UESD01002270.1-human-gut-metagenome-genome-assembly--contig:-NODE-2270-length-13953-cov-12.327472_pt1 | contig 13953 bp, 8 predicted proteins | sample MGYA00242985_ERZ507986 | MGnify/ENA primary metagenome ERZ507986 (study PRJEB26167, sample SAMN06115408) | human gut metagenome | host: Homo sapiens | place: China:Guangxi | collected 2016-04-06... | reverse complement strand
AAACCGAGCCAAATTCCAGCTTCGTGTCTGTATCAACAGATAATCTCCGTGTGGCTTCTTCTGATGTAAATAAAACTCTAAATATGACTCTCAAAATACGCTCAAAGATTTGCATATTCCTCTACCGCCATCTGATCTACCGCCATCTGATAAGTAGGTGCACTACCTACTGCTTCTGTGATAACATCCGGCACATATCCACTCGTCACCTCAATTTAACTGGTATTTAATTAAAAATACGTTTATTATTGTTAAAGCATTCTAAAACGGGGGGGGATTTTGTAGTATCTACAAAGTTATATACCTTTGCAATCAGAAATCAGTCTCCAAGTAATATACAAGGGGATTGGTTGAAATATGTTGAGGACCATTTGATAAGTCATAATAGGTTTATATTGGTTTACAACAATGTTTATATTGCTTAATAACAATGTTTTATATTGCTTAAAAACGATGTTTTATATTGCTAAACAACAATACAACAGTAAGATTCCGGGTAACCGGATAAATAGTTAATATAGTAAGTGACAAATGAAAAAGATAGCAGTTTTGCTGTTTGTTATTTTGGGAAATAAAACAGTAGGTTACTCACAAGATTTCGCTCTGAAGACGAACGGACTCTACTGGGCGACAACCACACTCAATATGGGCGTGGAGAAGGCAATCAGCAACCAGGTAACCCTGGAAGCAGATGTAGCATACAACCCCTGGACATTCAGGGAAGACAAGAAGATGCACCTTCTCTTGGTGCAGCCAGAAATGAAATACTGGCTGTGCGAGAAGTACGAAGGTCATTTCGTAGGTATCCACCTGCATGGTGCTCAATTCTACGGAGGTTTTGGCAGCAAGCTCTACGATGGCTACTTGGCTGGCGGAGGCGTAACATACGGTTACGACTGGATTCTATCCCCTCACTGGAACCTGGAGGCAGCCATCGGTGTGGGATACGCCCACCTCTGGTACAAGCAAAGCCCTAACTTGCCCTGCATCAAGTGCCAGGAAAAGAAGAACGATAACTATATCGGTCCTACCAAGGCTGCGCTATCATTAGTCTATATCTTTTAAAAAAAGTGCATCATTTAATCACAAAGAACATTATGGATGATAGAATGAAACTCAAAATAGTATATCTGGCTATTGCTGGTGTAGGCTTGGCTCTTCTGACGGTTATGTCTTCATGCAGCAAACAGAACATAGTAAGTGATAAAAAGATTACATGTACTCCCGACTCCTTTATGCTCCTGCCAGATAGCAGTAATCAGGCTGCACTCAACCTTCAGGTTCATATCCCGAAGCATTATTTCTCGAAGAGAAGCCGTCTCTTCGTAATACCCGTATTGACAGACAGCGACAGCATCGTGGCTAAATACAAGCCTATAGTGCTGGATGCGCCTATCTACAGAAAGAAGATGGAACGTAAATGGGTACTCGATAGTATTGCTGACCCATACGATTCTATTGCACAGAGAGTTACGAACACGAAAGTAGATTTGTCCGTGTTATATAACGACACCATTACCCTGCCTGCCAACTTCCATAAGGGAAGCCTCGTGGCAGTGGCTTCTGCCGACGGATGCGGCGAATGCCGTGCCATCAGCCATACCAAGATAGCCGATGTGTTCCGTCCGGAAATCAAGAAGCAACTGCATCTCAACTGGATGAAGCATACCTTCGAGATCAAGCCGAAGATAAGAAAAGGAAAGGGCGTGGCACGACTTGAGTTTGCTATCAATAAATATGATATCAATCTCAAGATGAGCAACAACCAGGCTGAGCTCGACCACATGTTGAGCGATATAGCTCCAGTGCTCAGCGACAGCCTCGCTACTCTCACTTCTTTGGGCATCTATGGTCTGGCGTCAGCCGACGGCCCGCTGAAGTTTAACACCCCACTTTCCCGCAACCGTGCCAACTCAGCCCTGAAGTGGCTGCTTGCGCACATAGAAAATGGCGACAAGGTGAAGAAGATAGCCCGTATCGGTTCACGCCCTGAAGGATGGCAGCCAGTATTGGATGCGATGGTGGCCGCCGGCGATGCCGACAGCACGATGGTGAAGAACATCCTGACCCGATATGCCAACTTCAACGATGATGTGCAGGAGCGCTATATCCGCCGCCTGCCTATCTGGAACAGTATCAAGAAGAAGTATCTGCAGAAGAGCCGTAGCGTGGAATACACCTACACCTACATCATCAAGAACTTCACCACCGATGAAGAAATGCTGCAGATGTACGAGCTCCGCCCAGATGCCTTCAGCGAAGATGAGTTCCTGCATGTGGCACAGATTGCAGAGAGCGCAGAAAAGCAGAAGCAGGTATATGAGACGACTTTGAAATATTACCCTATGTCGAAGATTGCTGCCAACAATCTTGCCATCCTACTCGAGAAAGAAGGCAAGATGGATGTGGCTGAAAAGATATTGAACCGCCAGAAGGTAGAAGAGACTCTGATCAGCCAGAAGGCACTCACAGAATAAATTACAGCGTATGACAAGATTAAAAGTTATCATATATGGTATGGCACTGGCTATGTCATTCACCTCGTGCGTTCGTGAAAATCTGGACCAATGTCCTCCTCTGCGTATCAACATCGAGGTGAAAGACAAGAATTATTTCAATGTTGATCAGACTGTTCCAGAAGAGAAACGAGATGAGAATCAGCCATTTAGGTCATTCGTTCCGTCTCTTTCCTATCGTCTGAGCCGACTCAACGACGACGGCACTCAGCAGGTTATCGTAGAAGAAAAAGGTTTCGGAGTAGAGGGTGATGGATTAACTTATCCTGTAAGCTTCGACCCCGATATGCCTTTCGGAAAATACGTCTTTACGGTATGGGGAGGTATGAAGACGCGAGGCGAACTCAATCTGGATAAAAACGAACTGTTGCTACATCCGGAGCACAGTCAGGGCGATGATGTTTATCAGGTTTGCGATACCCTCGTCTATGATGAAAACCATTATTGCTATACCAGCGAGATGGAGCGCACCAAGGGTAAACTGGTTATATGGTCAGAGAATCTTCCTGCCGGGTATCACCTGATGAATACTGAAGTAAGCCAGCTCTATGGAATAGTAAATCCAAGTTTCCTATATTCTGAAGAGACCAGCGTCTTTCATGAATCGGAAATTGAAGCTGGCGCCAAGACCTCTATTTTCCTGGCTCCTTCTTTCCAGAAGGATGAGTCAGTGGTGGATGTCAATTTCTATAAGAATAGTGGCGAAGGCGGCAATTCATCTGTGTTGTCACCTGATGACGTGAAGGTAAGCATGGAGCGCAATAAGATTACGGTGCTGAGGTATGTGTACGATTCCAAACGCAATCGCTTCACCATCTATATGAAGGTGAACGACAACTGGGAGGAAATTCACGGCATGATATTGGATTGATAATTAATTTATACTCAATTTTTAAATTTATAATTTATGAAAAAAGGTATGTTTTTTGCGCTTGCAGCAAGCAGCTTGTTGTTCAGCGCATGTAGCAGTGATGACGCTGTGGTTAGCACAGAGGGTCAGAATGAGGCAGTACAGCAGATTGTATTGCAGGTAGCAAGTAGTGGTGATGGCTTGACAACACGTGCAGGCCGCCCATTGTATTCTTCAGAGGCTTTGCAGACTATCCAGAATGTTCGCGTCGTAATTTACGACGCAACTACGAATGCTATTGTCAAAGACAAACAGTTGAACTGGAAAGATAGTAAAACGTATACCAATCATGGACGCCAGCTTACTCTTACTTACAAGGGTGATGAAAGACTGGGTGAAGGTAACTACAAGGTTATGGCTGTAGGTTACAGCGATAACAGTGACTACACCTATGCTTTGGATGTAACAAGTACAGAAGCCCTTACTGATACATACAAAGATATTACTGCAACCTTGAAGGCAGGCAAAGTAGCAGAGGAGGTATTCGCAGGTGATGCAGAACTGAATATCAATGCTGACAAGAAAATCACCAACCTTACTAAGGGTGAAGATGATGGCGTAGCAGTAACCTTGCATCGTCAGGTAGCTGGTAGCTTCGGTTATTTCCAGAACATTCCTGCAAGTGTGAATGGCAAAGCAGCCAAGACCCTCCGTCTCGTAGTAAGAGATAAGAATGATATGTTGACTTTCAATAACTTCAACAGCTCATTCACAGCTGCTGGAGCAACTGGCAGCACTATCAAGTATTGTGTTAATGGTTCTAAATCACCAGATGCAGCACTTACTTCAGATGCACAGTTCAAAGATGGCGGCAACGGTTATGTGCTCTACTCTATCGATTTGAAGACATGGTTCCCTGAACTTGATAAAAACAGTGACGGTCTGCTGAATGCTGAAGATACCTGGAAGCACCCTGACGATGTAAAGACTCAGGTTGTGAAGGGTTCTGTATTCGGAAGCAACTTTGTCATTCCATTTAAATACACAGAGGGTAAGAACACCATGGAGCTTCAGCTCTTGGATGCTGATAACAATATCATCAAGACTTGGACTGTTTCTATCCCAACAGCAGATGTAAATTCGAATAAAGCAAATGGAGCTACAGACGCAAGTGCTTCTATCTTCAACGTGGTTCGTAACCACATGTACAACTTGGGTGTGAAGACTTCAAATGGCACAACACCAGATCCAAGTAATCCTGATCCAAAGCCAACTGATCCAGATCCAGACAAACCAAAGCCAGGTACTGACGAGCCAGAAGACTTGACCAAGTCTCAGAACCTCATCTTGAAGGTGAACGACAACTGGGAGGCTATCCACAAGATGGAGCTGGGTGATTAATCTTACTACGTGCTCATAATATAGGCAGTATTAAGAAAAATATATCCAAGGGATGCACAGTGCCCGCTATAGGCACTCGCATCCCTTACTATCCCAACATCACAATATTTAATTTATCATTCATTTTATACGTAATTCCCATTCAAATCGAATAGGCGAACATTGAAATCGAATAGACGAATATGATGAGAAAATCTATAAAAAACAGTTTAAATATAATCCTCGCTGCCAGTCTCCTAATGAGCTGCAGCGCAAGCAATGATGCGCCTGATACCCTCGCCGACGGCTCGCATGCCGTGAAGTTGAACATGAGAGTGGGTGTAAGCGCAGGTGTCGTTACCAGCTCACGAGAACTTGATACATGGGATGGAGCACAGCAGGTGAATGATATGAGAATCTACGTCTTCAGATGCCCCGAAGACAAGAAGGGCACCTCAGAAGAAGCATATACCTATTGCATCCCTATTGAAACGGAAGCAGCCAAGAATGGTTACTATTCCGTTGACGCATTCAACAATAGAGAACCCTACTATTCTGCCGAGCACCAGAACATGCCCGAGCAGCATTCATACACCTTCGAACCCTATCTGCAGAACGGCTACTACTACCAGTTTCTAGCCATAGGCAGAGATGACAAATACGCAACGAACAAAGTACTTACAGAACCCAAATTCACTAAAAACGAAACGAAACTGGAGGACGCAAGAATCGCCCTCACCGAGGAGGCAAAAAACAGCGCCAAACTCGGTATCCTCAATACCACAGAGCTGTTTAGTGGCATCCTGCAAGACGAGAAGACACACGAGGAAGCCCCCGTTCTCGTAACGGAAGAGACGAAATACTTCCACCGCACGCTGACCGCCAGCCGTAACGTGGCTGGCCTGATGATTTACGTAGAAAACATCCCGACACAGGTGGAGTCGAATGCAGCAGGAGACGTGAGCACCGTTACCTTCAAGCCTACCTCTCTATCCGTTGTAGCCACCGGCATCAGCACCGAAACGCTGATAAGGCAGAAGCAGGCACCAGCAGATGCTGAACCGTTGACTTATCAGACGTTGGGCACCATCGACCTCACCCCCTCAAACGGATGGACCGTAGATGCTACAGAGAACATATTCAAGCGAGCTGAAGACTCCCAGAAAGGATGGAAGGTAAACAGCTACATGATAAGCAACTTCATGATGCCTACACCAGAGGAAAAAATGCAGAAAAGCAAGAACTCGGCCGAGAACGAGACCACCTTCTATCTGCATTACACGGATGGCACGCACCACAGGTACGACAACATCAGGAAATCTACAACCACTGGCGACAAGTTCAAGTTCCCTATCGAGGCAAACCACCTGTATTGCCTGGGAGCCAAGAGCAAGACCGTGAACCAGCCATACGACCTGAAGGAGTATTACGAGCCTGTGATGACCGACGTGAAGGTTGAGATAGAACCAGCTTTCGAAAAAAGACATGATTTTGAAACAGAATAAACGTTACAAAACAGCATAAAAACGGAAATAGAATATGCAGAAATCAAAATTTAGCATCTGTAAGATAAGCTCCATCAAGATGAACGCCATCAGGATAGGCATGGCGGTAGGGGTTTGCTTCCTCCTCGCACTAGCCGCAGGATGCAGTAGCGATGCCGATCTGCCACCCTATCCAGATGGCAGCAATGGAGATGCAGGCATGAATCAGCCTTCGGAAAACGAAGATGAGATTACGACTGTTCCCATCACCATCACTCTGGGCGGATTAAGCGGCAGCGATGGCAATACCAATCAAGATGGCAGAAACACCCGTGTAGCTCCTCCTGGTGCAGGATCCTCTTCCTCGTCGGGCACAATAGGTGAGGACTACGGAAATGCCGAGACCGACAACGTCAATGCCGTAAGGCTGATAGCTTTTCGCCGAAGAGTTCAGAACAATGGAGAAAATACTGCAACCTATGATGCCGCAGTCAACGATATCCAGGGCTTCGAGTACGACCCTACCAACGACAGGGTGATTACTGGGAAACCCACGTTAGAAGACGGCAAGAAAGACGATTATCTTTCGGGAAAGCCCCACAAGCACTATGTGGTAAAGGGCAAATTCGGCATCAGCAGGGGCTACGAATATCGCATCATTGCCCTCGCTTACAATAGCCAGGAGAAATCGCCCTATCCGCAGTATGAGGAAAACAAAGTGGTTACCACGGAAATGCTCAATTTAAAAAAAGGTACTACATTTCAGGAGTTCAAGGCCACGTTTGCGAGTTACCTGGTCAAGGATGATGGCAAAACCGACACCCCCAACAACTGGCTTGACTATCTAAAAAAAAGATATATAGGTATCATATCAAATCTGCATAATGTAGATAGCTTGAGCCGCCAGCTCATCACGGTGCCGCAGCTCTTCTATGGCACCCTCTACCAGCAGGGAGATGCCACCCAAAATCCAATCATCTCTTCGGCTGATTACCAGAAGGAAAATCTGGGAACCAGCAAGCCTACACCGCTTGTAGGAACACTCTATAGAGGCATGGCAGAAGTAGAGGTTCATATCACTTCTGCAGCCCATTACAGCAGCAAAGTGCAGACGCAATGGTATTGCCTACTTGCCGACAACGTGTTTACCCAGATGCCTCTTACCAGCTACGACGGTTTTAAGCAGGGTAGTGAACCTATCAATAAACATCCAACAAAGGGAGGCACCTATACCGCCATCGCCTATGCCCCCTTCCCAGGTGAAGGCAAGGGAGTGGTGCTCAAGGCATTTGTGCTGCCAGGCAAGACCCATCTTGCCGTGAGAATAGGCTTCGATGCCAAACCTTACGCCCTCAACTCTAAGGTGAAGGCGAAGGATATGATGTCTTCTGAAGCAGCCACGGGCGTTATCGTGGTAGATGGAGTCAGCAACCTCTTCTATCTGAGACGAAACCATAAATATGTCTTCACATACGATGAGCAAAAGACACTTACAGACTCCAGACATTTGCTCGAATAAGATCAAGAGAATTATCAAGACGTTATGCTATGTTTTAAAATCAAACAGACAATGAAACTGCATTTTATATATAAAACTTTCATATCATTTTTGTTAACATTCCTGATGGTTGTGCCTGCTTCTATCCAGGCGGCACAACCCAAGGATGACAACACCAGTCCCTATTTCGAGAGTGCTGCCGTTAGAGACTCGTTCAAGAACTGCAAGAAACCCATCTGGACCAACAACTGGGATGATCTGCCAGCCGACAAGCACCAAGACCATTTTGTGGAGTTTAACGAACATCCCAAATATGGCAACATGACATTCCGTGAGCTGCGCAACCGCCGTGCCCTTACGGGCGAATCGTGCACCATTAACAAACTGATTGGTGTGGTAGGCGTAGGCAGCTGGGCAAAGGATATGGGCGCCCTTACCGACGATTCACTCGACAACTATGCACAGGTGAACTCCGTGGTACGGGCAGGGGTAACCGTAGATCCGATAGTAAGTGTAAAAGATATGGATAATTACTATTCCAAGGGAACGGTGGCAGGCTTTACCATCGTGGCTGGCTCGGGTAGCAGCGTGCTGAGCCTCGATGTAGTCAAGGCATTCTCCATCGGATTCTATCGCGACGGCAAACTGAAGGGCGTAAAGGCGGTGAGAGAAGGACAGGATGGTTCGGGAGTAACGCTGAAGCTGCTCCAGATACCGGGTTCCGACAACATCTGCGCCATGCTGACGGCAGAAAGCGACTGGCTCTTCGATGAAATCACTCTCGACTGCTCGGGCGGCATTCAGGCAGAAGTGGCGAATATTCTGAAAATCAAATATGCCTTCGTGGGCGAATCTACGGAGTTTACCATCACCGATGGAGGCATCAAAAAATACAACGAATATTTGGAAGGCGACAAGCAGGTGGCGCTCAAAGAGATGAAAGGCTGGCGCCCTATTATCCTCGGCATCCCCCTGCCTTTCCTGGACAAAGATATAAAGAAGATGACAGATGATGATCTGGACAATTTCGCCACCATCGTCCCTCTTCTTGACATAGGTTACCAGGGCGGAGCCAAGTTTATGATGCAGAACAACAAGAACCCGCAAGGCGAAGCATTCGAGGCTGGCATGGAGGCTGGCTTCAAATACAAGATGGATGCCCTGCTGAGCCTCAATGCAGGAACATGGGTCAACGTGCTGCTCTTCGACCACAAGGGAAACAAGGTGCAGGAAGAAACGATTTCTGCCCAGGTGCTCCACCTCTCGCTGGTGCAGATTGGCGACGGAACGGTGAGCATCAAGGCAAAGGTGCCGTTTTCAGGATGCGAAATCAGATTCCTTACGGTTCTCGGAGTTGATGCAGGCGCCATTGGCATCCACTATGGATTCGTAAGAATGGCTCCGGATGTATCCCACCGGTGCCCCATCAATCCTACCATCAGCAGCAACATCTGCGGGTCGCAGACTTCGTTTACTCTCCGTTCTAATCCGAAAGTAAGCGTAACATGGAAGCTGGTGAATGCCTGGGATTCGCAAAATAAAGATATTCTTGCCATCACACCTGTAAAGGTTACCTCTGATGGTCAAGTTACCAATCTGGAACCTGGTAAATATACCTTCAGGGCCACGGCTCAGGACGGATGTTATGATGAAACCACCATTACCGTAGGTGGTTTTAATGATGGAAATACAACTTGCGGCAAACCACTTGTCAACAAACTGGGTGAAGATTTCTATGAGGTATCGCCTAAGATTCACGAAACATCCGGCTCGCTGCTTTCTGTCTCTGAACTCAGGGATAGAGACAATATTATCAAGGGTGAATATGATCAATATGCCGAATATATAGGTGGCTTGAGTCTTGCCGATAACCTCTGCATCATCGGAATTCACCGCAAGGATGGTCAACTGATATACGATGCTACCGACCGACACGAAGGTGAATCAGAGCCGGATGCCGTCAAGAGAGCTCAACCTAAGCGCATTGGTTTTGTGGTAGAGGCTGATGCTACAGTAATCAATTTGCATGCCCTGCAATTCCTGCAGATACGCTGCTATAACCAAGGCAAGGAAGTATATCGCCATCTGATAGATGAGAACAATGCGATTAGTGCAGATATTGCAGGTTCAGACAAGCTGCAAAAGATAAGATATTCTATCGAAGTTCCAGCCTACGACAGCAAAGGCAACCCGATTCAGATGGATGAGTTCCAACTCTGGAATTCGGGTGTACTCAATCTGGGCGGTTCTAAACTCCGTATCTACTATGCCTTTATCGAGGAGGCTGCCGATGACTGTTCTTCGCCACTTGCATGTAGCAGTCTGGTGATGTCGCATAATCATTCACATACTACCATCAATGCTAATGAAACCAAATTTGGCGGAGCGGTGAGTGTGGCTACTGTAGATGATAACTTAGGTTATCTGGTGGATGATGACTTGAATACCTATATGGCGGTTGCCAATACGGTAAGTCTGGGAGTTGGTCAAACATTCGCCGTAAAGATGGGTAGAACACTCGACTATCATCATCAGTTGGGAATTGTCATTGACAACAAGACTTTCCTGGCAGCCGTAGATGTAGGAGACTGGCTAACGGTAGAAACCTTCAAAGACGGTAATTCTACGGGAGATAAATTTACCGACTGGAAGGTGATTTCCGCTAATGTAGCGGGTTATGGCGATAAGAATATCCTCTTCTTTCAGCCAAAGAAAGCGTATGACGAGGTGCGATTAACTTTAGCCAAAATTGTAGGCGCATTGGATGTGCAGAAATTCTACGGACTCGTGACACGTGGGGATATTGATAATGATGGTATTCCTGACTGTAAGGACGACAAGTCGTGCGTAGATGGTGTAGACGATATCGCTGTCAACAATGTATGCGTAGGAGATAAGATTGTCGTAACTGCTACCGGATTGACCGGAGTAGATTATCATCTTTACTTCGGTGATAAGAATGCGGGAGAAAATGGCATCGTGTCTCTGCATTCTACACCAGACACCAAGAACAATATCCAATATACCTACACCACCAAGGAGCCGGGCGAATATCAGCTCACCTTCTTCGACGGCAGTTGGACGCCACTCTCTTCTGTAGTATATCAGGTTCATCCATTACAGACCCGATGGCTTCCGAGTGCATCTACCAAAGAATGGAACAAATGGGACAACTGGAGCGACGGTTCGCCTTACTGCTGCACCAACGCCATCATCTCGTCGGATGCCGATAACTTCCCAATGCTGGGAACGCCAGTGAAGCCAGCCGACTACTGCTGCAAGGACATCTTCTTCGAACCCCGTTCGGCGGTGGATAACGTGCCATCGCTCAACTATCGCAAGGCATGGGTAGAACTGGAGCAGAAGCCGAACCATTACTATCTGCTGAGTGCACCGCTCAAGCAGATGTACACGGGCGATATGTTCATGCCTGCCGACACCACGAAGGCGAAATACTTCGAGGATCTGAACGAAGAAAACTGGAAGGAACAGCGCTTCACCCCGAGCATCTACCAGCGCCTCTGGGCGGCTGCGCATCCGGGTAAGATTTATTCGCTAGACAGCAAGGGAAATCCGGTTTTGACGGATGATAAAACGCTCGCCGTGAAAGAGGCCACCTGGTCGCACAACTTCAATGCCGTGGCGAAGGAGTACGGCATGGGTGAAGGCTTCTCTATGTGGATAGACAACGGCAATCTGCCGGCTACCAATAAGTTCAGTATCCGCCTGCCTAAGACGCATAAAGAATATAGTTACTTCGTGGATTACGATCAGGAGAAAGTGGCTAGTGAAACAGTGACGAAAGATGCAAATAAGATAAACCGCTTCATCTACGAACAGGATTCTCCGGGCGACTTGACGATGGATTATAAGTATCTGTCGGAAGGCAAGGAAGTGACGGAGAACCGCACGGTGTTCGTAGGGCAGAGCGAGTATCAGATTACGCTGAAATCGGATATTCCTACGCAGACCTTCTTGCTGGGCAACCCATTCATGAGCCGCCTGAATATCGAGAAGTTCCTGGAGGTGAATGAGAACGTGAGCAGTGTGAAGGTGGAAGTAGAGAATGAATTAGGAGATATGGAAGAGCAAACTGTAAGTAAGGTCGCTTCTACGGGCAACGCCACCACCATCGCCCCCATGCAGGCATTCTATGTTACCACAAATGATGCGGCGAGTACGCAAATCACCCTGCTGCTCACCCCAGAAATGATTGGTGGAAGCAAGAAGGCTACTGAGGAAAGTAAACCTGCTGAAGCCAAGGGACTGAAAGTGTGTGTGGAAAGCCTGAAGACGCGAAGCAAATCAGCAGCTATGCTGGTGATGGAGAATTCAGAAACTGCTTATGATGTTTCTGCCGGTTCTTCTTCCAAGAACTCTGTATTGGTTCCAACTCTTCTGGATAGTGAAGTGAAGTCACCTTTGAAGGTATTTGGTATTCAGCAGAGTCAGGCTTACGATATCCTTCCGATGACTGGCGCTACATCTTTAGGAATCTATCTGTCGCAAAAGGATAGCATCCGTATCGAGGTAAAACCTATTCAGGGTGTTGATATGAGCGGATATGTTCTCCATGATATGCTTTCGGGTGCCGATTATTCACTCGATTCTCCTCTCATTATTGCGGATGCCGAGACCTCGTTAGGCAGATTTGTTATCAGAAGCCGTTATGGAAGTACAGATGTGTCATCTGTCGATACTGATCAGCGCATCAGTATTGTTCAGGAAGGTTCTTCTGTCCTCGTGCAATCTGCCTGCGGCCTGCTTAAGAGTGTCAAGGTCATAGACCTGAATGGCAGAATCATCAGCAGGGTACAGGGAAATGGTTCAAGGTGTTTAAAGGCGAGCATAGCCACAGGCATTCAAATCATACACATAGAATTGGCAGATGGTAGCAGTAAGGACTATAAGATGATTTTCTAAGTAAGGCTGTACAGTGGTACAGCTAATTACATCTTTTACTTATAATTATCCCTGCCAGCTTGTGAAAGCCGGCAGGGCTTTTATAATAGTCTTTCCCGAAAGAGCAACAACATAACAATAAGGAACGCAAGCCCCGCCTAGCAGAGTAAAACGCTCTCGCTAGGCGGGGCTTTTGCATATACTTAAAAACCATAATAATATGAAAGAAGAAGAACAAAAACCAAAAAGCAACCAGTGGGCTCCTGATGATGAGGGAGCCAAGAACTTTGTCAACCAGCCAGGCTATCAAAAAGAAGCCATGGGTATGGTTAACCTGATCGTTGATGTAATGAATGATACCCATGAATATAAAAAGGCGATTTTCTGCAAACATTTACTGATGGAATGCAGCCGCAAGCATCATCTTGATCTGGGAGAACAGATAGAACGTGTGGTGGCACATGCTCAGGACATAGATGAGTTTGGAAAGTATATGAAAGCCAAGAAAGGCGAATTGAACCCCAAGCATATATCTGAGCAGGAGTTTGCTTATGCCATCGACCAGCTGATGGAGTCTGTAGATGAATCAGGCAAGTACATATTCAAGATTCAGCGCCACTGGATTGCCGTGTTCAGAGTAGCCGTAGATTTGCATTTTATAGGAGAGAATGACTACAAGGGTTTCTGTAACTGGATAGATACGATTCACCCGGGAGCTTTCAGAGTGAAGCTGACGCAGGGTGATCTGAAACAGATCAGTAACTCGGATTGTTATATGAAACCATTCGATAAATGGGGATATGCTCCGATGGGAAACGTGAAGAAAGAACCTTATATTGCGATGACCCATGTGGTGGTTTGCTTCAGAAATCTGTTGGGAATCGACGAAAAAATTGCTTGAAAACGGCTCAGAAATAACCCTCGTTATAACTTTATAACCCTCGAAATAACCGCAGGGCTATTTGCTTGGTCAGTATCGGATTTCGCAGTACCTTTGCCCCGCAATCAGATGATAAAGTCTGGTTGCGGGGCTTTTCTGTATATGGAAAACCGGTATCATTTCCTGGTATGGAATTTAGCGGATGGTCGCAGCCCCAACGTGATAATACATATATGAATATGGATAAGAACAATATGAAGCCGTATGTTTTCAAGCATCCGGAGTATGAATGGAGAGTATTTCTAATTAACAACATATCTTTCTAAAACTTCAATATATATGAGCAAGAAAAGTTTTTCTGCAGCCGCAGAGGCTGCTGTACAGGCGCTTTTGAACGCCCAGAAGGTAGATGCCAGTATCATTACTGACGAGTGTGGTAACGT
>ENA-UESD01002266-UESD01002266.1-human-gut-metagenome-genome-assembly--contig:-NODE-2266-length-13963-cov-12.556244_pt1 | contig 13963 bp, 10 predicted proteins | sample MGYA00242985_ERZ507986 | MGnify/ENA primary metagenome ERZ507986 (study PRJEB26167, sample SAMN06115408) | human gut metagenome | host: Homo sapiens | place: China:Guangxi | collected 2016-04-06... | reverse complement strand
GACTTGTCAAGCCATTTACGTTTACGAACATGGAGATAAGTGGCGCGACCACGAATAGGATAGTCTTGGATTGTACGGTACTCACCAAAACCATAGGATATGATATCCGGGTTGGTCTTATCTTCTTTTAGCTGAACTTTTTTTTCATCAAGATAAATATCAAAACGGTCAGCACTCTTGTCGAAATTGACAATATCAAAGTTGTCTATAAGCACATCCGGAAGGATGGCACGAAGGAGTCGTTCGGGGTTCATAAAACAAAGGTAAGCAAAGATAGCTAATTTTAAAACTTACCAACCAGAAATTTCCGCTGAGCCCATAAATGCTTCGAACTTTCTAGTGGGAGCTGAAGGGAAAGGCTGATACGCCAAGAATATTTTGGAAAACTGATCCGGAAAATCCATTCTTGGTTTAACTCTCGGTTTAACTGAACCATGTAAACCGGCGAGTTTAAGGCATAAAAAAAGAGAGTTACTTTGGTGTAACTCTCTGATTCTTTGGTGATCCGCTTGGATTTTGTACCTTTCGGTTATTTCCTTGCGTTATCTGTTTCTTTTCCAAGGCCCTATGCCCTGTCATAAAAGGGTTCATTATTAGGATGTAACACAAAAAGTGTAACACATTAATTAACTCGCATGTGGTTTTGATGTTGTTTCTAACCACAATGCAAAGGTACATATAATATCTGAGAATCTCGCTTTTTATCACCGTTTTCTCGCTTTACGAGTATGAAATAAGAGTATGATTTTTCGTCCAAACACAATAAAACCTAAATTCTGACTGATTTTCTTTTGTACTTTCGTCCATTTGTGTCTTCGTCTGTAACTTCGCAACACAAAATTTCAAAAATTAAACGTATGAAGACATTGACGAAGAAACAAAAAGAAGCGAATGGAGAGAATTTCTCTCGCATTGTAGATGATGCAGCCATCCTTTTGCAACGGAAGGCAGATTATGTGATGAATATAAAACAAGTCGCTGACTATCTTGGTATATCTATGGACGCAGTCCGCAAACGATGTCAACGGGGGCAACTCCCATTTCATAGAAGTGCCAGTCGGTTGTACTTTAGCCGGATGGAGATTGACGATACAATTCTTGACCGTGAACTGTTGACGAAGTTTGCATAAAAGAGGTCTGCTTATGACGTATATTGACTACATGAACTTTTCCGATAAGCCAAATGAACAAAGCAAGTTCACTTGTTTTGTCATGGCGAGGAAAAGTGCGCATCGCGAACCAATTTTGGCGACTGGCGGACTACGAATCCTTTGCTGCAAGCGAAGTCGCTCTTTATGCCTTTCTTGTCAACGAGTGCAACAAGTTTCATTGGCAAATGCCTTTTTCTTGCCCTACCTTTCATGTTTGCAACCGACTTCGGATGTCAAAACAAACGTTGGTAACAGCCAGAGAACGGTTGGCGAAAAGAAAACTGAAAACAAACCTATCGAACAATGGTGTTGTTATTCGGGAAAAGTCATTGAGGGGAAGTATAAAAGGATATAAACATAGATATTCTATAAAATGATGCTTCAAACATAATATATTCTTTCATTTCTTCTTTTTATCGCATTATTTTTCATATTTTTGCAATCATAAATAAGTAATAAATATGAATAGAATAAAAGAAGTACTTGAAGAAAAAGGCATTAAACAAACTTGGCTGGCAGAAAAGATAGGCAAAAGTTTTAGCCAGACCAATGCCTATGTCTGTAATCGCAGACAGCCAAGTATTGAATTATTGTATGAGATTGCTTCCCTTTTAGGGGTTGAAGCGAAGGATTTATTGGTTGATAATATTGAATTGAAGAAATAATTATGATAGAAGTCAACCAAATCATAAAAAATCTGATACCTACAGAACCTGTCACTGTCATTAAAGTACAGGCTTTGGGAAATATGTATTCTATCAGATACACAGGTGTAACGACCAACAAAACTAGCTCTAAAGTGATTACCAAAGAGCAATTCGAATCATTGGAAGTATTGACATCCGAAGGTGAATTTAACTTTAAGGGTAATCCTGAAAAGTTTGTGATGTATGCCGAAGCTGAGCGTATTCATTCGGCATATCAGTTCGACCCGTTGTTTGCCATCAACTGTAGTGTGGTTGACCCTCTTCCCCATCAGGTGGAAGCTGTTTACAAGTTCTTGTTACCCCAGCCTAAGATTCGCTTCCTGTTAGCTGACGATACCGGTGCCGGTAAGACGATTATGACAGGACTCCTATTGAAGGAACTTATCATGCGTGGTATAGTTGAACGTATTCTGATTATTACTCCTGGGGGATTGACCAAACAATGGCAGGAGGACGAAATGGGTGTAAAATTCAATATACCTTTCACACTTGTCAATCGCAGTCTGTTTACTGCCGACCCTAATATTTTCCGTACGGCCAACAAGATTGTGACTTCCATTGATTTTATCAGTCGGGAGGATGTGCTTTCTGTGGTCAGCAATACCAGTTGGGATATGGTTATCTTTGATGAGTCGCACAAATTGTCGGCTTACGAATATGGACAGAAAACCTATAAATCCAAACGGTACGAAACTGCCTACGTGCTTTCCCAACAATGCGAGCATATGCTCTTGCTGACTGCTACTCCACACCGAGGACGTACTGATACGTTCAAAAAGTTGCTTCAGCTATTGGATGAAGATATATTTGCTACAGACGATGTAGCAACAGAACGTGTAAAGGAACTCAGCAAGGATGGGCTGAATAAGTTCTTTATTCGTCGTTTAAAGGAGGACATGAAAGACTGGAATGGTAATCCGCTTTATAAGAATCGTTTTACCAAGACCATTTCTTACCAACTGACTCCCGAAGAGAAATACCTGTATGACCAAGTGACCAATTACTTGACACAGCGCAAGGAAGAGGCTACTGAAGAAAAGAACATTCATGTAACTTTGGCCTTGGCAGTCATGCAACGCCGTTTGGTCAGCTCCATCTTTGCCATCAAAAACACACTCTTCAAACGTTGGAATGCCTTGCAGGGTATTGTGGATGAAGTCAACAAGAACCCGAACATCTGGAAACAGCGCCAGAAGTTGGAATTGGTGGATGTGGATAACATGGACCAGTACGATGATTTGGAAGATGATGAAAAGGATGCACTTGACAACATTCTTTCTGACCCGAAGAAGTTCAAACTTTTTACGACATCAAAGAGTTTGGGTGAGATTGCCAATGAAGCCCAAGAGGTAAAGCGCTTGTATGACATTGCTAACCAACTTTACAATCAGAATCAAGAAGAAAAGAAATATATTCAACTCAAAGAGTTGTTGAAAAGTCAAGGAGTCATTTACGGACAGAAACTCGTTATCTTTACCGAACATAAAGATACGCTACTCTATTTACAAGAACGCCTTACCAACAACGGCTATAAAGTGGCTGTTATCCATGGCGGTCTGTCGGTTGATGACCGTCGTGCCTCACAATGGCAGTTCATGGCACCCGATACTCAGATTTTGATTGCAACCGATGCTGCCGGCGAAGGTATCAATCTGCAATTCTGTCGATTACTCATTAACTGGGATATACCATGGAATCCTAACCGCTTGGAACAGCGCATGGGACGTATCCACCGTTATGGCCAAAAGGAAGATGTGCTTGTATTCAATATGGTTGCCGACAATACACGCGAAGGTCAGGTGCTCTCCAAGTTGCTTACGAAACTGGACATCATCCGTGAGAGTATGGGAGATGACCGTGTGTATGATGTGATTCAAGATGTATTGAAAGATGTAAGCCTTGAAGCTATCATTTCTTCTGTATTTGATGGTAAGAAGTCCGACCTCGACCTATTCCTGAATCAGAACAATCAACAATTGGAATCAGAGTTCAAGAATCGCATCGAAGAGCAACAGAATGCCATAGCACATAGTGAAGTCGATTACAAGGATGCCCGCATACTGAAAGAGGATTCTGATGAAAAACGGTTGCAGCCTATCTACATTCAATTGTTCTTTGAACGGGCGTTCCGCTATTTGGGTGGTCAATACGATGCTGTGCAAAAAGGAATCTACAAGATAACATCCATTCCTGACATCTTAAGCAAACAGTTGAAGGAAAGTTACAATATCTTGGCCGACAATCTCAGCCAACTGCTCTTCTGTTTCGACAAGCAGATATTCCTCGACTATCAGAATACGGCAGCTATTTTGGGTAAAGTGCATTATATCAATCCCGGAAATGCCTTGTTTGATGCTTTGGTAGATTGTGTACGTAAGGAGTTCAAGGAAGAGATGCTGAAAGGCACCATATTGGTATCACCTGAAGACACCGAAGAGTATTTTGCCTTCTTTGTCAAGAACCAGATTACAGACAATCGTCCCAACAAGGGAGACGACAGTATTGCCAACGAACTGTTAAGCTTCATTTATCAGACGACTGACGGTTCTTACCATAGCACTTCTCCGGCCAAGTTCCTCGATTTGCATGCTCCATCGCAATTTGCCAAGGAGATATTGCCCCCTGAAACAGTGCAAAGTCATGAAGTGATGAGTTGGGCGTTCGAGAATATTACCTTACCTTTGTTTGAAGAAACGAAAGTGAAGGTTGAGGAAGACTCTGCCAAACGACAGGAATACCTCCGAACGGCTTTCAGTCAAATCATCATGGATTTGGATATCGCCATCAATGAAATGCAGATGAAGGCATTCATGGGGGATATGAAGTTGCAAGAAAAGTTACTGCATAAGATTGAGCGGAAAAAGGAGTTGATGCACAAGCGGGAAGAGCGTATTGCGGAAATGGGGCAGATGACCGAGGTGTCACCCAAAGAACCGGAGATTATCGGATGTGCATATGTAGTACCGCTTTCACAAGTGGAATACGAACAACATTTCCACATGAAGCGGGACGAAGAGGTAGAAGCCATTGCCATGCAAGTTGCCATGGAATACGAAACGAGCCAAGGACGTACTCCTGGAGATGTGTCGAAACAGAATTTGGGCTACGACATCAAGAGCATCGATGCTTACGAAATGAAACGTTACATTGAGGTGAAAGGTCGTGCAACCACCGACGGTGTCATGCTTTCCGAAAATGAATGGAATCGTTTGGCTCAATTAGGGAACAAGGCATGGCTCTACATTGTCGTGAATTGCAAAACCACTCCGGAGCTGTATCGCATACAGAATCCTGCCGAACGTCTTTCATTTGAAAAGATGTCGAAAGGAGTACAATATTACCTGCCATTGGAAGAGTGGCAACAAAAATACATAAAGGAATAAAAGAAAAACATCATACTATGACAAAAGCCAAAAAACTCATAGAAGTTGCCTTGCCGATTAAGGAAATCTCGGCAGAGAGCGTGCGAGACAAATCTATCCGTCACGGACACATATCGACCCTTCACTTGTGGTGGGCACGTCGTCCGCTACCCGTATGCCGTGCAGTGATATTTGCCAGTTTGGTACCTGACCCGTTGGATACCAACTGTCCAAAGGCTTTTTGTGATGCCGTACAGGATTTGTTGGCAGGGAATATGCTATATGCACCTTACCCAGACATCCCTTATACCGCCATTTACGACCCGATGCCGGATAATTTGCGTAACCGTCTATTGATGTTTATTGGTAAGTTCTCACATCCATGCCAACTGAATATGTTAGCAGGAAAATCCACACCATCCAAAGACCAAATACAGGAAGGCTGTTTGATCAAATGGGAAAGCAAGAACGACCCTGTTGTGCTTCGCTTGGCCCGTTTATTGATATGGGTGGCTTATAATGCCGAGCGTCATCCGGAAGCATCTTACAAAGAACTGGCTACTGAGTTTGATTTGGCTTTCAATGCAATCAAAGAAGCTGAAAATAATTTATACAACACCCCTAACCGTCATCTTGCTTCGGCAGATATAGAAGCTAAAGAAGCGGCCTTGCAAGCCTCTATAGAGAGTTTCCAAAATCGAATGCCAAGCGTATTCGACCCCTTTGCTGGCGGTGGTGCCATTCCATTGGAAGCAGCCCGACTGGGATGCCGTTCGTATGGTAATGATATCAATCCGGTGGCACATATCATCGAAAAAGGCTCCGTAGAATTCCCGCAAAAGTATGGCAAGCCCATCACTTATACCCACGAAGAGTTTATGGCTCTTTACGGCAAGGAAGGAGTAAAGCTCTATACAGAGAAGTTTGGCGTTATGCCTACGAGTAATGTAGAAATCCCCAACCGTCTTTCGTTTGATGTAGAGTTTTATGCCAAGAAATTATTGGCTATGACAGAGGCTGAAGTGGGGCATCTTTATCCTTCAGATGAAAAGGGTAATAAACCTGTCGCTTATTATTGGGCACGTACTGCTACTTGCTCCAATCCATCTTGTAGGGCAGAGGTACCTCTTTTGAAACAATTCTACTTGGCTAATACCAAATCGAAAAAGGTCTATCTGAATCCTATTATCAATGAAACGGATATCCAATTTGAAATAAAACATGAGAAATATGATGAGAAGGATCTATCTGGATGGAATAACCGGGGAAATATGACATGCCCTTGTTGTGGCAATGTTACACCTGTAGAATCAGTAAAAAAACAATTTAAAGAAGGTAAAACATCGGAAAAGATATTAGCTGTTATATACGAATCTAATATTGGCAAACAATATCATTTACCTTCTTCATGTTCTGATTATAAGATTATTAAAGCAACTATAGACAAACCAACTGAAAGAATGGCAGTTGAGAACAATAGGAACTTCAACACCCCTGGATGGGGAATCGATAATTATGGGGATATGTTCTCAAACCGTCAATTGTATATGCTCCAAAATCTAAATAAGCAACTAACAATATTAAAGGAAGAGTTAGGTACATCTGATTATTTAAAAACTCTCTATATTTATTTGGCTATATGGTATGACAGAATAGCATTAGCGAATACGTCATTAGGAAGATGGCATAATGGTCGAGAAACCGTTGAACATCCTTTTAGTAGGCAAGCTATTGCCATGACTTTTGATTATCCAGAATCTAATCCATTTTGTACAAGTTCTGGAAGTGCATTGAATCAATTGGAGTGGATAACCCGTTATTTGGAATCTGAAAGTGACATCCAATTCTCTGCTTCATTTGCCAATGCTTCGAGTGGAGAAAGAGGACAATTTGAATCAAAGACATTGACTGCTGTTATAACAGATCCACCTTATTATGATGCTATTGCATATGCTGATATTTCAGACTTCTTCTATGTATGGATGAAACGTACATTGAGTGATATTTATCCAATGAATTTCACTACTCCTCAAACTCCAAAAGCAGAGGAATGTACTGCATTGAAGCATCATCACAACAATAGTGAAGAAGAAGCAAAACGACATTTTGAGAAGAAGTTAACAGCAATATTTGATACGATTGAATATCAGACATCCGATGTTGTCAGTGTTATGTTTGCCCACCAAAGCACTGAAGCATGGACAACTTTATGCAATTCAATCCTTGGTGCGAGAATGAATATCACCGGTAGTTGGCCTATGGATACAGAAATGGCAAACAGAAGTTTGGGATTGGCTGCAGCTGCGCTTGAATCATCCGTGACCGTATCTTGTCGCCCTTCAGAACGAAACGGTTTTGAAACATTCAAGCGAGTAAAGAAAGCAATTGAAACAAAAGTGACTGAAGAAGTAAATGCACTCTATGAACTTGGATTTCGTGGTGCAGACTTGCTGACTGCTTGCTTTGGTCAAGCCGTCAGTGAATTTGGTAAATATGAAACAGTTGAAAAGGCTGATGGTAGCGAAGTGACTGTAGGCGAACTGCTGGAATTGGCACGTACAGCCGCCTTTAATGCACTGCTACGGGGATTTGATGGTGATGAATACACTCGCTTCTACATCGGTTGGCTACAGATGAATGGTATAGGCGATACCGACTTTGACGATGCTGCTAAGTTTGCCCGCGTGGGAATGAGCGTAAACATCAGCGACATCTTCGACAAGCATCTACTTATCCGTACAGGCAACAAACAACATTTAGCAACCTACAAAGAGCGTGTGGTGAAAGACAAACTCGGTATAGAAGCCAGCGACCCATTGATTGACCAAGTACACCGAGCTATGGACAACTGGCATAGTGGCGACCGAGGCAAATTGTTGCGCCACATAAAAGTGGTAGGTAGTGAAGCAAGCAGTCCCTTCTGGCGAGTGTTGGCCTCTTTAAAAGAATTGCTTCCCGAAGGTGATGACCTGACACAAGTACAAGGATTGATATCCAACTCTGCCGACTTGATACAGCATTGTAGTGACGAAATAACCTATACCCAAGGAACATTATTTGAATAACCCATTAATACCTGAAAGTTATGAATGACAAGATACATAAAGCATTAGGCATATTTTTGGATGCCATGCGTCCGTTTGTGGTAAGTTTCTTACAGCAACAATTTCCAAATGAACCATGGGAAGGATTGTTTTTTGCCAGATTGAAACCGGCAAGACAAACTACTTGGAACCAAGCCATGAGAGCACAAGGCGAAAACCAATCGTGCATGTATTTCATTGACTACAATAACTTGCCTGATTTCGCCATTGGATTCAAACGGGAATTAGGATTGGAATTTGAAAATCCCGACAAAGCCAACAAGTTCATCAGCTATTTGCAGGAACTAAAGGACATCCGTAACAAGTGTAACCATTACCAAGCCTTGGACAACGAAGAGATAGAAGGTGCCTATCTCTACATCAAGCAAGCAGCCAAGTTAATGAAAATGGACGAGCTGGTGACGGAGATAGATAACATCAAGGGACAGACACAAACGATAGTCCAACCAACTACGACTATACCTCAACCTGCTACCAACATATATGTAAATGCATTGCGTGAGGATGCACCTATCCCTGCTTGGTTTACCAACGTATATCCTCACTATGATATTCGTAACGGTGCTTTGGATGAATCGGTGTTTGCGGCAAACCTGAGTGAAGTGGCCTTGGGAATCGGTCAGGAAGTCTATAGCAATCCTACGATGTTTTTTGAAAAGACTTACGTAACAGCCGGACTTCGCGATATTGCCAACCGGGTTATTCGCGCTTTGAATGGTGAAGAAAGTGAAAACCGGGTTGTATCACTCCAAACGGGTTTTGGTGGAGGTAAGACACATACCTTGATTTCACTCTTTCATATAGCCAATGCAGGACGTTCATTGCTGAATTCAGCCTATACTGCCAATTTGTTGCAAGAGGGTGTAGTTCCCAATTTTGATAACGCCAAGGTTGCTGTATTCACAAACAATACAACCGACGTTGTACAAGGGCGCACTACCAACGAAGGTATCACCATCTATACCCTATGGGGAGAACTCGCCTATCAGTTGGGAGGAGTGGAAGGATATAATAAGGTACGTGCTAATGATGAAAGCAGGACGGCTCCGACATCTTCCATTTTCAAACCTATCCTGGAACAGCATACTCCTTCGCTGATATTGGTGGATGAGCTGGCCGACTATTGCAACAAAGCCAATGGAACGATTGTGGGCAAAGGAACACTTTATACACAGACTGTAAGTTTCTTGCAGACATTGACCGAATCGGTTGCAGCAGTTCCCAAATGTGTATTAATAGCAACCCTGCCAGCCAGTGCAACTGAAGTGGCATCATCAGAAATCGGACAACAAATTCTTTCGTCCCTTGAAAACCGTATTGTACGTGTGGGTACTGGCATAAAACCTGTAGATGACGAAGAAATCTTTGAAGTGGTCCGTCGCCGCTTATTTGAAAACGTTGGTAATCCAGAGGTGATAGAACAGGTATTGACACGATATAAGAATACGTATCATAACAGACGTTCTGACTTACCAGTCGAAGCAGACCGCACGGATTACATCAACAAAATGCGCAAGGCATACCCGTTCCATCCCGAACTGATAGATATGTTCCGCTTGAAATGGGGTAACGACTCGCGCTTCCAACGTACCCGTGGTGTGCTGCGCTTGTTGGCCTCCATCATCAAAGACCTTTGGAATCGCAGAGGTTCATTGAGTGGTTCACAAGCATTGATACATACTTCTGATGTCAACTTGACTAATCTGCCTACATTGACTAGTACAATCACTAGTCTGATGGGAAGCCAGTGGGAAACGGTGATGCATGCTGATATCATCGGAACATCAAGCAATGCGTATAAAATTGACAATGAAGATCCACAAAGCAATACTTTCAAATACAATTTAGCACAAGGTATCGCAACAACACTATTAATGGGCAGCATCGGTGGCTCACAAAGCAAAGGATTAAGCATCGAACAATTAAAACTTTGTATGCTTCGTCCATCAGCATTCCAGCATAGTGAAATTAATAATGCACTCAACAAATTGGAGCGAGTCGCTTATTATTTATATGCCACAAACGTTGGCACTAAGAGCTATTGGTTCCAAGCCAAGCCTAACATTAATATATTAATTAATAGTGCCAAGTCAGAAGTTTCTGCCAACGATGTAAAGGCCGAAATACTGAAACGCTTGAATAGCCAAATCAATGGAAACAGTCAACTTCGAGTATTGATAAATCCGTCCAGTGATGTTCCTGAACAGAAGACGTTGACATTGGTCATATTGAGTCCTGACTATGCCACACAAGCGACTTCCATCAGCAAGAAGGTAGAAAACTATGTAGAGCAGATAGCTACGAAGAAAGGTACAAGCCAACGCATTTTCCGCAACACCATTTTCTATTTGACTTGTTCGGAAAGCCAACTTGGACTGTTGCAATCCAAGCTGACAGAGTATTTAGCTTGTGAACGGGTGCAACACGAATACAGTGGTCAGTTGGATACAGATCAGAAACGTGACATTGCAGATAAGAAGAACGAAGCCAATGCACAAGCTAATGCACAGCTCATCTCTGTTTATAACATAGCCATGCGCTACTCAGTGACAGACGGATTGGAAGCTGTTGAATTGCGTGACTTTACTCGCGATATGCAAACGCAAATCACTGAAAAATTGCTGGATGCCATTATTGAAGAAGAATGGCTGATACGTTCTATAGGTATAGGAACACTGAAAACGAATCGTCTGTATCCGACTATCGACAGCCCAATCAATGTAACAGCATTGTACGAAGCATTCCTGCAATATGGTGACAAGCCGATGATAACTGGACAGGATGCGGTAATTAACAGTATTCAAAAATATTGTTACAATGGAGAGTTTAATGTGGCATTTGGTGAAGCAGGAAACTACTCACGTATCTATCATCGGGAAGACATTTTCGGATTGAATGTGGACGACCGTCAATATTGGTTGGTAGATAAATCTGTATTGCCAAAACGTGAAGAACCGTCACAGACAGAAAGCGCCACTACCACAAGTGGTATTGTTTCAGAAACAAGTCCTTCTGAAGGACAGCCAAGCGAAGCCCCAGCTGCTGTAATCCGCAAGTTCAAATCTATTAAGGTATCAGGAAAAGTCCCTGTAGAGCAATGGACACAATTGTTCTCCAGTTTCATTGTTCCATTGAATCAAAACAACCTGGAAATAGAAGTTTCATTTAAAGCAAAATCAACTTCATCCAAGCCACTCGATGAATCTGCACAGATTTATAAGGTGGTGAAGGAATCTGCCCAACAGTTGGGGTTGAAGTTGGAGGAGGAGTAGTATATGGCAAATGAGAATAAAATAAAACATCTTGAGTTCATCCAGAATGTGATAACACGAATGAATTCAAATTCCTTTATGATTAAAGGATGGTGTGTAACTTTGGTTGCTGCATTATTTGCATTAGGTGCGAAAGATAGCAACGTAAATTTTGCAATTATTGCTTATATCGTAATTCCAACTTTTTGGGTTCTTGATGGTTTCTTTATTATTAGAGAAAAGCATTTTAGAAATCTATATAATCAAGTAAGATTAAAGGACGAAGAAGAAATTGATTACTCCATGATGCCTAAGCCTCTTAATATTGGAGATTGGATAGCAGATGGCATTGCCACATATACGCTAGTTCCTTTTTATGGAGTTATGTTAATTGCTACATTTGCAGTATTAATAATGTTCAATTAAAGTATAATTATGAACCAAATAATATTTCTAGGGACACCATACATTCAAAGAGAACTAGAACTGTCTTTACATTCTTTTAAGGATATTCGTATCATTCAAGAAGAAATGAAAGATAGTAACAAACCTGTTTTATATCTTTATTGCGGTGACTGTGAAGAGGATAAAAACAAATACTCAACTACTTTTTTGAATGAATTAGTTGAAAAGCAATTAGTTCTTCCGGTTGTTAAAGACCCAAACCTTTTTAATGCATATATCCCAGAAGAATTGGGTCCAATCAATGCAATCATTGTTCCTTCGGAAAATGAGGTAAACAAACTCAAAAATAGAGTGTTAGAATGGTTCGGAAAAATTGAAGTCAATAGGAAAGTATTCATTTCGTATAAAAGAAGTGACAGTACAGTTCTGGCTCAACAGCTATATAATTCATTAATAAAAGCGCATTACATACCTTTTTTGGACTCATATAGTATTGATTCAGGTGTTGCTTTTCAAGAATATTTGTTACACGAACTTTCAGATTCTGCTGTTTTTTTATTCATAAATACTCCAAACTATGACATGAGCAAATTCACTATGGAGGAATTAAATGCAGCCAATAAACTTCAATTAGGAGTAATTGAAATTTACACCAATGGAGCAAAGCATTATAAGGAAGCTGAATTTGCGGAAGTGTTTAACTTAGACGGAAATATTGACTGCAATAAAGAATGTGACGACAATACAATTCGGAGTATTCTTGATTTTATAGAAAAAATAAGAGCGAATCTTTTTGAATTCAAATTCAAAGCTATCATTGATCAAATTAAAATTAAGAACAAAGATAAATCTTTATGTGTTGACTCAAATAGAATCTGCTATACAGGTCCGAATGGTGCTTGTTATTATCCCATCCTACATAATCCTATATCTTCAGACTTCCAAAAGGCAGAGGATAAAATGAGCAAACAAAAGAATACAAATAAATATTTAGTATTCAATGGACTTCATTGTAGAAAGGATATAAAGGAACATATTTTATGGTTAAATAAGTCTTTGCCTATTAAGGCTATAGACATAAATGAATAAAACTATGATATTTTTGTCAGCTAGCATACCTATAAAAGGTAGAGAATATTATGGCACAGCTAATATTCCAGCAATACGAGAAGCCGTTATGGCGTTTACAAAAGTATGTATGGATTTTAAACTTCCATTTTATTTTGGAGGACATCCGGCTATATCTCCTCTTGTATATCAAATAGCTAAAGAATATGGAGGTGATTTTGCGACCAATGTTAAAATCTACCAATCTATGTGGTTTCATGGTTTGACTCCTCCAGAGGTGGAATACTATCAAAACATTGTTTGGACTGATAAAAAGGAAGATCTTGGCAAAAGCCTTTTGCATATGCGAGTACAAATGTTTACTAATCCAACTAATTGTGCAGTTTTTATTGGAGGCATGAATGGCATTATAGATGAAGCGACAATGCTACACAAGATGAAGCCCAACATCAAATTATTGCCCATTACAAATACTGGCGGAGCCTGTGCTGACTTAATGAAAATTGCAGATATTAAGTGTGACCCATTTCCCGTAAACGATTATTCTTTTGCATATACATATTTATTCAAAGAATACTTGAAACAATTCTTGTAAATGTAAATTAACAAGGGGCAATTGCCCCTTGTTAATTTACATTTTACGAACATCATAATCATTTATGCTATCCCTAATACTTATTGCCAAATTTATATACCAATCAATATTGGAGACAAACTTATCCCAACGGACCATGTGAATATAACTTGGATATCCTTTATAAACTGTTTCACATTTAGCTGTTTCGCTTCTTTCTTTCACTTTTTTGTTGAACATATTGTTTCTCAAAATTGAAAAAAGGAGTCAGTAGCTTTTTAGTGGGGATACGCATATAGTTTAGCAATGCGGAAAAGGAAGAACCTCTTGTCAGCTACGCC
>ENA-UESD01002265-UESD01002265.1-human-gut-metagenome-genome-assembly--contig:-NODE-2265-length-13965-cov-2.984015_pt1 | contig 13965 bp, 18 predicted proteins | sample MGYA00242985_ERZ507986 | MGnify/ENA primary metagenome ERZ507986 (study PRJEB26167, sample SAMN06115408) | human gut metagenome | host: Homo sapiens | place: China:Guangxi | collected 2016-04-06... | reverse complement strand
ACAATGCCGTAGCATTCCATGGCGGTATGCGAGGCAATTTTGGCGATGGCGAGATCCGATATGGAAATTTTACCGTAAGCGTTGCTTGTATTAACAGACATAATCATTCTCCAAGTTCTTTCCTATTGTACATCATTTCCGCGCGTTTGGCAAGCAAAAATTTTCCTTTTGTAAATATTTTTTTATTTTTTTGTTTTTCGGGGTGCGTTTTTAATTGCTTTTTCGGCGCGATCATGCTATATTATTAATACTTGCTTTGCGCCCTACGGGCGGGAAGGCAAATTCATACGGTAATTTTATCCCGATCGGAGGTGTCAATATGTCAAGAGTATGCAGTATCTGCGGTAAGGGTCAGGCAAGCGGCAACAACGTCAGCCACTCCAATCGTAAGACGAGAAGAACGTTTAAGGTCAACGTCCAGAAGGTCTCCTATGTTCAGGACGGCAAGGAACAAAACGGCTACGTCTGCGCAAGATGCTTGAAGAAAGCGGAACGTGCCTAAATCACGGAAATTGAGGCTGCCTTTTTATAAGGCAGCCTTTTTTTCGTCCCTTGGCTTCTATGCTATGCGAGCGGCGGCGGAAATATTCTCAATACGTTTGTAAGTGCAAGCTTTTCGAGCAGGCGGGGGGAAAGCCCCGCCCTTTCCATGTCCTCGAAAAAGCGCGGCATCTCGTCCGCGCCCGCATACAGCGGGTCCTCGCTTCCGTCGAAATCCGTCCCGATCGCAACGACGTCCTCTCCGCCGACCGCGACGATGTGTTTTACGTGCGCCGCAAGCCCCGCCGCGCCCGCAAATCGACGCACGAAATTGACGCCTACGACGCCGCCGAGCCGCGCCAGGGTCTTTATCTGGGCGTCGGTTAAATTGCGCCTGTGGGGGCAAATGCCGCGCGCGAGCGAGTGGCTGGCGACGAGCGGCACGCCGAAGCTTTTCGCCATGTCCGCCAGCTCGAAAAATCCGTCGTCGGAAAGGTGGGACACGTCGGCGTAAATCCCGCGGGAAAACAGCTCCTCCGCCACGCGGCGGCCGAAGGGCTTCAGCCCGCCCCGCATGCCGCAGGGAAAGCCGAGACAGTTTTCGTCGTTCCAGGTAAACCCGAACATCTTTACGCCCGCGGCAAGCAGCGTCTCCAGCCGCGAGAGGTCATTTTCCAGCAGTCCCCCGTCCTCTATCGTCAAAACGCCGCGTATCCCCGCGCTTTTCAGTTCCCCCTCCGCCGCGCGAAAGGCGGAAAGAAAGGGCAGAGCGCGCCCCCACGGGTCCGACGAGGCGGAGCGGGAAAACAGGGCAAAACATTGTAAAACGCAATCTCCCCCGATGAGCTTTTCGAGGGAGATCTGCGCGTTTTTCATATGTAGAAATTGTTCCGCGCCCCGTGCCGCCGTGAGCGTGTCCGAGTGCAGATCTCCGTAACGCAAAGAATTCTTCTCCCCCCCGCGTTACGCTTTGGAGCGGCCCTTAAACAGGCGCAGAATCAGCCGAATCACCTTCGGCGGCTTCAAACAAATGATTTTTGACATCCTTCTCCTTGTTGATCGCGACGAGGAGAACTCCCCTGTCGCAATCGATTTCGGCGTTTTCGTTCACGCCCACGTTGGAGATGCCGCGGCAGCTGCCGTAACAGAGCGTCAGATCGTCCGTGGGATAGAACAGCCCTCTGTTATTTATTATATGCGCGGCGCCGCCAAGGCTGAGTACGTCAAGCGGCGGCGGTCGGGCGAGAAGATCAATCTCAAAGACTTTGCCAATGAGCTGGGCGTGACCTATGGCACAGTCCGCAACTGGAAAAGGATCGACCAGTGGGAAGATGCCATAGAGCGCAAGCGCGGCGGGCAACCCGGCAACAAGAACAGCCGGGGCAAGAAGAACGCCAAGGGCAACACCGGTGGCGGTGCGCCGGATGGCAACACCAACGCGGAGAAAGACGGCGCATATAGCACCATCCACCTTGACCGGCTGACCGAAGAGGAACGGGCGTGGCTGGATGCGATACCCACCGGGGCCAGCGCGAACAACGCCTATGAGTTGAAGCTGCTGCGGATTCAGCAGCGGCACATCATGGAGAAGATCGCGGAGTACGAGAAGTGCAGCCCGGAAGAACTATTTACGGCCACCATCACCGATATGCGCAAACCCGGCCCGGATGCCGAGGGCAAGACGGCGGACAGTGCCGTGCAGAAGATGGCGATGGTCAACAAAGACAGTGCCTTTGTCCGGGTGACGCAGTTGCGGGAAGCTCTGAACAAGGTTTCCGGCAGAATCATTTCCCTTACGACCCAGATTCGCCAGCAAGAAGAATTTGAAAAGCGGTACGCTCTGGAACTGGCCCGCCTTGACATTGCAAAGATGCGGGCGACCGGTGAGGTAGACGTAGACCCGGAGGGGGACGAAGAGGATGAAGAAGAAGCTCCACACGACAAAGATAGTGGCGCAGTATCTTGACCTGTCCGAACGCCGGGTACGCCAGCTCCGGGATGAGGGTGTGCTGGAAGAGAAAGCCCCCGGCCTGTATGATCTGCGTTCCAGTGTCCGGCGGTACATCAATTACCTGCGGGGCGACGAGGGCGGCAAGGCTGATCTCAACGAAGAGCGGGCGAAGCTGACCAAGGAAAAGCGGATCGCTGCTGAAACCGAGAACAAGGTGCGGAACGGTGAGCTTTACCGCAAGTCGGATATTATGACCGGCATGACCACCATCGTCATGAACCTGCGTTCGAGATTGCTTGCCCTGCCGAACAAGCTGGCAGCGAACATCGCCAAGCTGGACGGCGACGAGGACAAGATCATGGATTTGCTGCAAAGCTCCCTCCACGAGATCATGGAAGAGTTTTCAAACTATCAGGTCGCATTGGAGCGGCCAAAGGATGATGAAGATGAACAAGACGGAGAAAAAACCGGATAAGCCCGGAAGCAAGTGCAAGGGCTGTCCGTGGGGTAAGCGCATCCATCAGCGGCTTATCCTGTGTATGTTCCCGGAATGCGTCAGGGGTGAGTCGAAACGTGAAGAAGAAACGGATCGTAAAACTTGAACCGCAGACCGTGGAGCTGTTCGCGGAGGTTTTGAGCAAGCTCCGTCCGCCACCGCCGCTGACCGTAAGCCAGTGGGCGGACAAGTACCGGGTGCTGTCCGCTGAGTCCAGCGCAGAGCCGGGGCGGTGGCATACAGAGAAAGCCCCCTACCAGCGGGCTATCATGGATGCCATTGGTGATCCTCACGTCCGGTCGGTCGTGGTCATGTCAGCAGCGCAGATCGGCAAGACGGATGCTTTCATCCTCAACCCGTTGGGCTACTACATGGACTATGCACCATGTCCGGTGATGTGTATGCAGCCGACCCTTGACATGGGACAAACGCTCTCGAAAGACCGCATTGCTCCCATGATCCGGGACACGCCACGGCTTACCGGCCTTGTAGATACCAAGAGCCGGTACGCTGGCAACACCGTCATGAAGAAGAATTTTCCCGGCGGACACATCACCATTGTGGGTGCAAATAGCCCGTCCAGCCTTGCCAGCCGCCCCATCAAGGTGCTGCTGGCGGACGAGATCGACCGTTACCCAAAGAGCGCGGGAACTGAGGGCGATCCCCTTGATCTAGCAAAGAAACGCCAGACGACCTTTTGGGACTACAAGACCGTCATGGTCAGCACTCCCACCATCAAGGGAGACAGCCGAATCGAGGATGCCTACTTGCTTTCTACGCAAGAGGAATGGAACGTACCATGCCCGGAATGTGGAGCATACCAGCCGTTCCTCTGGGAGAACGTCAAGTTTGACCCGGACGATCTTGACAAGGGTGTGAGCTACGTCTGCCGGGAGTGCGGCTGCATCGCCAACGAATACCGGTGGAAAGAGCAGGGCATTCACGGCAAGTACGTTGCAGCCAACCCCGGCGCAGAAGCCAGAGGATTTCACCTGAACACGCTGGCTTCAACCTTTGTGGGCTGGAAAGAGGTCGTGCAGAAGTTCATAGAAGCCAAGATCGCCCTTGACCACGGCAACCCCGAACAGATGAAAGTTTGGGTGAACACCGAGCTGGGCGAAACGTGGGAAGAGCGTGGAATCCAGTTGGAGGACACCGAGCTGTTCAACCGCCGCGAAATCTACGCCGCAGAAGTGCCGGACGATGTTCTGTATCTTACTGCCGGTGTTGACGTGCAGGACGACCGCTTTGAAGTTGAGGTGGTCGGCTGGGGCGAGGGTGTGGAGAGCTGGGGCATCCGCTACCAGAAAATCTACGGCGATATGCTGTCGGATCAGGTGTGGGACGACCTTGACAACTTCCTGCTCCAAACGTGGCGCAAGGCGGATGGCACGGCCTACCCACTGTTGGCTACCTGCATCGACTCCGGCGGACACCACACCGACGCGGTGTACCGGTTCGCCAAGGAACGGCTCAACCGCCGTATCTTTGCGATCAAGGGCATGGGCGGCAGCGGAGTCCCGTTCATCCGCAACCCGTCCAAGAACAACCGCGTCAAGGCGGAGCTGTTCATTCTGGGCGTTGACGCTGGCAAGACGACCATCTACCAGCGGTTGGAGGTCAAGACCCCCGGACCGAACTACTGCCATTTCCCGTCCAACCCGGAAGCGGGTTACACGGAGGAATACTTCAAGGGCTTAACGGCTGAGAAGAAAGTGGTGCGGTTTGTGAAAGGCCGCTTGAAAGAATACTGGGAAATCAAAGACAAAGAGCATAAACGAAACGAGCCGTTGGACTTGCGCAATTACGCAACCGCGGCTCTTGCCATTTCTCGCCCTGTGCTGAAAAAGACGGACGCAGACGGAACCACCGTCCAGCCGGTCAAGAAAGCGCGGGGCCGTCGTCAACTTTCGGGAGGTATCTAAATGGCAGGAATTACGCTGGAAACAGCACAACGGATGCTGGACGTTTGGGTAGCCGCCGAAGAGAGCGTATCGCACGGCCAGAGCTACCAGATCGGCAACCGGTCGCTGACCAAAGCCGACCTGACGCAGATCGGTAAACGAATCGAATACTGGTCGAACAAGGTGACGGAACTTTCCCGTCAGCGGAACGGCAGGAACCGGATGGGGCATTTTGTACCCCGCGACCTGTAAGGGAGGGCTGACATGGGAATGTTTGATAGCCTGCTCACGGCGATTGCCCCGGAGCGGGCGGTGAAACGTGCTGCCGCACAGTCGGCAATACGGGCAATCAATTCGGGCTACTCCAACTATGGAGCCAGCCTGCACAAGAAATCCATGCGGGGCTGGACATGGCACGGCGGAAGCCCGAAAGAGGACATCGAGGATAATCTTCGAGTCCTGCGGGAAAGAAGCCGCGATGCCTTTATGGGCGTTCCGCTGGCGACCGGTGCAATCAAGACGATGCGCACCAACGTGGTGTGCGGCGGCTTGACCCCGACACCCCAGATCGACAACGCCTTTCTGGGTATCTCCGATGAAGAAGCCCAGAAGATCAACGCCCAGATCGCACGGGAGTTTGGCCTGTGGGCGAACAAACCGACCTGCGATGCAGACCGGCTCGATAACTTCTATATGCTCCAACAGCTCGTGTTCACGGGTTTCCTGCTGAACGGTGACGCTGTGGCGGTGCTGCAAAACAAGAAGTCGCCCGGTGTGCCGTATGATCTGCGGCTGCGGATCATCGAAGCCGACCGGCTGTGTTCGCCCAGCTTCATGGACGTGCTTTCGCCCTGCGAGATCAACGGTCGCCATGTTGAAAAGATCGTGCAAGGTGTTGAAACCGATGCCGAGGGCATGGTCGTTGCCTACTGGATTTGCGACCGTCACCCGCTGGCAAGCACGGCGGCGGCTGGCCTTGCAGCATCACACTGGACGAGAGTGGAAGCCTACGGCGCAAAGACCGGGCGGCAAAACATCCTGTGCCTGATGCAGCGTGACCGCGCCGGTCAGGTGCGGGGAGTGCCGCTGCTGGCTCCGGTGCTGGAAAGTTTGAAGCAGTTGGGCCGCTTCACGGACGCAGAGCTGACCGCCGCTGTGGTGTCAGCCATGTTCACGGTTTTCATCAAGAAAACGGATCAGTCTGACGAGATACCGTTTGGCGAGATGCTTCCGCCGGAGGTGCAAGTGGATGCCCCGGACAAAACCAGTGTAGAGCTGGCTCCCGGCGCGTTTATCGACCTGAATCCCGGCGAAGATGTACAGTTTGCAGACCCCAAACATCCGACCACGGGATTTGAAGCGTTCATGAACGCCATTGTGAAGCAGATGGCCGCAGCGTTGGAAATTCCGTCCGAGGTGCTTTACAAACAGGTCAGCACAAGTTACTCAGCGGCGCGGGGCGCACTGAACGAGTTCTGGCGAACAACCGGGATGCACCGTGACTGGTTTGCAGATTATTTCTGCCAGCCGGTCTACGAAGCATGGTTCCGGGAAGCTGTGTGCAAGGGCAGGATCAAAGCCCCCGGTTTTCTGGTTGACCCGGCTGTGGCCGCGGCCTACATGAACTGCACATGGAACGGCCCGGCACGGACAAACCTCAACCCCAAGGATGAAGCCGCAGCCGCCCAGATGCGGGTGAACAGCGGCTTCTCTACGGCAGCACAGGAAACCGCCCAAATGACCGGCGGAAGTTACGAAGCAAATATGCGGCAACGGAAATCCGAAGCCGCACTGAAACGGGAGGTGGACGAAATTGCAGGAGCACAAGCACAACAGCAAACCGCTGTTCCTGAACGGAACGGCGGCGACCCCGGCAAAGACGAATAATAAGAAATTTTGGGAGTTCCGCAATGCAGCCGACACCGGCGGCACGGCGGAACTTCTGCTTTATGGCTACATCAGCGAAACGAGCTGGATGGGCGATGAAGTGACCCCGAAAGAGTTCGCCGCTGATCTTGCGACGATCCCGGCAACGGAGGATTTGACGGTGCGCATTTGCAGCGGCGGCGGTGACGTTTGGGCTGCACAGGCCATCGGTGCGCTGCTGGAAAACCGGATCGGCACAGTCACGGCGCAGATCGAGGGCATTTGCGCCAGTGCCGCAACCATCGTGGCAAGCCATTGCAAGGTGGTCAAGGCGGCGGAAGATGCAACCTACATGATCCATCCCATCCGGGTGAACCCGAACGGGTTTGTGGACATGGCGGGCTTACAGCAGCTTATGGATGCGCTGACCGTGATGCGCACCAACGTGCTGAACCAGTACGCCAAAAAGACCGGCCATACCGTCGATGAAGTGGCGGCGTGGATGGATGCTACATCGTGGTGGTCTGCAAGCGAAGCCAAAGAACACGGCTTTGTGGATGAAGTCACGACCGGCAATCAAACCAAGGCACAGGTCGAAAACCGCAACGGTGCGCTGTTCATCAACAGCGTTGCCGTGCCGGGTGCTTTCGACGATGCCCCTGAATTTGTACGAAACCGCGCTGTGGTGGCCCCTGCCGCAGAGGGCGGTTTTGTAAATACCACCGACAACAGCAACCCGGCGGAAGAGCCGGACAACGACAACGGAGGAACCGAAATGGAGTTCAAGAACAAAGAAGAGCTTCGGGCGGGCTGTCCTGATCTGGTCAATGAGATCGTGAACGATGCCCGCGCAGAAGCGCAGAAGCAGGAACGTGACCGTCTTGCCGCCATTGACGAGATCGCAGATACCATCCCGTCCGAGCTGGTGGCAGAAGCCAAGTATGGCGCAAAGGCTTGCACCGCACAGGAGCTTACCTACCGCGCCGCTCTGGATGCCAAGAAGAAAGGCCATAAGCTGCTGGACGATGTGCAGGACGACGCACAGGCCAGCGGCGCAAATGCCGTGGGCGGCGCAACCGCTGGCGGTGTGGGCGGTACTGGCGTGACCAACACCAAGCCGACCGATGCCGAGAAGCGGGCCGCTTTCAAGAACCTGCTGCACCCCAAAAAGGAGGACTGACCTATGGCAACTAAGATGCTGAGTGAAAAGCTGGGCGAGGTCGAGTACGACAACCTGATCGTGGGTCTGACCCCGCCCAAGCGCGTCGGTGCTGGCAAGATCGCAAGCACCGGCAGTAAAGAAGCGACCTATACCCGCGGTACTGTGTTCGCCAAGAGCGCAAAGGACGGCAAGCTGTACATTCTGGGCAGCACCGCAGCTTCCGGCGACACGCTGACCGCTGACTGCATCCTGACCGACGACGTGACCGTCCCGGCCACCGGCGATGCGACCACCACCGTTTATCTGGCTGGCTGTTTCAACCCGGACAAGCTGGTGGTCAAGGACAAGTACACCATGACAGAAGCGGACAAGAGCGCACTGCGCATGAACGGCATTGCAGTCCTGCCCGTGACTGAGATGTGAAAGGAGGATACATACAATGGCTGAGATTCTTCTGAATTTCTTCGACAACATCATTCTGGCAGCAGCCGTTGAAGAGGTCGTCCCGGCGGTCGGCTTCTTCAAAGATCGCTATTTCCCGACCGGCGCAGGTGACATTTTCAAGGCTGACAAGGTTATTACCGAGTACCGCGACGGCGACCGCAAACTGGCCGCGTTTGTTGCTCCCCGTGTTGGCGACATTCCCATGACCCGCCGCGGCTATGAGATCACCAGCATCCAGCCCGCCTACATCGCACCGTCCCGTCTGCTGACGCTGGACGAGCTGACCAAGCGCGGCTTTGGCGAAGCAATCTATCCCGGCATGGACGAGCAGCAGAGAGCCGCCCGCCTGCTGGTGGATGATATGGCCGACATGGATGCCCGCATTACCCGCCGCGAAGAGTGGATGGCTGCGCAGACCATGATTAACAACGGCTGCGATATGGTGGAGTACATCGACGATGTGACGCAGGGCGACACCAAGCAGGTGCGCTTCTTCACCGGCGAAAAGAGCGACCACCTGTATACCGTGGCAAAGAAGTGGAACGAGACTGGCGGCGATTATCGCAGCGATGTGCGTAATATGTGCCGTATGCTGTCCGCTCGTGGCCTGCCTGCCGCCGATCTGGTCCTCGGAACGGATGTTGCTGATTACATCCTGACCGATGAAGCAACCCAGCGGCTTCTGGACAAGAACAGCGGTATCATCACCGGCGAGATTCGCCAGCAGCTTTCCAAGTACGACGGTGTTGTGCTCATGGGCACTCTGAACTTCGGCGGCTTCATGCTCACCGTGTTCAGCGTTGATGAAACCTACTCCGACGACCACGGCCTGACGAAGAAGTATTTCCCTGCCGATGCTGCCATGGTGACTGCTCCCAACTGCGGCCACATGATGTACGGCTCCATCACCCAGATGGATTACGGTCAGGTGAACTACTCGACCTACGCCGCAAAGCGTGTTCCGAAGTTCGTCGTGGATCAGGACAAGGACACCCGCAAGCTCCGTCTGGGTTGCCGTCCTCTGGCCGCTCCCAAGAACAGGAATCCGTACATCTTCGCCGCAAACGTGGTGGGCTAAACCGGAAAGGAGCAGCTACATGAAGATCGTTCAGATCATCGCCGGTGGTTACGGCCACCGCCCCAAGGCACACGCCCCCGCCAAGCTGATTATGGCGGGGGAATTTGTTTGCCTTGATGATGCCGAAGCCGCCCGCCTTGTGCAGCAGGGCGTGGCAGTCTATGGAGAACCAGACGAGGAAACCCGCGAGATCGTGGAACGGGCAGATGCCGACAGCGGTGTGCCTGAACCGCAGCCCGCAGCGGAGGACAAACCGACCCGCAGAAAGGCCCGCAAGACCTCCGCGGAGTAACGGGTGCAACCATGACCGACTTTCTGGAAATGGCAATGGCCGACATTGACAAGGTTTTCTTTCAAGAGTTTGTCGAAAAGCACACAATCGACGGAGAAGAGTTCGATGTTGTGCCGTATGAGGTAGACCTGAGAGAACGCAAATCGCACTGGGAAGCCGGAGCCAAACAAAACTTCGACCAAGGCTTGTACATTTCGCAAAAGCAATTTTTTGTCCGAGCGGAAGATTATGGTCCCGCTCCGAAAATCGGGAAACCGATGGAGTATGACAACATCACATACTCGGTGAAAAACTGCCAGACGGAACATGGCTTGTATCTGGTCACATTGGAGAGGGTGCGGCAGTAATGGCAAAAGCAATCTACGATGTGCAAGTGCCGAACATCGGTGAGGTGGAACGTGCGCTCGGTGATCTGCATGACAAGGCTCCCAGAGCCATGAAAAATGCAGTAAACCAGACCGCAACGAGAGCCAAGAACATGATGGTGCGGCAAGCACGGCTTCGGTATGCCGTAAATTCTGCTGGCCGTCGTCACCTGAATGCGCTGAAAATCCGCAACAGGGCAACGACACAGAATCCAACGGCAGAGATTTTTATTTCCAGCCGCCGAAACGATCTGGGCGATTTTCAGTCGAACCCGTCTGTTCCGCACATGGGAACAAGCTGGGTGCTGTCGCCTGAGTTCCACACTTCCCGCGTCTTGAAGAAAAACCCGATGGCCCCGCTGACCGGCGGACAGACCGATTACGGTCAGGCGAGTAAGGGCTTTCTGGTAAAGTTCGACAGCGGACACGTTGGCATGGTGCAGAGGATTCTCGGTCGCACGGCGAAAAACCCGAAACCGACAAGATGGAGGAACAAAAACGGCATTGTAGAAAAACTCTACACCATGTCCAGCCCGTCCGCCAGTGCTATGCACAGCACGGTATGGCGGGAAGAGGTGGAGCCGGACAGTGAGATCATCTTGCAGGAGCGGTTACAGCATGAGGTGTCCAAAATTCTGCTGCAAGCCGGGAGGAAAGCAAAGTGAGGGAAAGCAATTATACGCCGGTTGACGCTGTGAAGTGCCTGCACGAAGAGCTGGAAAAGCTCTTCGAGGGCAAAACATTCAGCGGTCAGGGCAAAGATAAGCCGCTCAACATCTTCGACTTTGAATTTCCGACCGACTTCGGCAACGACGAAGATGTGGACACAGTGGCCGCAGCCGCCCCTTTTATTCTGGTCAAGGCCGCAGGTTGGAGCATCGACAAGATGGAAGAGCCGGAACTGGTGGACATGAGCATGATTATCTGCACATACCAGACCCCCAGCCGCAATAAGGCGGAGGGAGCGCGGGACATGAAAGCCCCGGCGGTGCTGGACTTGTACAACATCATGCAAGACCTCGCCCAGCATTTCCGCGTTCACAACATCTTCGGCGACTATTTCAACGTGCTGCTCCCCATTGATTGTGCGATCCAGCAGGATAACACAAGCCCGTACTACTTCGCTACCGTGCAGATGGACGTGACCTGCCCCAGCATGAGCAGCGAGAATAACCCGGAAATTGAGGTGTTAATATGAGCGAGAAAAAGCAGACCGCCGCCGCAGAGAATACCGCAGCGGTGGAAAAGACCGGCCCCGTCGTGTACTGTGGACCGTCCGTAAAGAACACTGTGAAGCAGTTTACCGTGTACAGTGACGGCGACACGCTGCCGGACGCGGTGAATGACTTCCTGAACAAAATCCCGGCGGCACGGGGCCTGATGGTTCCTATCGCCGACTTCGCAAATACTCGCGCAGCTCTGGAAAACCCCAAGAGCGGCGCGGGTATTATTTTTGCCGCAGTCAAGGCGGCACTGAACTAAAGGAGGGAGTAACGCATGGCAGTTTATAAGCATGGCGTTTACGTCACTGAGCAGCCGACCGGTGTTGTTGCACCGGTACAGTCTACCGCTGGTTTGCAGGTGGTGATCGGTACTGCGCCGATCAACCGCGCCAGCGACCCCTATCACTGTACCAATGTCCCGATTCTGGCGACCAGCCTGAAAGAAGCCACCGCCGCCCTCGGCTACGATGACGACTACGAGAAGTACACCATCTGTCAGAGTATGGGTGCTTGCTTCAAGGTTCTGGGCGTTTCCCCGGTCGTGTACATCAACGTCCTTGACCCGGCCAAGCACAAGAAAACTATGACCGAAACCACCGTGCAGGTCAACAGCGGTGTCGCCACCGTTGCCGTCAAGGACATTCTGCTGGACAAGCTGGTGGTCAAGTCCGCGTCCACGGATCTGACCGCTGGCACGGACTACACCGCAGCCTTTGACGATGAGGGTTATGTGACCATCGCCATCATCCCCGGCGGCAAGGCCGCAAGTGCGACCAGCCTGAGTGTGAGCGGTACGCAGATCGACCCCACTGCTGTTACAGCCGACGATGTTGTGGGCGGTGTGAATGCACAGGGCGTGGAAACCGGCATGGAGGTAATTCGCCAGATTTACCCCGCGCTGAACATGACCCCCGGCATCCTGCTGGCTCCCGGCTGGTCGGAGAACGCCACGGTTGCCGCTGGCTTGCAGGCCAAGACCACCGGTATCAACGGTGTTTTCCGCGCCGTCTGCATCGTAGATGTGGACAGCTCCACAACCGGCGCAAAGATGTACACCGGCGTGAAGCAGCAGAAAGAGAAGCAGGCCACCACGAGCGCGAACTGCTACCCGGTCTGGCTGTACGCCAAGGTGGGCGATGTGGTCTATGCCGGTTCTGCTATGGCCGCTGCACTGACCGTGGCGACCGATGCAGCCAATGGCGACATTCCCTATGTCAGCCCGTCCAACAAGACGCTGGCAATCTCCGCCGCCTGCCTGAAAGACGGCACGGAAGTGCTGCTGGATCAGGAGCAGGCAAACGTCGTCAACTCGTTCGGCGTGGCAACGTGGCTGAACATGAACGGCTTCCGTCTGTGGGGCAACAATACGGCCTGCTACCCCGGCAACACCGACCCCAAGGATCGCTGGTTCAGCGTCCGCCGCTTTATGAGCTGGGACGATAACACGTTCATTCAGACCTACTTCCAGAAAGTCGATGATCCGCTGAACAAAAGGCTTATCGAAGCTCTGGTGGACAGCGAGAACGTGCGCGGAAACAGCTTTGTTTCCCGCGGCATTTGCGCCCGTCATGAGATTCAGTACATCGAGAGCGAGAACCCGACCACCTCGCTGCTGAATGGCTGCATCACGTTCCACAAGTACCTGTCCCCGTTCAACCCGGCGGAGGACATCGAAGAGCTGGTGGAGTTCGACCCCAACGCGATCTCTGACGCGCTGGGCGGCTAAACGAGAAAGGAGGATATGAGTTATGGCACTGGATACTAACCTGACCCCGGAAATTGTCAACAGTTTCAACGTCTACATTGACGGCGTGAAAGCCATCGGCACGGCCCCGGAGATCACTCTGCCGCAGATCACCTCGGAAACTATTGATGTTTCCGGTTCTGGCATCCTCGGCAAGATCAGCGCACCGAACATCGGCCAGTTTGAGAGCATCGAGCAGGAGGTTTCTTTCAACCTCGTGTATTCGAGCTTTGTCAACGTGCTGTCCCCGAAGCGTCAGGTCAATCTGACTTTCCGTGTGGCGCAGCAGGCGGTCGATAAGAGCCTTGGCTATGCCTACAAGGGCCTGCGAATCGTCGAGATCGGTCGTGTCAAAGAGTTCACTCCCGGCAAGATCAAGGCGGGCGAGGGCATGGAAGCAAAGGTCAAGCTCGAACTGACCTACCTGATGATCGAGAACGACGGCGAAGAGATTATCGCCATCGACAAACTGAACGGTATCTACCGTGTGCAGGGTGAGGATATGCTGGCGGATGTTGCCGCTCTGATCTGATCCCAAAGGAAACGAATGACCGCCCCGAAAGACCGGGGCGGTCAATTTTTTGTATCTGACAGAAAGGAAACTTCATCATGGAGAAGAACATTTCTACCGCCGCAGAGCAGACCAAAACCGCAGAGGTCAAGAAGAACCCGAAGATCATCGAGCTGGCTCGTCCCTATAAGTTCGACGACAAGGAGTATACCGAGATCGACCTGTCCGGTCTGGATGATCTGACCATCAAGGATGCGGTGCTCATCATCAAGAAACTGTACAACGAGGGCGAAATGGCCGTGATGATTACCCCTGAAACTGCGACTGCATACACCGACGCTCTGGCCGCTGCCGCAACGAAGCTCCCCATCGAGTTTTTCCAGCTGCTTCCCATCGGCGCAAGCAAAAAGGTACGCCAGACCGTACAGGCATCCCTCCGCAGCGCGACG
>ENA-UESD01002259-UESD01002259.1-human-gut-metagenome-genome-assembly--contig:-NODE-2259-length-13995-cov-4.384251_pt1 | contig 13995 bp, 10 predicted proteins | sample MGYA00242985_ERZ507986 | MGnify/ENA primary metagenome ERZ507986 (study PRJEB26167, sample SAMN06115408) | human gut metagenome | host: Homo sapiens | place: China:Guangxi | collected 2016-04-06... | reverse complement strand
TCAGTCAGAAAGAAAAACTTGATAAAAGAATCACTCTATTTTGTGCTTTTCCGAGGGGGCAAGATGAAACAAAGTGCCCATCGTTTTTGCAATGATAGAACAGACAACATTTAATAAATTAATTATATGGAATTACAAGGAAAGGTTATTGCCGTTTTGCCTGAAAGAAGCGGCGTTTCTGCAAGAGGTGAGTGGAAGGCTCAGTCGTTCGTTATCGAGACTCATGAGCAGTATCCTAAGAAGCTTTGCTTCGATGTGTTCGGAGCTGATCGTCTTGCACAGTTTAACATCCAGAGTGGCGAGGAGCTTCTGGTTTCATTCGATATCGATGCTCACGAGTATCAGGGCCGCTGGTTCAACAGCGTTCGTGCATGGAATGTTCAGCGCATCGACCCTAACGCCGTAGCTGGTGCCATGGGCGGTATGCAGCCAGGTGCTGCCACATTCCCTCCTATGGGTGCTGCGCCAATGGGTACCGCTCCTGCAGCTGCGCCAGCAGCAGGTGCTACAGCTCCATTCCCTGCTTCTCAGCCAGCTGCTCCTGCACAGGGAGGTAGCGCTGACGATCTCCCATTCTAAATTCAGAAATGAATCGCAGAGAAACAACAAGAGCATTCGAGAGGATTTGTTAAAGATTTCCTCACGAATGCTCTTTCTTGTTGGTAACCATTGGCTTACCTGCCAAAATGGGGAGGTATATTTACCCTTAAGGCAAAATATTCCTAGCCTTAAGGATAAATATTTTTAGCCTTAAGGGAAAATATATTTTGCCTTAAGACGGGTTTTATGCTGACGGAAGGCTTCTATTCCTTTCGTCTTCTTTTTTCAAAAAATGTCCTGGAGGCGGCAAAGAAGAGTACCACGGCGGCGGCATTCTCTATGGCTACCATCCAGAAGGCTCCACTGTAGCCGAAATGCTCGGCAACAATTCCACCCAGCAGACAACCGATTCCGAAGCCCAAGTCCCAGCCCGTAAGAATGCTGCTATTCGCCGTGCCTCGCTGGTCGTGGCGCGCCACATTTATAAACATATTCAGGAAGGCAGGGTAGAGATGGCCGTTGCCCAATCCTATCAGCGCTGCCGAAAGATAGTAGGCTATCGGGTGCTTCACGGCAACGAAGATGGTGAATCCCACCAGCGAAATCAGCATTCCCTCGGCTGCATTCTGCGTCAGCTTGCCCTGGCTCAGTGCCTTCCTGCCCTGTAGGCGGCTCATGAAGAGTCCCATCGAGAGGATGGCGAAATAGGTGCCCGTGCCTCCCGTAATGCCCAGTTCTTCCTTGCTGTAGATGGCGAGGTAGTTGCTCAGCACGCCCCAGCAGAATCCGAACATGCAGATGTTGATGGCGAGCAGCCAGGCACGGGTGAGGAAGAATCTATCCAGAGAAAGTTTCTCCTTGTTCTTGACAATCTCTTTCTCCGGGAGTTTGATGGTTCCGGCAATCACCACGGAGGCTATTGCCACCACGAAGGCTATCCAGAACAGCACCATGTAACTGCCCACGATGTTGTGGAGATAGATGCCGATGGATGGGGCTATCGCCATGGCAAAGTTGTTGCTCAAGCCATAGAGACCGATGCCTTCGTTGCGGCGGCTGGCTGGCAGTACGTCGATGGCACAGGTGCTGTTGGCCACGGTGACGGCTCCGAAGGGACCGCCATGCAGGGTGCGGCAGATGGCGAACATCAGGATGGTGCCGGCGGCGATGTAGCCCGCAAAGAAGATGGCGAAGGCTGACAGACAGACCATCAGCACCTTCTTGCGCGAAAAGCTATCCACCACATATCCGCTGAACGGACGGATGATGAGTGCCGCCACCGTATATCCGCTCAGAACGACGCCTATCACATCCTTCGTTGCCCCGAAAGTCTCGCTCAGATAGAGCGGAAGGAGTGGGGTGAGGAGGTAGAAGGCGAAGTAGAGCAGGAAGTTGGTGGTCATCACCTTGATGTAATTCGCATTCCAAAGTTTTTCTTTTATCATTTCTCTTTCAACGCTTTTCTTTCAACGTTTCTCTTTTAACGTTTTTCATTCAACGCTTTTAATCCTCGTTAAATCTTATCCTCCAGCCAGGCGTCAATCAATCTGCGGGCGATGGAAAGTTTCTCGGGGAGTATCGGGAGAGCATCCTTGCTGAACCACTTGCCACGGGAGAGTTCTTCTTTCTGAAGATGAATCTCGCCATCCACGTACTCGGCAGTGAAGCCTACCATCAGTCCGCTAGGATAAGGCCATGGCTGGGAACTGAAATACTTCAAGTTCTTGATAGTCAATCCTGTTTCTTCCATTACCTCACGATGAACGGCTTCTTCCAGGCTCTCGCCGGTCTCTACGAAACCAGCCACGAGCGAATCGAAGTTGCCCTTGAAATTGCGGGCATGAACCAGGAGCACCTGGTCGTCCTTTTTGATGAGCACGATGATGGCTGTGGCTAGGGATGGCCACACCGTCTTGCCGCATTCGGTGCATTTTTTGCTGATGTCTGTATCCATCTTCATCGGAGCGCCGCAAACGCCGCAGAACTTCGTGTTCATATCCCAATAGTTCAGCTCCTGGCACTTTCCTGCCTTCTGATAAAGCTCGGGGGTGAGCTTGTAGAAGCTGGGGCGCAGACCGCACATCTCGTATTTCGGATGGTCGGTCACCGGCTCTGGAATGGTGAAGGTTTTCACTTCCGTGCCGTCGCTCATCGGGGTGATGTTGAGGACGTGAGTCCAGGGCTTGAGCTCTATCGGACTCTCCTCGCTACATGGAATCGTATAGGTTCCGTCTTCTCTCTTCTCGAGCAAGATATCTGTCTTGCAAAATATAAACCAATACTTCATAATATCTTATTTTTTCTTTCCGAAAAGCAAGTCATAGTCGCGCTGGGCAGCTGGCTTGGTCCATGCTTCCGGCACAAACTTCCAGTTGTTGTTGGCCTTTGCCTCTACGGTTCCCATCTTCTCTATCGCCTCCATCAGATAGTAACGCTGGTCGCGCTCGCTGCGGTAGATGATGCGGCTCTCCAGACTGTCTTTCGGAATGCCTGCACCATGGGTAAGGAGCTCACCGCCGCCATTGCCTCGATAGCTGTTTACTGCCACTTTGTACCATTTCTTCTCATCGAAAGGCTGGCCGTTGCTCATGCGCAGAATCTTCACCTTCTCGCCATCTGGCTTCGTAACATCCACCTCGTAATCAATGCCGGCAGCACTGTCGAAATTGAACGAGAGGTTCTTGAAGCCCAGGCGCTGCTGGTCGCCCTTGGTGTGGGTGTCGAGCAGCAGAAGATGGTCATCGGGACTCTTCATCGTGTTCACCCAGAGGTCGTAGCTCATCTCCAGATGCTTGCGGATTTCCTCGCCGGTGAGGCGCATCACGTAGAGCTGGTTCTCATATTTATAGAGGTTGAACATGTCGCCTACGCAGATAGGACCCGCCTGGATGGTGGCGTTGAACTGCAATGGGGCGTTGAAGGCGATGTCGGCCTTGGTGATGTCGAGCTGCAGATTGAGGATGAAATCATTGAACGCGCAACTGCCGAAGAACGACTCGCGGCTGTGGATGGTGTTCTTGAATGTACCGATCTGCTTGCCCACAAACTGGTTGATTTCGGCTATCTGAGGCTCGAACGCCTTCATGAAGTCTTCGTCGATAGGACATTTTGTCACATCGGGCAGGGAGCCCGTCACCTTCTTGTCAGTCACCACATACTGCTTCTTGCCATTCACCTTCTTTTTATTTAAGGTGAGCGTTACCTCGGCGTCAGCCACGTTGAGGGCGTTGTTGGCAGGGTCGAGACAGACCACTGGCTTGCCTTCCACGTTGGTGATGGTCTCGTTGCAGCGGGTGTGGTCGTGGCCGAAGAGCACCATGTCGAAACCTGGCACTTCCTTTGCTACACGCAGGGAGGCATCCTCCTCGTATTCCGGGGTGACAATGCCACCGTCCTTGCCGCTGTGGAAAACGCCAATCACCACGTCTGGCTTCTCCGTCTCCTGGATGTGCTTCATCCATTTCCGGGCACAGGTTACCATGTTTTCAAACTTAAGTCCGCTCCAGAGGTTTTCTGTCAGCCAGTTGGGAATGGCTGGTGTCAGCATTCCGAGCACGGCAATCTTCACGCCCTCACGGTTCAGGATGATGTAAGGCTTCACGTAGGGCTGGCCGGTCTTGGTGTCGATGATGTTGGCACCGAGCACCGGACAGTTCAGTTCCTTAATCCATTTATCATACACGGCATGACCCGTTTCCACATCGTGGTTTCCGAACGCCTGGGCGTCATACTTCATATAGTTGACTACGTCGGCAGCCACATTGCGTGCCTGGGTGTTCACATAATTATAATAGTAGCAGGTTGGCTGACCCTGCAGGATGTCGCCGTTCTCCAGGAGGATGACGTTGTCCTTGTAGGTTTTGCGCAACCCGTTGACGTAAGAGGAGACGCGCGCCAGGGTTCCAGCCTTGGGCTTGCGGGTGATGAAGTCGTATGGAAAGAAAGCTCCATGAACATCACTCGTCTGAACCACTCTCAGTTTTACGGTACGCTGTTGTGCCATTGCCTGCGAATTAAAGGTGAGCGCCATGAGGAGCGCTGCGAACAGTTGTTTCATATTATTTTTCATTTATTATTTAAATTCATGTGCAAAATTACAAAAAAGTTGCCAATTACGGCATACTTTTTGTTGGATTCTTATTAAAAACATAAAAATAGGAGGTTTTATAATATGGCATTTGTAGATTATTACAAGATTCTCGGTGTTGACAAGAACATCCCCCAGAAGGATGTGAGGGCAGCATATCGTAAACGTGCAAAACAATTCCATCCGGATTTGCATCCGAATGACCCGAAGGCGAAGGCTAAGTTCCAGGCGCTGAACGAGGCATACGAGGTGATTTCCGACCCTGATAAGCGCGCCAAATACGATCAGTTTGGCGAAAACTGGAAGAACGCCGGTGGCTTCGGTGGTGGCGGCTTCGGTGGTGGAGCCGGTGGTGCTGGCGGAGCCGGAGGAAATCCTTTCGAGGGCTTCGACTTCAGCAGTTTCGGAAATGGCGGAGGCGGATTCTCCAGCTTCTTCGAAAATCTCTTTGGCGGTGGCCGTGCCCGTGGCGGTCAGCAAGGCGCTGGTTTCGGCGGCTTTGGCGGCTTCGGAGGTTTCGGCGGAGGAGCCAACGCCGGCTATGGTGCTGGTGCTGATTTCGGAACTGGTGGCTGCGGTGGTGGCTGCAACAGCGGCTGCGGCAGCCAGGGTGCTCGAACCAACACGGGCGAGATGAACATGAACGTGAACATCGACATGTACACAGCCTTGCTTGGCGGCGAAGGAATCATCACCTTGAGCAATGGTTCGAAGATTAAGCTGAAGATTAAGCCAGAGACCCAGAACGGCACGAAGGTTCGTGTGCGCGGCAAGGGTTACGACAGGGGCGACGGCACCTTCGGTGATCTGATGATTACCTATAACGTGAAGTTGCCTACCGGCTTGAACGAAAAGCAGAAGGAGTTGTTGAGACAGATGAAGGAAGCGCAGTAACAGCACGTTTTGAGCGTTTTAGACAATTGATATAAAAAAAGGGTGTGACTGTAAAAAGCCACACCCCTGTTTTATATTCATTGTACATTACAACCTATAAACTATAACCTATAAATTGTAAACTATAAACTATTCTGTTGTAATCTGATTCATGTTGAAGGAAGAAACCTTGCCGGCTGGTGAAACCACAGCATTGATCTTGAAGTTATTCTGTTTCTTGCTTCCATCTGTGAGGTCCAAATTCTGGACGGCAGAGAACTGCACTTGATATTCGTAATCTTCTTCTCCCACCTCGCGCTTCTTAATCTGGTAATCATTGTTAATGTGCCAGTTCATATTAGCTACATTATCCTTATAGAGCTTGTCCATAAAGGTAACCACATCGGCCTTAGTGGCAGAAGTCTTGCCCAGGAGAGAAGAGAGGATGTCTTCGCACGTGGCAGAAAGTCCGTCGGCATTATGAGAGTTGATGCTCTGGAAGAACTGCCTGAACAGTCCGCTAACCATCTGCTTCTCTTCTGGCTGCAAGTCGCGGCTCTTTGCCTTCTTCATCGCATTCTCAGCCTCCTCAATATGTGCTCCGTCGGCGTGGGCGTCGAGATAAGCCTGATAAGCCTGCACGTTGTCGGCAGCCTTCGCCACATTCCAGTCGATGGAATCAATCTTGTTCCACGCCTCCTGCTTATGCGGACTGTTAGGATACTTCTGCAGATAATCCTCCAAAGCCTGCTTCGAACCGCTTACCAGGGCGTTGGTCCAATCCTGGTCAATGCTCTTGAGCATTTCCAGATGCGCCATGATGGAGTCACGATGTGCCTCTTCTGCGTCCTTATAGGTGTCGAGATAACTCTGCAGCACCATCGGGTCGCTGCTCTGCATTGCATATTCGTAAGCTTCATTCTCCTTGTTGCGGTTGGCATTATCATAGAAATAATACAGGATTCCGCAAATCAGAACAGAGAAGACCAGTGAGATAATCAGAATGCTTCGGGCACTCTTCTTCTTGGCTTTCTGCTGGGCTTCATTTTCAGGATTATTTCCGTTTCCGCCGTTTCCTGCAGCTATCGGAGTCTGTCTTACCGGAGGAACAGGAGGGGTAGGAGGAGTAGGGGGAGTCGGAGGAGTAACAGGAGCTGCTGGACCAGCAGGAGCCGAAGTTTCCGTTGAATCCATAGGAGTCTCTGTTCTAGCCGGAGCCTCTGTTCTAACTGTAGTTCCAGAGGCAACCGTTGTTGGAATTCTATAACCGGCTGAAGCTATTTCATGGCAGTTAGGGCACATTTCCTGACTGCTGAAATAAATCTCTCCACAGTGAGGGCATTTGATAATCTTTCCTGCGATTTCCACACCGCAGTTAGGACATGTAGGGGCTTTGTCACTGATTTGACGTCCACATTCCGGACATTTTATAATTGCCATAGTTTTATTTAATGTTTATTGATTTACTTATTTTATCTGTGTCTGAATCTGATTTCTCGCAATCTATGTCTACCCATGAATCGGCTCTTATCCACGTATCCGTTCACGCCGTTGAGCTTTCCCTTACCCGTGTATTGCCACATTTCGAAATCCCTGCCGTCTCTGAGCACAGGCTCTCGCTTGGAGTATTGGGCAATCATCAGCTTGTAGCTGTCCAGTTTGCCCAACAGGTAATTATCGTAGAAATTGGCTCCGGTGTAGATGAGGGGCTTCTGCCTGTAGGCTTTCTCCACGAGATGGAGGAACTTGAAGAGTGAGTCGCAGAATTCTTCCGTTTCCATTCCGCTCTTGGTTTCCACATCAATCATCGGGAGCAGATCCTGGTCGCCCGGGCGGCATTGAGCCATGAAGTTCTCCAACTGGGTTTGCTGGGGAATACGGGCACGATAGAAGTGGTAGGAACCTACCTTCATTCCATACCGATGCGCCAGGTCGATATTCTGCTTGTATCTGCTGTCTACATTGGTTCCTCCTTCAGTTGCCTTCAGATAGACGTAAGCCATCTTGCTGTTGTCGCCGATGGTTTCCCAGAACACTTTTCCCTGATAATGACTCATGTCAATGCCATGAACATGGCTACAGGTATCTTCGCATTGCACCTGGGCGTGACTGCAAAGTGTGAGTATTGTCGATATAATTGTTATAAAAATTCGTTTCATACGTGCAAAGGTACGAAAATCATGCGATATTCGTAGCGTTAAGGGCTTATTTTTTTAATATTTTATATTATCGTAAACTTCTTCTAGGGAATCATCTTCTAAGAATCTTCATCAAAGAAATCATCTTCGTAAAATGATTCTACTCCTCAATCTCGGAGAGCGACTTGAAGAAGTTGTTGCAGAAGTTGCTGATGGTTTCGATGGGAGCATACTCCAGATACCTCATGCTGCGGTGCAGGTTCTTGCGCATGGTGCCACCCGTAACGTGCACGAATCCTGCCTGCGTCTCGTTGAAGTGGATGTCCTGCATGTCCTGCTCGTTGTAATACAGCGATCGCAGGGTGAGCTTGTAGGCTCCCCGCTCCACATGGCGCACGTAGGGAATCTCATCCTGTTCGAAATCGAAGAAGAGGATGAGTACGCTGCCCTGCAACTGTGCCATGCGCTGGATGCGCAGCTTGCTGAGCCACTTGTCGAGCTTCACGAAATCCACCTTGTCGCCCTTGGTGCGCAGGTAGTTGCCCATCTCGATGATGCCGCTCAGGTTGATGCCGTAGGCAAGAATGCCATTGATGTTCGACACGATGATGCGCAGCAGGTGTAGGGTCTCGATGGAAGTATCGATGGCGTGACGCTCATTTTCCTGGATGTTGGCGAGTCGTCGGTTCAGGAAACCATTGTTCATGCGTACTTCGCCCGCAGGAACATCGTTGAGATTCTTCATCATCTGGGCAATCTTCTGTTGCTTGAATGTAGTCATGGGTTCCATCTCCTCTTCAATGCTGAAGTGGGCGGAACGCAACTTGATAAAAAGGTTCCTCTGTAAGAAGTCCATCGTATTAAAGTTTTAAATGAATTGATTTATCTTGTTTCTTTCTGGCTCCAGCCTTAGGCAGAAAGAAATCTGCCTAAGGCTGGAGCTTTATTAACTGTATCTCTTAGGATATCTCAGCAGGATGGAGAGCAGTGCCGCTATGCCGATGGCCATCGGATAGTAGAGATAGGGCAGGATGTCCATCGGACTGAGATTGGCTAGTCCCGCAGCCAGAAGCATCTGAACTCCGTAAGGAATCAGGCCCTGCACGGTGCAGGAGAAGGTGTCGAGGATGCTTGCCGCCTTGCGGTTGTCCACGCCAAACTTGTCGCCTATCTTCTTGGCAATGTTGCCCACCGTGAGAATCGCCACCGTATTGTTGGCGGTGCAGATGTTCACCATCGACACCAGGGCGGCGATGGAGAGTTCGGCGCCACGCTTGCTGTTGACGTGGGCGGTAATCTTATCGATGATGTAGTTGATTCCGCCATTCTCGCGGATGATTTCGAGCATTCCGCCCGCCATCATGGCGATGATTACCAGTTCGCCCATGCCCACGATTCCGTTGCCCATCGCTGAGAACCAGCCGAAGAGGTCGTAGGAGGAAGTGGATCCCAAGAGATGACTTCCGATGCCGATGACTCCGCAGAGGATGGTGCCCATGGTGAGCACAGCCATCACGTTCATTCCGGCAATGGCCGTAACGAGTACTATTATATAAGGTATTACCTTCATATATTCCACTTCAGGAATATGGGTAGGCGCCTGCAAGCCGAAGCCCATCACGCCATAGACGGCGAGTACGAGGACGGCGGCAGGAACCACGATGAGGGAGTTGACCCTGAACTTATCGCTCATCTTGCAGTTCTGGGTCTGCGTAGCCACCACCGTGGTGTCGGAAATGAACGAGAGGTTGTCGCCGAAGTAGGCGCCGCCCACGATGATAGCCGTCATCATGCCCACGTTCACCCCCATGGAGTGCGCCAGGCCCGCAGCTATCGGAACAAGAGCCACCACTGTGCCGACGCTTGTTCCGATGGATACGGAGATGAAACAGGCTGCCAGGAAAAGTCCCGGCAAAATCATGCTGGCAGGCAGGGCGCTCAACGCCAGGTTCACCGTAGCGTCCACCGCTCCCATCGCCTTGGCAGAAGCAGCGAAGGCGCCTGCCAAAACGTAAATCCAGAGCATGAGCATCAGGTTGTTGGCGCCGGCTCCGCGACTGTAGGTATCTACTCGCTTCTTGATGGGCATTCCGCCCGAGATGGCCACCGCATAGATGCTGGCTATCATGAATGCCACCGTGAGTGACAGATTCGTGTCCTTATGACTCGCATCCGCCGAATAGAGGGTGTAAGCCACGATGAGGACAATCAACAAAATTAATGGCGATAATGCCAACAAACCTTTCTTGTTACTCATAATTATTCTAATGAGACTGATTACTCATGATTATTTAATGAGACTTAATGCTCATAATGATTCAATGAGAAGAGAGAAGCAGGGAAACTGGACTCTATCAGAATCCCGGTTCCCGACTTCTCACTCCATGTTTTACAATGTTACTCCATTTCTGAAGATGGAAAATTACAATGTAACTCCATTCTTGAAAATGGAAATTTCACGATAGCCGTTGCGCTCGTTGCGAGCCTCCTCGCCACTGGCCACGGCAATAATCTTATCAATAAACTGCTTTACCAACTCCTTCATGTCGGTGCCTTCTACCAGGGCACCAGCGTTGAAGTCAATCCAGTTTGGCTTGTTCTTAGCCAGATTGCTGTTGGTTGAAATCTTCATGGTTGGAACGAAGGTGCCGAATGGGGTTCCACGGCCGGTGGTGAAGAGCACGAGCTGGCAACCTGATGAAGCCAAGGCTGTGGCTGCCACGAGGTCGTTGCCCGGAGCTGACAGGAGGTTCAAACCATTTGTCTCCAGACGCTCACCATACTGCAATACGCCGCTCACCGGAGCACGACCGCACTTCTGGGTGCAACCGAGTGCCTTATCCTCCAAGGTAGAAATACCACCCGCCTTGTTACCCGGAGAAGGATTCTCGCCCACAGGCTCGCCATGGCTCAGGAAGTACTCCTTGAAGTCGTTGATCAGGTGAACAGTCTTGTCGAAGAGTTCCTTGTTCTCGCAACGGTTCATCAGGATGGTCTCAGCACCGAACATCTCAGGCACCTCGGTGAGGATGCTTGTGCCGCCCTGGGCCACGAGCCAATCAGAGAACTCGCCCACCAATGGGTTGGCGGTAATGCCGCTGAATCCGTCAGATCCGCCGCACTTCAATCCCACGCGGAGCTTGCTTACGGAAACCTCCTCGCGCTCATCCTCCTTGGCCTTGGCATAGAGGTCGCGGAGAATCTTCATGCCTTCCTCAATCTCATCGCCTTCCACCTTCTGGGTAACGAGCAGCTTGATGCGGTCCTTGTCGTAATCGCCCAGCATCGCCATGAAATCGTCTGGCTGGTTGTTCTCGCATCCCAATGAGAGAACGAGCACGGCACCAGCGTTAGGATGGAGACAGATGTCGCGCAACACCTTGCGGGTGTTCTCGTGGTCGCCCGAGAGCTGAGAACAACCAAAGTTATGGTGCCAGGCGTGGATGGCGTCAATACCCTCGCAGCCTGTTTCCTGCTTCAGAAGCTCGACGAGCTTCTCTGCAACACCGTTTACGCAACCCACGGTAGGGACTACCCAAACCTCGTTGCGTGTACCCACTTCGCCATTCTTGCGCACATAACCCTTGAAGGTTCTGCCCTCATCGGCGATGTTCAGCTTTTCCTCCACCGGATTGTAGGTGTACTCCAAAGTACCGGCAAGATTGGTCTTGAGATTGTTCTCGTTAACCCACTCGCCCTGCTTCAGGTCTTTCTTTGCGTGACCGATAGGGTAGCCGTACTTGATGATGTCCTGTCCTTCGGCAGCATCATTGATGAGCACCTTGTGACCGGCAGGAGTATCCTGCAAAAGGGTGATGGTCTTGCCATCTACCTCAATAGCTTCGCCCTGCTTCATAGGGCGCAAGCAAACCACTACTGAATCAGCAGGGTTAATCTTGATAAAGCTTGATAGTTTCATTCTGTAGTTTTGTTTTTGTTTATTATGAATGTTATTCTACTTCTATTTTTAATGCAGATTCTATTTAAAGCAGACTTTTCTCATCTTACTGAAAATCAGATCTGCGTTCTGCGATAGAAATCCACGTTCTCCTTCATCAGCAGCTCGATAGGCATGTAGTTCACGGGATTGACCTTCTTCTTCAGCACGATGGCCTGGAAGAGAGTGTCTACGCAGTAATAACCCTGCATGAAGGCGTGCTGGGCGATGAGGAAGGAGATGCTTCCCTCGCGAAGGCATCTGGCATTCTTTTCTACCATGTCGTAACCCATAATCTGAATGTCGCGGCGGTTGGACTTCAGAAGATAGTCGCCCACGATGTGCGCCTTCGATGTCATGGTGATGCAGTGGTGGGTGTCGGAATGCTCGGCGAAGTATTTCTCCAGCATCTTGACAAACTCGTTTCGGGTGCCGTTGAGCGGCAGGTCGAGCGTATGGATCTGCATCTGCGGGAAATGGTCGTGCATGTAGTGGCGGAATCCCACCTCGCGGTTGTCCTGCTGCTTACTCATCACCTGTCCGTCCTTGGTCTGGCGCATCAGCATCACTTCTTTCTCGCCGCCGGCAATCATGCAGAGCATCTTGGCAGCAAAGTAGCCCGAGCAGAAGGAATCCTGTCCGAAGAAGGAAAGCGGACGCAGGTCGGGCATGTAGGAGTCGAGCAGGATGAATGGAATGCTGAGATGATGCAGCTGCTCGGTGAACTCGCGTGTCACGGCAAGCGATGCAGGCACCACGACCACTCCCTCGGGTCTGGCTTCCAGAATCTCGTTGGCAACCTCGCGGAAAGAGGCTTCGTTCGAACGCTCGTAGAACTTGATCTCCAGGTTGATATGGAAATCACGGCGCTGGTCTTCACATTTTCTCGCACCTTCCTCAATCTCTTCCCAGTAAGCCTCAGACTCGTGCTTCGGGAGGAGGAGATAGAAGGTGTACTCCTTGTTGTAAGCCAAAGCACTAGCATACATGTTTGGCTGGTAATTCATTTCCTTGAGGGCTCTCTCCACCTTCTCCCGTGCGGGTTTCGACACGTTAGGGCGGTCGTGTAGAACTCTGTCTACTGTTCCAACAGATACGCCGGCTCTCTCGGCAATATCCTTGATTCTGATTTTTTCGGCCATTGTTTTTAAGTTTGTACTTAAGGGCACTTCTCACGCGTACATTATATATATGATAGGGAATGTGCGAAATCTGTGCTTTTTTGCATTTTACTAACTCTCAAATCGGCTGTGTGCGACCACACATCGACTTTCGGGCACAAATATACAACATTTTTTTGAATTGTTCGAATGCACAGCACATTTTTTGTACGAAAAATGCAAAAAAAAGAAAGAAACATACAAAAATAGGAGGAAAAACAAGAAAAATTAGGGTGAAAGTGAAAAAAAACGCGATTTTATTTCGTTATTCGAGAAATTATAGCTATTTTTGCCAACGATAAACGACAATGTATTGTTATTTGTCTGCCGGCTGACTGCCAAAGGCACAAAATCGGCAAGAAAAGGCAACTACTTTAAAATTTGTCAATCAATAACAAACAATAAAAACATAAAAGAATTAAAACATCAAATGGCTAAAATTGTAACATTAGGCGAGATTATGCTTCGTTTGTCTCCAGAGGCTAACGATCGCTTCATTCAGAGTGAATCATTCCGCATCATCCCTGGCGGTGGTGAGGCTAACGTAGCTGTAAGCCTGGCTAACTATGGTCATGAGGCTTACTTCGTATCTAAGTTGCCAAAGCACGAAATCGGTCAGATTGCAGTAAATGCTCTCCGTCGTTATGGCGTAAACACTGAGTTCATCGCTCGTGGCGGTGACCGTGTGGGTCTTTACTATGCTGAGACTGGTGCTTCTATGCGCCCATCAAAGGTTATCTACGACCGTGCTCACAGCGCTATCGCAGAGGCTGATGCTTCAGATTTCGACTTCGACAAGATTATGGAGGGTGCTCAGTGGTTCCACTGGAGCGGTATTACTCCTGCTATCAGCGACAAGGCTGCAGAGTTGACTAAATTGGCTTGTGAGGCTGCTAAGCGTCATGGCGTAACAGTTTCTGTTGACCTCAACTTCCGCAAGAAGCTCTGGACTTCAGAGAAGGCTATCTCCGTGATGCGCCCATTGATGAAGTATGTTGATGTTTGCATCGGTAACGAGGAGGATGCACAGCTTTGCCTGGGCTTCAAGCCAGATGCTGACGTAGAAGGCGGCAAGACTGATGCTGAGGGTTACTACGGCATCTTCCAGGGAATGATGAAGGAGTTCGGATTCAAGTATGTTGTTTCTACTCTCCGTGAGTCTCTTTCTGCTACCCACAACGGATGGAAGGCTCTTATCTATGATGGTAAGGAGTTCTATCAGAGCAAGCACTACGATATCAACCCTATTATCGACCGCGT
>ENA-UESD01002251-UESD01002251.1-human-gut-metagenome-genome-assembly--contig:-NODE-2251-length-14017-cov-11.034075_pt1 | contig 14017 bp, 8 predicted proteins | sample MGYA00242985_ERZ507986 | MGnify/ENA primary metagenome ERZ507986 (study PRJEB26167, sample SAMN06115408) | human gut metagenome | host: Homo sapiens | place: China:Guangxi | collected 2016-04-06... | reverse complement strand
TCATTAAATACCTGCAAATACTGTGCGCAAGAAGCAGCCATATCGGAAGTTTCACCCACACACTGTGACATCAGCTGATTCAAGTTACCCATAGCCTCAGCCGACATTCCCTCTGCACCTTTTGCTATATAGTCATGACACAAAGCAGGAAGACTCGCATTATAGACCATATCGTGTGCACTCAGCCACCAGCTTCTCAACAGAGGAGCAATAAACGGAGCTACCAGTCCACCGATATTGATAAACACATAAAAGATCTGGAATCCAGAATCTCTCTTGCTCTTAGCTTCGATCAGCTCTTTTTCCCCCTTTGTAGCAGCCTCAGCTTCAAGATTATCGTACATCTGGCCTACGATAGCCTGAAGATTTCCCTTGAACAGACCATTACCAAATGCTATGAAGAACAATGCAATACAAGTAAGTGTAAGCAACCATGATGTATTGCCTGCGTTAGCAGTAATAGGAATAGATAATGCAATATATCCAATAGCCATCACCACAAGGCCGGCCATGATTGTACCTTTATAATTCTGCTTTCTGTCAGCAATCAGACCCCCTACAAGACTTAACAGATAGATACCTGCATAAAAGAATGAATAGATAAGTGTACTTTTTTCCTCACTTATACCAAATTTAGAACAAAGGAACAACACCAGCACAGCGTTCATGATGTAGTAGCCAAAACGCTCCCCCATATTAGAAAGTGCAGCAGGTATCAGACCTTTAGGATGCTTGTTAAACATAAATAATGAAGATTTTAATGATTAATAAATTTAATATTTTTCGCAAATATATAAAAAAGTGGCAAAAACACAGGCAATTGTCCTGTTTTTTCAATCTTTTCGGTATAAAACAACGAAAATATTAGCACAAATCGAACAAAATTCGCCCATGTTTCAAACAAAACGTCACCACGTTCCTATTCACCGAACAGTGTGCAGACTTCGGCACGGCTAACCTTTATCAAATCGTCGGGAGCCAGTTTGACCTGCAAGCCTCGTACACCCGCACTGACATAGATATAAGGGAAATCATTGCATGTATGATGAATATACGTAGGAAAATGTTTTTTCATGCCTATTGGAGAACATCCTCCCCGAATATACCCTGTCAACGGAAGCAGTTCCTTGACGGGAATAAGGTCGCATTTCTTGTTTCCCGAAACCTTCGCAGCCATTTTCAGGTCAATTTCATGTTCACCCGGAATCACACAGACAAAATAACCCGATTTGTCTCCGTGAAGTACCAGTGTCTTGAAAACCTGTTCGATATTCTCACCCAGGGTAGCGGCAACATGTACACAACTCAAATCGTTTTCATCAACTTCATAAGGTACAAGTTCATATTTTATCTTATCTTTATCCAGCAAGCGTGCCGCATTCGTCTTTGCTATTTTTTCTTTTGCCATAATAACCTGATTGTTTTTATCGCTTAATTACTGATTTTCCAACTCTTCTTTAATAAACCGGGGCGTATATCCCTTATCCGATTTTGCAACTTCCTCAGGAGTCCCGCATGAAAGCAGTTGTCCTCCACCTCTACCTCCTTCTGGACCCATATCGATAATATAGTCTGCCATCTTGATAACATCCAGGTTATGTTCGATGACAATAACTGTATTTCCTTTATCTACCAGCTTGTTCAGAACTGTCATCAGCACACGTATATCTTCAAAATGCAAACCGGTAGTCGGCTCATCCAGAATATAAACGGTTTTACCCGTATCGCGCTTCGAAAGTTCTGTTGCCAGCTTCACGCGCTGACTCTCACCACCCGACAAAGTAGTAGAAGGCTGTCCCAGCTTGATATATCCCAGTCCGACTTCCTGCAAAACCTTTATCTTATTCAGTATCTGAGGAACATTTTCGAAAAACTCTACCGCACGGTTGATGGTCATATCAAGCACATCGGCGATAGATTTGCCTTTATAACGCACTTCCAGCGTTTCTCTGTTGTAGCGCTTACCGTGACAAACCTCGCACGGAACAAATACATCCGGAAGGAAATTCATTTCGATCGTTTTATACCCATTTCCTCCACAAGCCTCACAGCGTCCTCCCGAAACATTGAATGAGAAACGTCCCGGCTTGTATCCGCGTATTTTGGCTTCGGGAAGCCCCACAAACAGATTACGGATATCAGAGAAAACACCGGTATAAGTTGCCGGATTGGAACGAGGCGTACGTCCAAGCGGTGACTGGTCGACATTCACCACTTTATCAATGTATTCCAGTCCTTCTATCGCATCATAAGGCAAAGGCTCTTGCAAAGAACGGTAAAAATGCTGAGAAAGAATAGGCTGAAGGGTATCATTTATCAAAGTAGACTTACCGCTTCCCGAAACTCCGGTTACACAAATCAGCTTGCCCAGTGGAAATTCCACATCTACCCCTTTCAGATTATTTCCTCTGGCTCCACGCAGCCAAAGTGATTTGCCATTTCCCTTCCGGCGTTCGGCAGGGACTTCAATCTTCATCTTTCCATTCAGATACTGCGAAGTAAGTGTGGAGGTCTTAAGCATCTCTTCCGGAGTTCCGGCAAACACAACCTCACCTCCCAGTCGTCCGGCCTTCGGCCCCATATCTACTACATAATCGGCAGCCAGCATCATGTCTTTGTCGTGTTCTACCACAATGACAGAGTTTCCCAGGTCGCGCAACTCTTTTAAAGAGTTAATCAGCCGGATATTATCCCGTTGATGCAGACCGATGCTCGGTTCATCAAGAATATACAGTACATTAACCAGCTGCGAACCAATCTGTGTGGCCAGACGGATACGCTGGCTTTCTCCTCCCGACAAGCTTACAGAAGAACGGTTCAGTGAAAGATAATCCAGTCCAACATCCAGCAAGAATTTCAGGCGGGTACGTATCTCCTTCAATATCTCCGCAGCAATGATACGCTGCTTACTTTCCAGATGTTCTTCTACATGCATCAGCCAGTCATAAAGCTCGCTTATGTCCATGGTAGAAAGCTGATAGATGTTCTTGTCATGAATACGGAAATGAAGAGCCTCCTTATTCAACCGCGCTCCCTTACACTCCGGACATACATCAGTCTTGGCAAACTGTTCTGCCCACTTTTGGGCTGTGGCCGAAGCATCCTTCTCCTGCATCATCTGAATGTATTTCACAATACCTTCGTAAGTCACAAAGTAATCCGACGATGCATGTATCAGCGAACTCTTGATTTTCAGACGTTCGTCTGCCCCATACAGAATCTCGTTTATGGCATCTTCAGGCAATTCCGAAACAGGAGTCTTCAATGTTGCTTCATATTTCTCCAGCAGCGCTTCTATCTGCCAAAATATCATCACATTCTTATATTTGCCAAGTGGAGCGACAGCACCTTCATAAATAGAGAGTGAACGATCGGGAATTACCTTGTCTACATCTATCAGATTGACATATCCCAATCCCTTACAGCGCGGACAGGCGCCTTGCGGAGAGTTAAAAGAAAAATTATGCGGAGCCGGCTCCCTATACGAAAGTCCCGTAACCGGACACATCAGCCGCTTGCTGTAATGGCGTACGCTCTCAGTCTGTGCATCAAGAATCATCAGCAAGCCATCACCCTGCTGCATGGCAGTCGCTACACTTTGCTTCAGACGTTTTTCTTCCTTCTCCGTAACTACCGTTTTATCTATCACAACCTCGATATCGTGATTTTTATAACGGTCCAGCTTCATGCCATGCACAATCTCCTTCACATCACCGTCTACACGCACATACAGGTATCCTTTCTTGCGTATCTGTTCGAATAATTCTTTATAATGTCCTTTACGGGTACGTACCAGAGGAGCAAGAATATAAATACGCCGGCCCTTATAGTCACGATGAATCAGATCCAGAATCTGCTCTTCTGTATATTTTACCATTTTCTCACCCGACAGATATGAGTAGGCAGTTCCCGCACGGGCGAAGAGCAGACGAAGATAATCGTATATTTCGGTAGTAGTACCCACCGTAGAGCGAGGATTTTTGTTAGTTGTTTTCTGTTCAATGGAAATAACAGGACTCAGACCGGTTATCTTATCCACATCCGGACGTTCCATTCCACCCAGAAAATTTCGCGCATAAGCAGAAAACGTTTCGATATAACGTCCTTGTCCTTCGGCAAAAATCGCATCAAAAGCCAATGAAGATTTCCCGCTTCCACTCAGACCCGTTATGACGGTCAAACTCCCGCGGGGAATTTCCACATCTATATTTTTTAGATTATGTACACGCGCTCCTTGTACATTTATCGTTTCTTTTACGTCTTCCATATCCTTAAAATCAATCATATCTTTGCAAAGATAATGCTTTTTTTTGTACTTTTGCCACTCAACAAATACAAACGAAAATGAAGTTTATCCATATTATCTGCCTTTCGCTGGCGCTATCAGCCAGCAGTTTAAGTGCAACGGTATCGGCACAGACCGGAACCGGATATTTTTTGCATACCGTGACAAAAGGACAAAGCCTGTACTCCATTGCCAGCATGTATCACATTTCGGTTGACGACATTGTACGCCTGAACCCGGGAAGCAAGGAACAAATACGTGCCGGACAAGCGTTGAAAATTCCACAGGCACAATACTCCAATGAGGACGGAAAACAGTTCCATACGATACAGGCAGGAGAAACATTATATCAGCTGACACTGAAATACCACGTAACGGCCCAGGCTATTTGCAAAGCCAATCCGGGATTAAGTGCCGAAAACTTCCGTATCGGTCAGGTTATTGTCATTCCGGCACAGGATAATACACCCGCTCAGACAGAACAAACTGCTCAAGCAGAGCCGGCAGTAAAGAAAAACGAATGGAGGGATATGCACAAGGTAGCCCGAAAGGAAACGATTTTCAGCATCAGCCAGCAATATGGCATCACACAGGAAGAACTTATTGCAGCCAATCCGGAATTAAAGAACGGAAAGCTGAAGAAAGGAAGCTTCCTTTTCATTCCTTACCCTAAATCACAGGAAACAGGAAAGACAGCACCGTCTTCACAGGCAGCTCCCAGCAACGAAGAACTCTTCAAAGAAAATTCTATCAGCAAAAAGCAGATAAATACCATAAAAGTTGCTCTGATGTTACCTTTTACATCTACCAGTCAGGATGAACAGTCACGCATGGTAGAGTTTTACGAAGGTTTTCTTATGGCTATTGATAGCCTGAAACATCAAGGAGTATCTGCCGATATTTACACCTACGATACCAAAGGAACCACAGCCGGCACGAATGCAATCTTATCCCAGAGCAAGCTGAAGGATATGGACATCATTTTTGGTCCGGCACACCAGTCATCCATCGCTTCTGTCGCAGCCTTTGCCGACAAGAACAATATCCGTCTGGTAGTTCCTTTCTCTCCTAAAGTAGATCAGGTATTTACCAATCCGAATATCTATCAGGTCAATACCCCACAGTCTTATCTTTATTCAAAGGTATACGAACATTTTATCCGGAAATTCGGAAAAACCAATGTCATTTTCGTTGACGATGGCAGCGGAGATAAGGAAAAAGCCGAATTCATTAAAGGCATGAAGAATGAATTGAAAGACAACAACGTTAGATTCAAGCAGATACAGCTAGCCGGAGATATTGATCCGAACAAAGTGATTGCCGCCATGGACACCCTGCAGGAAAACATCTTTATTCCGACTTCAGGACGAAGCTCAGCATTGACACGCGTACTGCCTCACCTGACTCTTGTCCGCCGCGAGCATCCGCATTTCGACATGCACCTGTTCGGCTATCCTGAATGGAAATTATCAGGACTTTATTAAAAGACAATATATTAAATACTAATATATATAATCCATTAAGAGAAATTTTGGCTATCTGTAATTATGCAATACATGGAGAAAAGGTTAGTGATAATCAAGTGTCTTTCATTAAAGATTATGCGAATGAACTGATTCTATACTTACAGCAGCAATAAAAAATGCGCCCGGTTTCCCTCCGGGCGCAACCACTAAAATTTCAATTATCATAAGCCTTAAAAACCATCACAATGAAATTTCAGCGGTAAAGATAAGTCATTTCTTCGGCTTTCCTTTCTTTTCAGGGAATGAAAAAGCGACATTGAACTGTTCGTCCAGTACCAGCGAAGCATCGAAAACCTTGCCGTTCTTTCCCTTGAAGCCCTTGATTAACCCGGTCTTCCGCTTCGTCACCAGTTCGACAACCTGCTTGTCGGTCAGTTGCTTGTCGCACTTGTTACGGAATATGGTAAGCGTACAGTCCACGTTGGAACATTTCGCCACTTTCGGGTAGAATAGTATGCGTCCGCTGCCACATTTCGGACATGGACAGGTTTCACCTCCAGCAATGGACAGTTGTACGGAAAGCAGTTCCGCCGTGATTTGGGCGGCATAGACCTCGATGCCTTTCCTGAATGTGTCGGCATCCATACAGCCCGCTTCTATCTTGGCAAGGGCGGTTTCCCACATACCCGTCATTTCGACATCGGCAATCTTCTTGTCCTTGACAATCCTGTAAACGGCAAGTCCCTTTTCTGTGGGTATAATATTCCTTTTCTCACGCACGATATACTGGCGTGCGAACAATGTTTCTATAATCGCCGCACGGGTGGCTGGCGTACCTATCCCGGCATCTTTCAGGCTGGCTTTCAATTCGGCATCCTCCAGTTCCCTTCCCGCATTTTCCATTGCGGCAAGCAGACTGCTTTCCGTATGCAGCGGCTTCGGCTTGGTCTGCTTTTCGAGCAGATCTACGCCGGAGAGCGACAAGGTTTCTCCCTCCTGAAGCTGTGGCAGTCCGGCAGCTTCTCCGTCCTCGCCTGCTTCCTGTTCGTTGAACACAGCCCGCCATCCGGCTTCTTTCATTATCGCCCCTTTTACGGTGAAATCGGTATTTCCGGCGGACAATACAGCGGTGGTAACGTCTTTCACGCATTTGTCCGAAAAGGTTTCCAGCATACGCCCGGCTACCAGTTCATAGACCGCCCTTTCATCTTCGAAAAGTTCATCGGGCAGGTTTTCGGTAACGATTAAAGCATGGTGGTCGGTTACCTTGCCGTCATTCACGCTGCGGCGGTTCAGTGTGTTGCTGTTCAAGCTGGCGGCATATCCGGCAAAGCGGGGGTATTTTCCCAACAGTGCGATGCGCTCCGGCATTTCCTCGAAAACATCCTCCGAAATATAACGGCTTCCGGTTCTCGGATAGGACATCACTTTCTTTTCATACAGGCTTTGCGCTATCGAAAGCGTCTTGTCCGCTGAAAAATCCAGCTTCGTGTTCGCTTCCTTTTGTAGCGTGGTAAGGTCGTACAAAAGGGGCGGTTCTTGGCTGGTTTCTTTCCTCTCAACAGACTTCACCACAAGCTGCCCGGCATCCTTTACCCGTTGCAGGGCGGCTATGGCATCGGACTGCTGTTCCCACTTGTCGGTCGATTGGGCGGTGAAACCTATTCCCCCGCTGGCGGTCGCCGCTTTGAGCTGCCAGAACTTGGTCGGGACAAAATTCCTGTTCTCCAAAAAACGGCTGCATATCATCACGAGCGTGGGTGTCTGCACCCTGCCCAACGAGAACACGCCCTGTCCGGCGGCTACGCTCAACGCTTGGGTGGCGTTTATCCCTATCAGCCAGTCGGCTTCACTGCGGGACTTGGCGGAGAGGTAGAGGTTATCGTAACGTCCGCCCGGCTGCAAATTGTCCATCCCCTCACGGATAGCCTTGTCGGTAAGGCTGCTTATCCACAGCCGAACAAAAGGCTTGCGGCAGTTCAGGTAATGGAATATATACCTGAAAATCAATTCCCCCTCACGCCCGGCATCGGTGGCGACAATAATCCTGTCGCACTGGTCGAACACCTCCTTAATCACTTTCAACTGTTTCAACACGCTGGGGTCTGCCTTGTAGCCTTTCTCGGCTTTCACCTGACGGGGGATTAGCCGGAAATCGGACGGAAGTATGGGCAGGCTCTTCCTGCGAAAATTTGCCACGCCGTAGGCTTCGGGCATGGCAAGCTGTATCAAGTGCCCGAACGCCCATGTCACCATGTACCCGTTGCCGGACAGATACCCGTCATTCCTTTGTGTCGCCCCGATAATCCGGGCGATGTCTTTTGCCACGCTGGGCTTTTCCGCTATCAATGCAATCATAATTCTTCACTTTTTAATGGTAGGTACTACATTTTCATCCCTCTGGACTTCTTGGGCTTGTCCGCTTTCAGGCTCTTGTCCTGTGCTTTTTCCTGTTTCTCTTTCTGCTTGGCGGTAGGTTTCTGTTGTCCCTGTTTCAGCGGCTCTTTGGTCTGTTTGGTTGCTTCATCGGTCTTTCCTCCAGAATTGACCGCTACCTGCGTCCGGCTCTCGGAAACGGGGATAACATCTTTCGGCTGCACCTTGCCGGAGGATTTACCCTGTACTCCGGGCTGCACATGACCGTTGAACTCCACACCCTTGCCGTCCTTTAATCCTGTGACCTGCTGCTGTGCAGGCTGCTGCCCCTGCTGCAAGAACTGGACGGCAGACCTCGGCAGGAACTCCAAGCCACGTTCCACTGCGCTGACTTGAAGATAGGCACTGCGTTTCGTCCCGTCCTTGAATTGCAGGTTTTCCATCTTGACGGGTTTCCCGGCTTCAAAAGCAGCTTTCTGTTCCGGGCTTACTTTCACGCCACAAACGGTATCGGGACATTTCCACTTGTCAGCCCGCATGTACTCCAGTTCGTGGGTGTACCTGTCCCGGCTGACGAACACGGGGATTTGCTCCCCGTTTTTCGGGTCTTTGATTTGGATAATACCGCCCAGATTGCCAGTTCCCAGCAGGTTGCCTTGTTCCTGCTTGGAAAATTCGTGCCCGTTATACGGGCGTTGAAGCAGCTTTTCATCCATTTGCACGCCGTGCAGCTTAGGCACTACCATCCCGTCCTTTGCCTGATAGAAAGAGAGCTTGACATCGGTAGGTTTAAGGTAGAAGCCGCCTACCGTCCCCGAAACGGTATAGGTGTTGCGGGATTTGTAGCCACGCATCACCCTGTCGAAATCCTTTGTGTTTTTCAAAGTGTCGGCGGTAATGCCGACTTTCTTCAAGTCCTCCCAGTTGATTTTAGCCGGGTCGAAACGGTAGTCCTGCCTGCCCCCGTTATTGTCGGGATTCGGGACTCGCAACGCTTCTGCCCGTCTGTCGCCCTCCGGCGTGGGGTTGCGGTGGTTGTCCTCGATAGCTTTTGCGTTCTGTTCCGCTTCCGTAGCCTTGCTGCGGAACAAAGCCAGTCCCTCCGTGTCCTGATACCTGCGGAAAAAATTGGAAATGAAGTTGCTGAACACATCGCTGTTCCTGTCCACCTGCATAAACTCACCGATATGGGATTGGGTCGGTTCTACGGTCTGCAAATTGCCCTCGTTGTCGATACCTTTAACGGCACTCACTTTCCCCTGCTGTTTATCCAAGACCAGCAGCACGTCTTTTTCCTGCCCCTCTGCGGGCAGGTTCATTCTGTTTGCCATAAATAATTGGAATTTTAGTGATTACGGGATTATTCCCGTTCAAAGGTAACGACTAAATATGCTATATTTTGACAGGCGGCAATGAGTGTCCCGATTTGTCCTATGATGTCTGAATTTGTCTGTGTCAGATGAAAATATCAAATCAACAGTTGGAAAAATAAAATACATCTTTGGCAAAATTTTTGTTATGTTTTTATAAGTAATTACATAATATATTGTCTTTGTAGATAGAAATAAAGTACATAAATATAGCTTCATTCAGAAAAGAAATACTTGAGCAGATAGAACGGATAGATACAGGGCGTATATTCACATTCCAGGATTTGTCGTTTGAAACGGAAAAGACCGCCAATGTTGCGGTGTTACTCTCAGAACAGAGCCGCAAAGGGGTACTGGTACGGGTTGAAAAGGGGGCATACTACCGTCCCAAGGAATCAGTGCATGGGCAGGGAAAGCTGCTTGTTTATCAGGATGAACAGTTTCGCTATCTGACTGAAAAACTGAACGTATATAACAGGGACTTACGTCTATAATAAAATGGGTCTAACCGAACAGGTCGCTAAAACCATAACGATAGCCACTCCTAACCCGGTACGCCGTTTCCATTTCAAGAAATTGGATATAGAGTGCGTGAAAGCCTACTGCATGGACTACTCAGATGAAAGCCTTGTCCCGTACTTGCAGTTGCTCGATGCAATAAAGGACATGAAACGCATACCCGGAACAACCGGGCAATACATCTACAACCATGTTAAGAATCAATATTTCAATAGGTATAGCCTGCCGAAACTGGGAAAAATCGTATTTTTGGTGAAAAGATACCCGCCACGTGTCAGAAAAGTGTTAGCGGACATACTAGGCGACATCAGCCAAACCGCGCTGCAAGCGGAAATGACAAAGACACTTCTTCCCACGACACGGTTCAACTTGGATTATCAAGTATATAAGACTTAAAATATTGTAAGAACAGAGCTTTTTTACAGAACAACTACTCTTTTATGAAAGGAATGTGCTATATTTGTAATATTGTTTATTTTAGGATTGTTATATCCATTCAATAATAGCCAACGATTGATTATGCAAAATGATAATATATATAACCAATTAGGATATACATCCGAATTTCTGACAGCCAATTCAGAAATAGCTAACTTACACCCTGATTATGCTGATTTAGTGAAACTTGAAGCTGATAAGTTTTACTTTTCAGGAAATCATCCTGCGGTCTTATTTGTAAATATAAAGTCATTTAGTAGCAATGACGAATTAAGGCGTATTGCTGCTATTCAGCATAAAGCATGGAATTATCGAAAGGTCATTTTGTTATTTGCAGTATCTGAAACAGAAATAAGAATCTATAACTGCTACGAAAAACCAACCTATATAAATGGAGAGGACGATATTAATTTAAAATTAAATACTGCAGAATTATTACGTTATGATACGACATCTTCGGATGTCGATACCTTTAATATTCTTGTGGAGATTTTTTCTCGTATAGGAGTAGACAACGGGTTATTATGGACAGAACAGCCAGAAATACGAAAAAAGATAGATTTACAAAACAGAATAGATGCTTATTTGGTAAAAAGTCTTATTGAAACAGCTAAAGCATTAGAAAAAGATGGTTTAAACAAGGAAGTAATCCATAGTCTTTTAATGCGGTCACTCTTTATTTTATTTTTGGAAGATAAGGGAGCAGCCAACGAAGCTGGTTTATATACAAAAATCAAAAGCGATTGTTCAAGTTATTTCGATATTCTTGACAGTAAAGAGGCAACATATAAGCTATTTGAAGAGGTACAAATTCACTTCAATGGAAATGTTACTCCCGTTTTACCTAATGAGAAAGAATTAGTAACCGACAATCACCTTAAACTTATTAAGAGATGTTTTATAGATGGAAATATATCAGATAATGAAACATTATTTAAGAATTGGAGATTGTTTAATTTTGAGATTATACAAATTGAATTATTAAGCGAAATTTACGAGAATTTCTTAGGGGAATTAAAACATGAGCGTGGTCAGTTTTACACGCCATATAATTTGGTAGAACTTATCCTTTCTGATAAACTTCCTATCAGTAAGAGTAACTACAATGTGAAAATTTTAGACCCAGCTTGTGGTTCGGGTATTTTCTTAGTTGAAAGTTATAAACGTCTTATAAAAAGATGGAAAAAAGCTAATAATACTAATAAGATCAGCTTTGAAAAATTAAAGAATTTACTTTTAGACAATATATATGGAATAGAAATAGATGAAACAGCTATTAAAGTAGCTGCATTTAGTTTATATTTAGCGTTGATAGATGAATTAGACCCTAAAACCCTTTGGATTGAAACTAACTATCAATTACCTTATCTGATTTTTGATTCTGAAGATACAAATATCAAAAATCAAGGGCGAAATTTATGGAGAAAAGACACAATCGGAGAAGTGGACACGCATCTTTTCCCAAAAGTTGATTTAATTATTGGTAATCCTCCTTTTGGGACTAAAAACTTACCGCAAACAATCAAAGAGTATTGTTCTAAATATAAATTTTCAAATGAGTATGTACTTCCATTCATTCATAAATCGGTTAAATTTTGTCCAACGGGAGAGATTGCTTTAATTTTCAATTCAAAAGTGTTGACAAATACGCAAAAACCATATCAAAATTTCAGAAAATGGTTATTCAACTCAAATTATGTCGAAAAAGTATATAATCTTTCTATATTCCGTAAAACACCAAAGCATTTCGGTGGACAATTATTTGCGTCCGCAGTAGGACCTGTAAGTATTGTTTATTTTCAACATATTGCTCCTGAAACCATTTCTGAGACAATTGAATATTGGGCTCCTAAAACCTATATAAAATCAAGTATTGTTGATGGCGTTGTCATTGATAATAGCGATATTAAAGAATTACCTAGAACTGAATGTTTGAATCCGAATTCTAAAATTTGGAAAGTTGCATTATGGGGTAATTTTAATAATTTTAGACTTTTGAAAAAACTTCAAAAAACTACTTTAAAAGATTATTTTGACAAAACTGATAATTGGATTTATGGAAGAGGTTTAAATGCAGATAGTGATAATCCTGATTTTGTTCCAAGCCGATTGATAAAAACAGAATGTATTGAAAGATATTTCACAGACCCCGATACATCTACACAATCCAATACAAAATTTTACAGAAAGAACAATGAACAATTATTTTATCCTCCATTTGTAATATTCAAAGAGGGACAACACAATACAGAAATAGCATGTTCTCTTTTTGAGAAAAAAAGATACTGCACCACAGGTGCTTTCATTATAAATACAACGGATGAAAAGTTAGATGAAAAAAAATTTTTAGTTTCATATTTAAATTCGGATATTGCTAAATACATATTATTTTTAACTGCGTCATCATGGGGAATTGAACGAGAACGTGTTTTGCTAAATGAACTATTAGAGCTACCATCTCCATTTTTCTCAATAGATTCTGATATACTAAAAAACATAGCAAATGCTTTTGATAAAATTGTTTTACTCAAGAAAAGTGTAATTTGTAATGATGCAAAAATTAAAGAACAAGAACAATATATATTTAATGAGTTTATTAAGCATTTCTCATTATCTGATAGAGAAGTTGCTCTAATAGAAGATACAATGTCGTTTGGCTTAGGATTATTTAAAGATGGACATAATTCTATTGGTTTTAAGCGAACTCAATTGTCCGAAAACATAAAGTATGCAGAAACTTTATATAATGATATAAATTCATTCTTATTATCATCAAACACAAAAGTTTCGGCAACGATATATGATGTACAATCAAATGATCCGTTAAATTTAGTCATTCTACATTTTGGTAAAGAAGTAAAAGAAATTGAAATTAAAAATATTTCTGAACTTAGAAAACAACTACAAGAAATAGACCAATATACTATTCAGAAAAAAGCACATAGTATATATGTAAAAAAATACATAAAATACTATGATAAAGATACGGTTTATCTGATTAAACCCAATCAAAAGAGATTTTGGACTAGAACTCAAGCTATGGAAGATGCTTCTTCATTAATAGCTGATATTATTAACATGGCTAAATAATGAATATGGCAGGGCTTCTTAATAAAGACATTATTAGCGATTTTGAAAATAGCTTCCGAACTAATTGCCTAATTTTAATCGGAGAAGCATATAAATGGCTAAAAGATACAAAAAATATTACCGTTGACTGGGATGAGGAAACAATTTCGGCTAATATTTTTACTCATATAGATGAGAATGAAAAAGCGATAGCGTGGAATATCAATGTTTCGGATGAGTGCCGGCTCTATCATCAAGCTATTCTCAACAACAAAAAAAGTGCTAAGTCTGCATCTCGTATAGACTTAAAACTATCCACTAATTGGATTAAAGCAACTAAACGGGTGTTCTATTTTGTTGAAGCAAAAAACTTAATAGAAAGTAATTGTACTAAGCAGGGACGAAAAACAAAATTAAACCCTTAATTCCGCAACACTATTATAAAATATTTTTTTTAAGTACCTGAGCAACAAAAAGTTGCTCAGGATTTTGCC
>ENA-UESD01002246-UESD01002246.1-human-gut-metagenome-genome-assembly--contig:-NODE-2246-length-14027-cov-27.505950_pt1 | contig 14027 bp, 12 predicted proteins | sample MGYA00242985_ERZ507986 | MGnify/ENA primary metagenome ERZ507986 (study PRJEB26167, sample SAMN06115408) | human gut metagenome | host: Homo sapiens | place: China:Guangxi | collected 2016-04-06... | reverse complement strand
TGCAATACGTAAACTTCATTAACGACAAGCCCATTGGCAGAATTAAGTATGCACTAAATTAATTCCGCCAACAGGTTCATAAAATGGTTTTGCGCCACCGATAACCACCCAATCATATCCAAAAAGCAGTCCTCCCATGGCGGATACTAGGCAGATAAAATAGATAAATATCTGATTGAACTTTTCCATGATAAAAATATTTAGGTTAATTCTTTGTTTCCGTTTCTCTTAATTTAAGGTCTTATGCTCATCCGGTTTTGCCAGATTGATACCGTTTTATACGGTACGTCGGTTCGTTCCTGAAAGCAAAATAACAAAAATGCCCTGTCGCGTAAAATGTAATAAACAACTATAATGATGTAGAATTATATGATGCTATTGATTTTTGTTACTTTCCGTAAGACTTCCTGTTTTCTGCTTTTGACATTCTGTCATTTTGCTTTTGATACTTCTTGAGAGTCCGGTTTTTCTGACCTAAAGGACGGTTGGCTGGAAAATTGCCAGTCTCAGGAATGGCTTTTGGAAATAAAATGTTGATTGGTAGAATTTTATATGGAAAATAAGTATTTTCCCAAGTTTTCATTCAGCCGAAAAGAAGGCAAGAAAATAGGGATTTTCACCGTTTCTTGAAAACACTTTGATGTTTTGGGAGAGTTACCGTGATGCTTTTCGGCAACCACTGTGGTGTTTTCTGATGCTCACCGCATCTTCATGCTTTGAAGTTTGCGTCCTTCTTTTGCATAAATGCTGCATATATACAGCTTTTATGCTTGTTTTGTATGCATATATATGCAAGAATCTCTCTAGAATGATATGATGGTTTAAAAGGTCTGTTTCATGAAAATGATTATCATCAAGCAAATGGAAACTGAAAGCGTTGTATGGTTTCCATTTTGTTATGGTCAGTCCTGTGCTTTAAATCAGCTTCTTTTTAGATTAAAATAAGGCTCATATTCTCTTTTTAGGTATACTTTAGTATACTTTTCCTCAAAAACTGCCCTCAATTTTTTTGGGGTGTCCTATGAATTGTTTACATTTAGGGGCATCATTTGTATGAAAGCGAAGCAACTTATGTTGTTTGCCATGTTTCATCTTTAAAAGATACAGCCATGAAAAGGACAAGTCTGATGCTGCTTTTGCTTGCCGGTAGTTTCTGTCTGCCGGCTGCAGCTGAAAATAAGCAAGATGCCTGCAAGATATTGGATTTAAAGAGAGTTTCTTCTCAACTGAATCTCAATCCACAGTCAAAAGAAAAACAAATGGCTTTTCTGGAGGCTTTCCCGAATTCGTGGGAAGAGTTTATAGCCGTTTACCATCATTATGATCCTTTGACCGGCTCGTATGACCGGCTGTATCAACAGGCGCCGAAGCATATTGAATCTTTGAAGTCTTTGGATCAGGTGGACGATGCGCGGTTGATACCACATTTGGTGGATCTGACTTACGGCAGTAGTTGGGATGCTGATGCCCCCAATTGCCTTCAGGAGGTATTGCACGAACTGATGGCCGGGAAAAAAGATGCTTTCTTTGCGGAATTGTCTAAAAGAAGCAAGGCGGCACAGTTTGATTTCTGGGCCTTTTATTGGTCAAGCCCGGCAAAGAACGGAACGGACTCTCCTTATGAAAAAGAAAAGAAAGCACTTGAGTCTGCCATGAAAGACAAGTATCCGCAGATCGTGCGTGCCCTGTTGCTGGCCTATGAATATTATTATGGGGAGGCCATGCCTCTTTAAAGGATATATGTTTTTTGAAACAACTCCGAAAGCTTTTTGAAGTTCTTTCGGGGTTGCTTTTACTTTACGCAACATGATGAAAAAGACAGTTCTTTTATTTGGGTTACTGAATTTTATACCGGCTTTGAGTAGTATCACTTTGGGAAATCCAAAACTTTCCAAAGACACTTTGTTCTTTCAGAACGATACGATTTCCCAGACTCTGATTTGGGAGAAAGTAAATGATCTGAAAATATCATTCTGGTTGTCTTCAAAAGACGCGCACCAGCAGAAAGCGTGTATCTTTCAAGGAGAAGCGGAGCGGCCGGATAGTTGGGACTTTGGTGATGAAATTGATATGGATGCGGATGGAAGCATTTATCCGGCTTCAGAATATTGGTATCACGGAAAAGATGTGGAGTTTTCCGTAAGAATCAGCCATGATCTTCAGAAAGCACGGATCTATTCCTTGAAAAACCCCTCCTTGCCGTTTATCTATACCTTGCGCAAGAAGTCTGCGCCGGCTTGTCCTCCTGTTTCGGCCTTAACGCTCTACGAATCCGTCCGGAACGTAGCCTATCAGCATTACAAATCGGGCTTTGAACCGTGGAAGGGCAAGGAGTTTTCCTTAGATCTGTTTGGCCAGGGCGGAATCAATGAGAAGAATGTAGCAAGCGGCTTCGACACGCTGTTTTTACCCAAGATGATCGATGAGGATTACGAAGGTGCCACTATCGTGCACCTGAAAGGTTCAGTCATTCCTTACAAGAATCTGGATGTAGCCTTTTTCCGTATAGATTGTGAACTGAACCACAAGGGCTGGAATTTTACGGACTACGTGATGGCCACTTATACTCCAACCGGTTTCCCACTGGATTATCGGGTATTGGGGCGCGAAGGCGTCGTCCCTTATATGGGTGGTGTATCTGATTTCCGCATGAAAGGCAATCTGGACAGTATGGTCTTTGTGTCCGATCAGGCTTCTTGTCTGAATGAACAGCAGTTGGCCGACTTTGGAAACCAGGATTTTGAAGTGCGCCGCATGCGTTATGAGATCCGTGGCGACGGCCGGATTACCGGCGTACAGACTCAGAAAGCCTGGAAGGAAATAAAGGAACGCGATATGGAGGACGTGTCTGTTTCCTTTGCCGATTATCTGTCTCTGTTCCGTCCTTTCGGTGATCGGGACGATGTGAAGAATCTGTTTTCTTTAGAGAGCCGGAAGAAAGCGACTGTGGCAGGAGGCGGACCTTCTTCGGCCTTGGAGGAGCCGTTAAGTGTGGGTTACGTCTGTCGCTTCATTCCAGACGGAATAGACCCGACCAGTGAGAAACGAACCATTGGGTGGTATCCATTATATACTTTCCGTGCCGGTAAATATGTGGTTTGTTCCCTATACAAGTTCGGTGACGTGCCGAAATCCTATAATTATCCGAATCGGGAAGGTCTTTTGGTGGTCTATACTCCCGAAGGTAAGATTGTAGATGCCTGTCCTTTGGCACGTGAAGGAGATTTATGGTCGTATTATATTCTCCAAGGTGCCGTCCGTCCTTTCTGTCTGCAAGTACGTCAGGATTCTCGTACCGTTCTAGAAAGTTCATATAATAGCGTGTGGAGTGAATATACCTTGGATCAGGATGGACACATTCAGGTTCGTCTGGTTCGGGCAGATTAACGGGCGGATTTTTGAAGATTAGACTTCTGGCCGAGATATATCCGGGGCAAGTTATAAACTTATTTTAGAGGGTCTGATACATTTCCGAAGAGATGAGGTGTGTCGGGCTCTTTTTTGCATTCTTTGCCGACGGTACAAAGAAAAAATTGTAACTTTGTCTCATAAATTCAAACAGATAAAGTTTTTATGATACGTACTTTTCATGCCAAGATAGATCCGGTCCTGTTGGTCGGATGCCTGTTGCCCAGCACCGTGCTAGCTGTTGTCTTCTTTTGGATCAAGCAGCCCATTCCGGCACTGGTTTTCCTGGTGCTGATGGTTTTTATTACCTAACTTGTTATCATCGGTCGTACCCAGAAGATGGATGAAAGACTTATACAGTTTTCCTTCCCAATATTCTTTGATACCGACATAGGCGCTGTTAAGGCTCACGATCCATTTTACTGCGAGATTGATTCTCTCATCAGTTTTGTTTCTTATGGATATAACTAGTAAAAGCAAGGTAATAATACATTCCTCATGATATAACTCTAAATGGTTTGTTATTCATTTCTGATGGTAAAATAATAAAAATGCTCTAAAAATGCTCTTTTAGGTAAAAAATAAGCAACTATAATGATGTAGAATTATATGATGCAACTGATCTTTTGATACTTTTCGTAACGTTTCCCGATTTTTGCTTTTGATATTCTGTCATTTTTTTGAGAAGTTACCGTGATATATTTTCTTAGAAAAATAAATTCGGTTTTGCTTTGTTTATCGGTTATAGGTGCCGAAGAGTGTTTATGAGAAACAGAAAAACTAATCCGAAAAGAATTTTATTTAATTTTAGTGTTAATTTTTTTTTGTAATGTTGTAAATACTCTTTTTCTTTGCAAATGAGTCTGATTCCGATAGGGGTACTCTCTTTAAATTGTATTTAATGTTCATTTGTTTTAAATTTTTAAATTATGAGGAAGAATATTATTTTAGCTTTTTTATCCCTGATAGGGATTGTAAATGTCTTTGCACAAGATTTTACAGTAGGGTGCTTGACATATAATATTAAAAGTTTGACGGAAATGACTACTGAGGTAGATGAATTAACTCGTCAACCTTTAAAAGAGATTGTAGTACCAAATGCAGTAGAGTATAAAGGACGCACGTTTCGTGTTATAGGAATAGGTTCTAGTGCCTTTGCTGGAAGAGGAGGAGAAATTACAGATATTAAAATTGAGGAAGGTGTAGAATATATTGGAAATGGCGTATTTAGTGATTGTAAAAGTTTAGTCAATATACAAATACCTAATAGTATTAAAACCATTGGTAATTATGCTTTTTCGAATTGTGTTAGCTTGAAAGAAGTTAAGTTGCCTGAGAATTGTGATTTAGGCCTGGGAGTTTTTAAGGATTGTTGGGAATTAAATTCTGTCGTTTTGTCAAATGATATTCAAGAAATTCCGAAATATATGTTTGAAAATTGTTGGGCCTTAAAATCAATAGAAATTCCAGAAACAGTTCGTAGTATTGGTTATAATGCTTTTTATCGTGCTGGTTTAGTTTCGATTAATATTCCAGCCAGTGTTGAAGAAATTTATGCAAGAGCTTTTTTCGGAATTCATTTTCAGAATGTAGTAATAGAAGATAGTGAAAAGCCAATTAATTTCATAGGTGTAGATGAAGATGTTATTAAAGGTTATATAAATAGTCCGGCTTTTGGGGAATGTGATAATCTATATTTAGGACGATTAAGTTATAGAAAGAAAGTTGAAGATATAGAAGCACCAGAATATAATATTCCTACACCAAGAAAAAAAATTGAGTTTGGGAAATATATTAAACAAATAGATGATGAAATTCCTCGTTTTAGTGATGATTTGGAGGCCATTGTATTTTATAGTCCAGAACCACCAACTTTATCAGTTAATTATAGTTATCCATTAACTCTTTATACAGATGTTCCACTTTATGTTCCATGTGGAAGTAAAGATGTTTATTCGGCGCATAGTGAATGGGGAAAGTTTTGGACCATCAATGAAGGGATTCCAACAAATATTTTAGATGTGGTAAATAAGATGGAGAATAGAGTAATTCAAAGTTATGACATGTCTGGAAGAGAATGTAAAGCGGATTTTAAAGGCATTGTTATACAAAGGATGAAAGATGGGACTGTGCGTAAAATATTGAAAAGGTAGTTTGGTCTGGATAAGTTCAAGGTAATGTAAATCACAGTCAGGAAAATGTGTCAGTTTTTGAATATTGAATCAGGAAACCAACGTGAGGAGATTATGGTCGTATAATATATTAACAAAGGTACCGTCCTTTCTGTCTGCAAGTATGTCAGAATGTTCCAATCAATTCCGAAAACTCACATAATAGTGTGGTGAGTGAATATACCTTGGAGCAGGACGGACACATTCAGGTTCGTCTGATTCGGGCAGATTAGCGAATGCGCTTTATGAGAATATGATTTGATCCGTATCATTATAATGTTCATTTTATTGGTTTAAGCTCTGTTTTTTTAGAAAGAACAGAGCTTTTTTGTGTAAAAATTACGATATTTGCTTGAAAAGCCGCACGAGCGTAATATAGACATAGAATGAAAGAAAATTATACGATACCTTTGCTGCCTCTGAACTTTGATTTGGAATCGAAGATTGTTTTAAAGCAGTTGAACAAATCACATAGACGGCTCGCGGAATTGAAAGGGATAGCCCGAACAATTCCTAACGAACGAATCCTTATCAGTACATTGACCCTATAGGAAGCAAAAGACAGTTCTGAGGAAGATCGGACTGGTCCATCTGTTTATGAATCATTCCGAACCGGCAAGTGAAACACCGACCATTGAATCCATAAGGGAATAGAATGTACATAAAATCATATTTTCATGCACATAGCCTAAGAGGTGTGTACATGAAAAGGCTCTTTTGTGCACATACTTTGGTCTGTTTGCATATTGGAAATATAAAGTAAGGTGAATAATAACATAATGATCAATTCAAATTTATAGAAATCAATGATACGTACTTTTCATGCTAAGATAGATCCGGTCCTGTTGATCGGATGCCTGTTGCCCAGCACCGTGCTGGCCGTTGTCTTCTTTTGGATCAAGCAGCCCATTCCGGCTCTGGTTTTCCTGGTGCTGATGGTTTTAATTGTAGAACGCCTGATTCACACCTCGTATGTACTGACCGATGACGGTGTGCTGTGGATAGACAAGGGCCGTTTTGTCCGCAAAAAGGCCGTGCGTCTGGAGGAGATCGATCGGGTAGAGTTGTTTCAGTTGCGCTCCTTCTTTCTGATACGTCGCCGCGATGCTGTGATGCTGACGCTGAAGGATGGTTCCCAACTGGTCGTCAATCCTTTTCCGGCCGAAGAGTTCTGTCATGTCTTACTGAAAAGGATGGGAAAATGAAACAGCACGTAAACCGATATCTGTTCTGTCTGTTCGAAATGCTGCTGTTGCTTGCCGTCTGTCCGCTTTCGGCTGTAGCGGCCGATGAGGAAACCGAAGAGCAGGAGTGGCGCGATGAGCTGTGTCAGGAACTGGACCGCCTTTGTGCTTCTCCTTTGTTTGAGACCACACAGCTGGGGCTGTGTGTTTACGACCTTACGGCCGATACGATGCTGTATACCGTAAATGCCCGCCAGCGCATGCGTCCGGCTTCGACCATGAAACTGCTGACTTCCATTACTGCCCTGTCGGTGCTGGGAGGTTCGCATACGTTTCAGACCACGTTGTATCACACCGGAGCCGTAAATAACCGGGTGCTGCAAGGCGACCTTTATGTGGTGGGAGGATTCGACCCCCGTTTCGGTAAAGATGACTTATATGCTTTTGCCGAGGAAGTCAAGTTGCTGGGTGTGGATTCCATAGCCGGAACCCTTTATGCCGATGTCAGTTTCAAGGATACGCTCCGTTGGGGCGAAGGCTGGTGCTGGGACGATGAGGCCGAGCGCCTGACTCCGCTGCTTTATCAGGGTAAAGACAGCTTTATGGAACAGTTTGTGCGTGCCCTCGGCGAGCAGGGTATTGCGTCGGCTGGTGTGACCGGACAGGCCGTATGTCCGGCTGATGCCTTTTATATCACCAAGCGGGCGCATGCCATAGATCAGATTCTGATGCCCATGATGAAGGAAAGCGATAATCTCTATGCCGAGTCCATGTTCTACCAGCTGGCGGCCCGGAGCGGTGTGCCCTATGCTTCTGCCCGTCAGGCAGTAAACTATATCCGTACCTTGATCCGTGAATTGGGATATGATGCCGACCTGTATCGCATTGCTGACGGTAGCGGACTTTCTCTGTATACTTATCTTTCTCCGGAGCTTGAAGTGGCTTTCCTGCGCTATGCCTATCAGCATAATCCTATTTTTACGCATCTGTATACCTCGCTTCCCATAGCCGGTCGCGACGGTACGTTGAAATCGCGCATGAAGCGAGGAAAAGCCTATAAGAACGTACGTGCCAAGACGGGTTCTGTAAGTGCCGTGGCTTCTTTGGCCGGATATGCGCAGGCTTCGAACGACCACATGCTGGCTTTTTGTATTATCAACCAGGGGTTGGTCAAGCTCAAGTCGGGCCGCGACTTTCAGGATGCTGTATGCGAGGCGCTTTGCCGATGAAAACAATTCCGCTGTTTTTTTGAAGAAAGAAAAAAGTAGCCGGAGCAGTCTGTTTTTCATTTTCTATTTCTTATATTTGTGAAATATAGGATACGGTTCGCCAAAGTCAAATTCTGAAAACATGGTTTGGGCTTGACTTTGCGCTTGCCTTTTACTATATTTGTAAACGACAACTTTTAAAAAGAATAGGCTATGAAGTACAAATTATTGGTTCTCGATGTGGATGGAACCTTGCTGAACAAGGCAGGCGAAATCACGAAACGCACCCTGACCACTCTGCGCAAAGTACAGCAGATGGGAGTACGCATCATGTTGGCATCGGGCAGACCGACGTATGGTTTGTTACCGTTGGCCAAAATGTTGGAACTGGGCACTTACGAAGGCTATATCCTCTCTTATAACGGCGGGCAGATTATCAGTGCCCAGAACGGAGAGGTGCTGTTTGAGCGCCGCATTAACCCCGAAATGTTGCCTTATCTGGAAAAGAAGGCCAAGAAGAACGGGTTCTCTATTTTTACTTATAACGAAAACCGCATCATAACGAATAATGCCAGTGACCCTCATATTGTGGATGAAGCTTTCATCAATGATATGGAGATTCAGCAGGACGAGGAATTTTCGCTTGCCGTGGACTATCCGCCTTGCAAGGTGGTATTGGTGAGCGATGACGAGGAGTCGCTCGTGAGCCTGGAACACCATTGGAAGCGTCGCCTGAACGGTGTGCTCGATGTATTCCGCACCGAGGATTTCTTCCTGGAAGTGGTCGGTTGTGGTATTGACAAGGCGAGTGCCTTGGCTGCCTTTATGGATAAAGTGGGCATCCGTACTGAAGAAGTGATTGCCATCGGTAATGGAGTGGCCGACGTGACGATGTTGCAGATGGCCGGATTGGGTATCGCAATGGGAAACGCTCCCGACTCCGTGAAACGATGTGTGGATTACGCCACCTTATCCAACGAAGAGGACGGTGTGGCTGTAGCTGTGGAAAAAGCCATTTTGTCCGAAGTGCGCCTGTCGGAAATTCCGCTCGATGCAATCAACGAACAGGCCAAGTCGACGCTGATGGGTAATCTGGGTATTCAGTATACCTTTGCATCACCCGAGCGGGTGGAGGCCACGATGCCGGTAGATCACCGTAACCGTCAGCCGTTTGGCATTCTGCATGGTGGAGCGACGCTGGCTCTGGCTGAGACCGTAGCCGGACTGGGCTCCATGATTGCCGCCAAACCCGATGAATTTGTCGTGGGAATGCAGGTCAGCGGAAATCATGTATCATCTGCTCATGAGGGAGATACCGTGCGGGCCGTGGCCACGAGTGTGCATTTGGGCCGTTCGTCTCACGTTTGGAATGTGGATGTGTTTACTTCTACCGGCAAATTGGTTTCTTCCGTGCGGGTGGTCAACAGTGTGATGAAAAGAAAATGATTGAAGAAAACGAAAAAGAATGGAGTAATATAGAAAGGTGGCTGGCGCAGGGCGCTTCCTTTGCCCTGTACCGCATGCCTCAGGATGATGTCTGTCACGGACTGATGCAAAACGGGACTGTGGAGCAGCTGGAAGATATTTCCCTACTGAATGGAAAAGCCGGATTTGTGTTTGCCCCCTTTCGAATAGATTCCCAAAATCCTTTATTATTATTGAAACCTGAGGAGCGGATCTGCTTCTCTCTGAAAGCCGAACAAGACTTCGACCGGACGATTACTGAAGAAGTATCTCCGTTATCGGAGTCTTATTCGGCTTGCTTTGCATCGTTTCTGCAGGAACTCTGTGAAGGCGAATGCCGAAAACTGGTCCTTTCGCGTCGAGCCCGTATCGGGCGGGAGGAAGGATTTTCCGTGCTGCGCGCTTTCCGGGCGGCCTGTTGCCGTTTTGAGTTCTCTTATGTGTATTTGTTCTATACCCCCGAAACCGGTTTCTGGTTGGGCTGTACGCCCGAAATACTGCTCTCCGGCGGGCAGGGAGCTTACCACACGGTGGCACTGGCCGGAACACAGAGTCTGCAACAGGGCGAGCTGCCGCAACAGTGGGATGACAAGAACCGTGCGGAGCAGAATTATGTGACCGAATATATTCTGTCGCAATTGGCCCGAAAGGGAATCTGTGCCGAAAAGAACGGTCCTTATCCGGTACGTGCCGGAGCATTGGCGCATCTGAAAACCGATGTGCACTTTGCGTTGGCAGCAGGTGAGGGACTGGGTGATTTGCTGAAACTGCTGCATCCCACACCGGCCGTGTGCGGAGTGCCCAAGGAAAAGGCCTTTCAGTTCATCCTGGAGCATGAAACGACTCCCCGTACTTATTACACCGGCTTTTTGGGCTGGTTGGACCCGCAGGGACAGACCGATCTGTATGTGAATCTGCGCTGTATGCAGATGCTGCCGGATGCGTTTGTGCTTTATGCCGGAGGGGGAATCCTTTCTTCTTCACAGGTAGAAGATGAATGGCAGGAAACAGAAAAGAAGATGGGAACGATGCGCTTTGTGGTGCATCATGGTTATGCAAAATAATTTATGTACTCAGAAAAAAAGAATATTCTACAGTTAGTGTCTCTGCTCGAACTGCATGGGGTGCGCACGGTAGTGCTTTGTCCCGGAAGCAGGAACACGCCGCTGATTCATACTTTTGTCACTCATAAAGCCTTTGAGTGCTTTTCGGTGACCGATGAGCGGAGCGCAGGTTTTGTGGCGCTTGGTCTGGCTCAGGAGCGGAACACTCCGGTGGTGGTTTGCTGCACCTCGGGCACCGCTTTGTTGAATATCCATCCTGCCGTGTGCGAGGCCTTTTATCAGCATCTTCCGCTGATTGTGGTTTCGGCCGACCGTCCGCAGGCCTGGATCGGACAGATGGACGGACAGACATTGCCGCAACCGGGCGTGTTTGGCCCGTTGGTAAAGAAAAGTGTGCATCTGCCCGAAATCCTTTCCGAAGAAGACGAATGGTATTGCAACCGCATGGTGAACGAAGCCATATTGGAATGCACGCATCGCGAGTGCGGACCGGTACAGATTAATATCGCTCTGTCTGAGCCTTTGTTTCAATATGGAGCAACTGCCATGCCTGAAGTGCGCTGCATCCGTCGGGTGGAAGCAGAACGGGTTTCCGATTTGACCACTGCATTTCGTACAGCCGAGCGCCGCATGCTGATTTGCGGACAGCTTACTCCGGCTCAGGCTGCCCGTCTGCAACCTCTGTTGCAGCAGTTTGACGGTGTGGTGCTCTCGGAACATCTGAGCAACTTGCATCTGAAGGATGAGAAAAGCAGTCTGCGCTATTTTGACGCAGCCCTCTCTACTTTGGGGGAGGCACAACAGAAGGAGTTTGCACCCGATCTGCTGATTACGATGGGCGGACACATTGTGTCCAAACGATTGAAGAAGATGTTGCGTAAATATCCGCCTCGTGAGCACTGGCATATTACGCCTCAGGGCGAAGTGGTGGACCTGTTCTGTGCGTTGACCCATGTGGTGGAAATGAAGCCCGAGGACTTTCTTTGTGCCGTTTCTACAACTGTAAGTGATGAAACCTCCGGCTTTCTGAAGCAATGGGCCGACCTATGTCGGGTGTCGCAACCGGCTCTGGAAACTTTTTCCAGTCTGATGGCCGTGGGCCACTTATTGGGAGCCTTGCCCAAATCCTCCTGTCTGCATCTGGCCAACAGTTCGGCCGTGCGTCTGGCCGCTCTGTATCCGATTGCATCCGGCATCCGGGTGTTCTGCAACCGGGGTACCAGCGGAATAGAAGGATCTCTGTCTACGGCCATCGGTTACGCTTCGGTTTCCAAGGAACTGAACTTCGTACTGATTGGGGATTTGAGCTTTTTCTATGATATGAATGCCCTCTGGAACGGAACCATCCGGTCGAATCTGCGCATTCTGTTGCTCAACAATCAGGGAGGCGGTATATTCCATACTTTGCCCGGAATGGATCTGGAGAGTCCGTCGTGCCGGTATGTCGAAGCTGTGCACGGAGCCACGGCCCGTGGTTGGGTCAAGGACTGCGGACTGGTTTATTTCAAGGCCGAAACCCGGGAGCAGCTGGCAGAAGGCATCCGTCTGCTTACGGACCCGCATCTGGATGCTCCGGTGCTTGTAGAGGTCTTTACGGATATTGAGCACGATACAGAGGCGTTTAAAGCCTTTTTTGATTCACTGAAAAATTAAAAACAAAATAGATTATGGCAAATAGAGAATGGAAAGTCTTGAAGGCTTATGAAGACATTATTTTTGATTTCTATAACGGAATAGCCCGTATCACCATCAACCGTCCGCAGGTGCGTAACGCTTTCACACCGCTCACTACGGCCGAAATCAGTGATGCTTTGCTGGAGTGCCGTGAGCGTCAGGACGTGCGTGTAGTGGTTCTTACGGGAGCCGGTGACAAAGCTTTCTGCTCGGGAGGAGATATGCATGTAAAAGGTCGTGGTGGATATGTAGGTCGTGACGGTGTTCCTCGCCTGAACGTGCTTGATGTTCAGAAGCAGATCCGTTCGCTGCCGAAGCCGGTCATTGCTGCTGTAAACGGTTTTGCGATTGGTGGTGGCCACGTGCTTCATGTGGTGTGCGACCTGACGATTGCTTCCGACAATGCCATCTTCGGACAGACCGGCCCGCGTGTGGGTAGTTTCGATGCCGGATTCGGTTCTTCTTATCTGGCCCGTGTGGTAGGACAGAAGAAGGCGCGCGAAATCTGGTTCCTTTGTCGCAAATACAATGCTCAGGAAGCATTGGAGATGGGACTGGTCAATAAGGTCGTGCCGTTCGATCAGCTGGAAGACGAATACGTGGCCTGGAGCGAAGAGATGATGACGTTGAGTCCGCTGGCTTTGCGCATGATTAAGGCCGGATTGAATGCAGAACTCGACGGACAAGCCGGTATTCAGGAATTGGCCGGTGATGCCACCATGCTGTATTATATGACCGATGAGGCTCAGGAAGGTGGACGCGCCTTTTTGGAGAAACGCAAGCCTAACTGGGACGATTGTCCGCAGATGCCGTAAGAGTATATACGATAATTTCGTAATAAACACATCAAAATATGGAAAAACTTACCGTACAAGAAGAAGATGCTATGGTGCTGATCTGGCAGCACGCTCCTTGCGTAGTGCGCGATGTGCTGGCTTTTTATCCCGAACCGCGGCCTCCATACACCACTTTGGCCTCTGTTTTCAAGAATCTGGAGCGTAAAGGATATATCGAAGCCCGCAAGGTGGGTATCGTTTACGAATATACGCCTTTGTTGAGTATGCGCGAATATAAAAGTGCGTTTCTCGAAGACTGGGTACAGACTTATTGTGAGGGTTCTTACAAGCAACTGCTTGCTTTTCTGGTAAACGACCAGCGCCTGTCGCGCAAGGAACTGAAGGAGACCTATAAAATGATGGAGAAAGATGGTAAGAAATCGTAATGTTGCATCAGTACTCTCTGTGAAATACGCTTTTAAGGTTTGCCTGCTTTTCTTGTTGCTTTTCGGTGGTGGTTTTTCCGGATTATGTGCTCAGACCTCGGTAAAGGCAGAGCTTCAGTTGGAAAAGATGGATCAGGCTCCGGAATATAAAGGAGGAGAGCAACAGTTTGTAGAGTTTCTGCAAAAGGAGATTCATTATCCCGCAGATGCTCGTGCGTATGGAGTGGAAACTCAGGTTACGGTTCATTTCATCATTGATGAGTCTGGAAAAGTTCAGAATCCCGAGGCCAAGGCAGGTCATTTGCATCTGCGCAAACAACACACCGAGGTGGACGGATATACCGGAGCCACGCAAAAGCGTGAGTCTGAGCGTTGGTGGGCCCAGATCCGTAAGGAAATAGGTGGCCAGATGGAACACGAAGTGTTGCGTGCCCTGTATAAAACCCGGAAATGGAAGCCCAGCAAGAAAGATGGAAAGAAAGTTGCGGTAAAGGCCGTCTTGAAGGTTTCTTTTCTCTATGCGGAAAATGGTAAAGAATAGACTTACTTATTTAGAAGAGGGTGTGTCAAAATACCCTCTTTATAACAGAAGATCGCTATATAGCCGAACATTCTTATGAAGTGGCCATATA
>ENA-UESD01002242-UESD01002242.1-human-gut-metagenome-genome-assembly--contig:-NODE-2242-length-14051-cov-5.269501_pt1 | contig 14051 bp, 13 predicted proteins | sample MGYA00242985_ERZ507986 | MGnify/ENA primary metagenome ERZ507986 (study PRJEB26167, sample SAMN06115408) | human gut metagenome | host: Homo sapiens | place: China:Guangxi | collected 2016-04-06... | reverse complement strand
CCCGTGAGCTGCAAGCAACTTTTTCGACAGCGAGAGCCGTTGTTTCATAAATGAGAGCCACTTGCTGTGGTTGAAACCATCAGTAGTGTCTACAAACGCATCATCATATACAAAGTCTTTTGCTCCCGTATTGTAGGGCGGATCTATGTATATAAGATCAATTTTTCCCTTATGGGTCTTTTCAAGCAACTGCAGTGAAGCAAGGTTGTCCCCCTCTATGAGGAAATTCATCTGCACACCGTGATCAATGAATAGGTCCGCATCCTCGGTCAGTACTGGCGTATGGGTATCCAACACCTCATCGATTTCCTCCCGATGCTCCTCGAATACGAGACCGTACTTTTTCCCGTTCACATCTTTTTCGAGTTCGGACAGGTAGGAAAGCAGGTTGCCCGTATTCTCATCCTGCGGTGCTGCGGCGATAAAGGCACGAATCTGCTTGATTTTGTCCAGCAGATCGTCCCGCTTCTTTTTCGAAATATTGGTGCTCATCTTGCATCCTCCAATATGGTTTTATTCATAGTTTCTGCCCCAAAGTGCCAATTTGGCACTTTGGAACCGCCGTGTTGGCACTTTGGGATTTCGCCAAAGTATCAATCTGATACTTTGGAATTCTCTCTCCTCACCCGACTGCCACTTCAACCTTTTTACCGCTGAAGGCCACGCCGTATTTATAAATCGTCCTGACCCCGGCGGTCGTCAGCTCGGTTTCGTATTTCTTGTCGTTGATCTGCTGCAAGGCCGTTTCGGACAGCTTTTTCAGCTGCTCATCGCTGCAATTCTTCTCCGCTTTCAGCTCAATCAGGATGCCCGGAAGTCCTTTTTTCGTGGGCTTCAGCTGAATGTCATAGCGCCCGTCGCCGGATTCCCGGTTGGAGGTCACGAAAGCGCCGCCCAGCAGGGCGCACAGTCCCAGCATAAAGCCGTGGTAGAAATTCTCCCCGGCAGTATCGAAGGAGCTGACCGACTGGGTCAGCAGCGTCTGTATCTGCGCTTTCAGCCGTGCGTTATCGCCGGAGAAGATGGCCTCCTGAACGGAAATCGCCGTGGACGGCGGAATCAGATTCTCCAACCTCTGCAAGATCTCCTTGTTGTACACCAGAGAGATCTCCCGGTTGGGCAGGGAGACCTCGCACATAAAATCGCCGCTGAAGGAGGGCGTGGTTTTCAGCGCCTTCAGATAGCCGGTCACCAGCAGGAAGCTGTAAATGGTGGAGGGATTGCTCTTGATCTGCGGATAAATCACGCCGGTGTCGATGAAGGTGGTGAAGGTCTCGCCGTTGACCAGGGAGGTCAGACGGTTATAAATCTCCTCGTCCGCCTGGGCAAGCACTTCCCCGATAATATCGTTGCTGCCGGTGGAGACCCAGAAGGGCCTCGGCTCGCACTCGTTGCTGAAGTAGTTGACCACCGACCACGGGTTGAAAATTTCCGTCTTGCCGAAGCGGTAGCCGTCGTACCACTGGCAAATTTCGTCGTACTTATCGGCAGCGCCGTAATATTCCGCCATCTCCATCACCTCGTCAGCGGTGAAGCCGAAGTAGGCGCTGTATTTGTTGTCCAGCACGGAGTTGATGGACAGGTTGTTCATCCCGCTGAAGATGCTCTCCTTGGCCACCCGCAGAATGCCGGTGAGGAAGCCGAAGGACAGGTGCTGATTATCCTTGAACCCGCCGGAAAACAGGTTTCGCATAAACCGGATGACCTTGTCGTAATAGTCCTTCTGGTAGCCCTGCTGGATGGGGGTGTCGTACTCATCGATGATGATAATGGGCGCAGTGCCATAGTGTTTGTGCAGCATAGCGGACAGGTCCAGCAGTGCCGAAGCCAGCTCTACCTCGCTGACCTTGCCGTCTGCCAGCTTTGCATAGGTCTTTTTGCTGTACTCGTCGCACTTTTCACTGGTCAGCAGCTCTTTGTGCCGCCGGGTCTCCTTTGCAAAAATATCCCGGATGGCCGCAAAGGTCTCCTCCCAAGTGTCGAACTTCACATCCTTGAAGGTCAGGAAGATCACAGGGTACTTGCCCTGATAATCCCGGTACTTCTGGCCACAGGCCCAGATCTTCTTATCCCGGAAGTAGACGGAGGTATCCTTGTCGCTCTTTTCAAAATAAGTGCGCAGCATATCCATATTCAGCGTCTTGCCAAAGCGCCGGGGGCGGGTAAACAGTGTCACCATCGGACGCTCGTCGATAAAGTCCTTGATCATCATCGTCTTGTCGATGTAGTAGTATTCCGACGATGCAAGGCAGTAGTTGGACACGCCGATGGGCAGGGGCAGCTTCGGCGCGCGCTCCGTCTTGCGGAAAGCGCCCGTCTTGAGCCGCTGATCCGCCGGTTTCTGCGTATCAGCGGGGATCAGCCAACGATTGCCCTGCTTTTTCGCACCGGCAATTCTCCCATTCTTGCAGAGCGTCGCAACTCTCCGCTCCGTTATATTCCAGCGCACTGCTGCCTCTCTTACCGAGATCATTTCAGCCATAGGGGATACCTCCACGCATAAAATCACAAGTACATTATACCCGGATAAAAGAACAATGTCAACAAAGTTCGGAACAATGCCGTTTTAAAACAGCATTGTTCTTTTGCGCATAACAAGCAAGCGGAGGCCATCGACCTCCGCTTGCTCGTTACCCATATACAATTTCCTGCATCACGACCTCGTTTGCCTGATGTCGGATGCTGTTCATCTTTCGCACCCACGCCATCGGGTCATCGGCTTTCAGTGCCTCTGTCACACCATCAGCCACTGCGTGCTGCTTTACCATCCGAGAAAAGAGTTCCTGCGCCTGCTCCTCGATGTCTGCAAGGTGGCCGCCCAGTGTCCCGGCGGTCAGCAGGTTATAATACAGCACCCGGTGGTGCGCCTTCAGATAAGCTCGCCGCCGCTGCCCGTAAATGCCGATAGGCCGTTCTTCTTCGGGCGGTAAGCAAACATCCGGCAGGCAGTAGTCTCCCTGCCTTGTGTAAGTGCCGCCCAGCTGCTCAAATAGCGATTTCATATGTGATCCTCCCATTCAAAATTTCCGGCGGGTCTGCAATGCAAAACGCACCCGCCTTTCGGTTACAGTCTACCAAAACCGAAAGGCAGGTGCGAGTGTGCGAATTTCAGAATCGCACGGTCAGTACGATATTGTGACAGGTTATAGGCTTTAAGCCAAAATACGATGCACCTGTATTTTGGCCTAAACAAGGTGATTCCGTGCATCTGCAGCAGGCCTTCACCTTGCCTCCACAAAAAATACAGCGAACTTTTGCTGCCCGACTACACTTTTTACGGCGAACTTTGTAAATAACCCCAGATAAAGATCACTTCCGCTTCATCTTCCTGCTGAACTCGTTCAGCGTCTGGATATGCCAGAGGCTTTTGCGGGTGATGGAGCGGAAGGTCAGAGAACAGAAAAAGTCCACGAGAAAGATTTTCGGGATGCAGAACTTCAGCCCCTTTTGAAAGGCTTTCAACGAACCCCGGCTGCACCAGTTGTGGACGGTGGTCAGGGTGTAGCCGGTCAGGGCCACCACATCCTTTACCGTGACCACATCCGGGTATTTGCGCAGCAGCTTTTCATAGTAGCCGTGCATCTGCCGCAGTGTGTCCTCCGGCAGCTCCTTGGAGAGCCTCACCACATAGTGGGTGCCGTACCATCCCTTCGGTGCAGAGTAGAGTTCAGGGAAAATCGCCCGTTCCTCCAAATATGCTTTCACATCCTCTTTTCGGATTTTATAGCACCGGGTTTTCTTACCCGACCACTCGCAGGGCACCTTGCCGCTTTTGAGCAGGTGCAGCGCCGTGGACTTGCTGATGTGGCATATTCGGAAGAATTGCTCCTTGTTCATCACCTCGGGAACGCTGTCCCAGTTGACGGGAAATACATCCATTTGTAACACCTCAAAAATAGATTTTCGTCGGTTGGAAGCTCTATTCTGCGGTGTATGGCCGTCTCCCGATTTTTCTCTCCTATCTTCCCGCATTTCTCTCCAAAATCGGGAAAAAATGCCGATTTGAACCCACTTTCAAAAAAGCCCGTCCCGCAAGGCTTTCCGAGCGAAAAAGCCTGATTTCAAGCGGCTTTCGGCGGGTACGAGGCTTACAGAAGCGACCCCAAAACGGGCACCCCCGTCACAGTTGCATAAAAGACTCGAAATCAGTTTGAGGGAAACCTCACGAGGGTTCGAATCCCTCCCGCTGCGCCAAGGAAAAACCTCTTTTGTCTGTTACGGCAAAAGAGGTTTTTCGTAAAGAGAGGGACTGAAAATGCTGATTGACAGTTCGATCGCACAGGCATATATCGAGAGCAGCTGCGTCGACGCTTTTCGTGCTTCATGGCTCTTTGAACACACCTCGGTTTCGTCAGATCTTGGCAGGAATGCATTTACTCCGCCGCCTGAGGATCTTGCTCTCCGAGAGACTGTGCGCAAGCTCGAACGCCGTATCTGTGAAGCGGCTGCGCACTTTGTCCCCGTCAACCGCCCGATTTGGGACGCGCTTTTCCCCGATTGGGAGGCGGTACAGCCGACACTTGATTTGATCGTCGGTTATCCCGAGCCTTACGACGCCGTTGCGGCACACTCGCCCGACGGGCAGGCACATCTCATCTTTGACCTCATCCGTTGGTGCAATTATGCGGAGCTCGACCAGCTCGACAGCATCATTCGGAATCTGCTGACGCATGAGATTACGCATCTCTTGATTGGACACCGCTATCCGGCGGCAGATGCCGCATTGGAAAGTACAGACTATTTGACAAGATTGGATGCTTACACATTTCATGAGGGATTCGCCCATCTTCTCTCCTATCAGGCGACAGAAATCGACTGTGTGAACTGGCATACACCGCAGCTTACCGAGGTCGCGGCAGCAAGCCGTGCCAAACTGCGCCTCGCGCTTACGGAGACGGACCCAGACAGGCAAAAGCAGTTTCTTGAAGAGGCGGTCTGCGGATCGTACTATGAAAAGTTTGCCTGTATGTGCGGTATGCTGTATCTGGCAGACTGATGGGAAACGCAGGGAATCGACGGCCTGCAAAGCGCATTTGCGGACTATCACGGCTTTGCTCAAAGGGCCTTGAGCATTCGAATTTGATTGTAAAAGAGGAAGAGACGCGAATGCGTCTCTTCCTCTTTTACACCTTCTCCCGCTTCTGCCGCCAGAGGTTGATCGCCAGCATGACCGCGGCGTAGATCAGCGCGGCGGCGAGGATAATGAGCGAGAAGTCGCGCTGCATCTGGTAGCTCGTCGTCGTGAAACCCTTGACGAGTAGATGACCGGCAAGATAGCTCGCGGGAACCAGCGCGAGATAGCCGAGCGCTTTGCCCGTTTTCTTCCTGCGGCAGACGAAAAATGCAATACCCAGCGTAATAAGGAGTGCTAACGATAGCAAAACGTAATAGCCCAACGCCAGTCTCGGCAGAGAAATGATGCCGCCGTTCATGCTGCCGCAGAGCAGCACATCGTCCTGCCCGTTGTTCTGAGAATAGCAGACTGCCGTGCAATTTGCGGCGTCGAGCGTGAAGAGCGTGCGCGCGGACTCCGCCTTGGCGAGCACGCCTTGCAGTGCGTCCGCCTCGCGCTGTGTGCGATCATTTGCGCTGTGTGTGTTCGGGGCGCCCCCGGTTTTGTCGAATGCGCCGCGCCATGTGTCGAGCGGCGTGCGCCATGCGGTGATGAAGTAGATGGTTTTGCCGCTGTTGGGGTCCTGCGTGTTCGTGACCTCTGCGCCGGAGACCGGCACGAGCAGGCTGACGGAGATGCTCTCCGCGCCGCTGAGATCAGAAAGCCCATCCGCTGCCGAGCCGTCGTCCGCGAGCGCGCTGGGCGAGCGTGAGATCGCCCACTCTGTCTCGCTGTACGGCAAATACTGCGGCGCGGTGAGGTACGCGAATCCCGCCGTCGCCAGCGTCAGCGCGAGCGTGACGGCCAGCAGCACGGCGGCCAGCTTCTTGCGTCGAAGCTGCCGCTTCAAGTCGCGCAGCGGCTGCGCGCTGACGGGCGCGGGCTTCACGTCCGTCTTCAGCGCGTCGAGCTCGGCGCGGCAGGCCGCGCACTGCGCTAAATGCCCGTCCACAAATTTCTTCGTCTCCTCGCGCAGCATGTCTTCCTCATAGAGCGGCAGAAGATCCTGCACGATGCTGCAAGTTTTGTCCATTTCAGTCGTCCTCCAATCCTTCGCGGATCATGCGCTTGGCGCGGTGATACGTCACGCATGCCCAGTTTTCCGTCTTGCCGAAGAGCGCGCCGATGTCGCGGAAGCTCTTCTCACCGTACACGCGCCACATGAAGACCTCCTTGTACGGCTCTCTGAGCGCGTGCAGCAATTCCTGGATGCGTGCGGCCTCGCTGTGATCTTCTAACTCCTCCTCGTGGCTCTCCTCGGCGATCCGGCAGTCTTCGAGCGGGGCAAGCCGCTTCTCGCGCCGCAGCTGCGAATAATAGAGATTCTTCGCGATCTGGCAGAGCCACACGCGCACGCTGCACTCGCCCCGAAAGCGGTCGAGGGCGTCCATCGCGCGGAAAAACGTCTCACTCGTCAGCTCCTCGGCGGTACTCTCGCTCCCGGACAGCGAAAGCAGATACCGGTACACATCGTCAAAGTACACGGCGTACACCTCTTCAAAATTCGTCAGCGCCCTCACCCCCCTTTCTGTCTATAGGACGGCAGAAAACCGGTTTTCTTACAAAAAAATCCGTCCCGCGGGACGGATTTTTTCTTTCACGTTTTGACGACCTTTTTCTTGCCGCACTTCGGGCACGTGAGCTCGACCTTGCCGATGTTTTTCGGCACGCGGCAGTACGCGCCGCAGGAGCAGCGGACGTATTTGTGCGCCTTGTCGGCGCGGCGTGCCTTCGCGCCGCGGATGGCGTTCGCCTTCGGCGTCCACCAGGTCAGAAACTTCGCGTTCTCGGCCTGACGGCGCGCGAGATTGCGCGAAAAAATGCGGATGAGCACGATGAACATCAGCACCATCGACACAAAGTACAGCGCCTGCGACACGCCCTGCACACGGATCAGCGAGCTCAGAATGCTCACGACCAGCTCAAGGATCACGAGCGCCCAGTTCAGCGCATCTACGCCATTGCGGCCATACATAAAGCGGTAAAGGGCATCGCGGAATTTGTTCACAAAAAACACTCCTAAAATCTTGATGCTGCCATTCTACACGCTTTTTCGACCCCCGTAAAGGCGTTTGAACAAAAGTTTACAGAATGGAAAAGAGTAAACGCAAACCGCTCGCCCCCGTCAGTCGCCTTACAGGGGGGGCAAGGGGGGCCACGCCCCCCCAAAAAGCCTCGCAGAGTTTCGCCGCTCCGCGGCGAAATAAAATGAAATCGTAAATCCTGACGACATGTGCGTCAGGATTTACACTTCTCGCTCCGCAAACGTGCGCGCCTACGGCGCGTGCGCTGCCGCGGAGCGCAAAAAGCTAAAACGAAAGCCCCGCTGAGCGGGGCTTTCGTTTTAAGCATTAAAGTCCGTTGGTGTAACGATACAGGAACGTCACGGCCTCGGCGCGGTTGCAGGAAGCATACGGGGAGAACGTCGTGGCGCTGGTGCCGGTGGTGATACCCTTACCGACGGCCCAGAGAACGGCGTTGTAGTAGCTCGCCTCGCTCGTGGCGCTCACATCCTTGAACGGGTTGGAGTAGTAGCCGCTGGGCTGGCCCGCGTAGCGGTACAGGAAGGTCACGATCTGGGCACGGGTGCAGACCTGATCGGGGGAGAACGCCGTGGTGCTGGTGCCGGAGGTGATGCCCTTCTGGCTGGCCCACAGGATGGCCTTGTAGTAGCTCGAGTGCGTGACGGCGTTGACATCACGGAACGGGTTGCGGGTGGTGGTCGGCTCCGGGCTGCCGGCGGCGCGCCACAGGAACGTCACGATCTCGGCGCGGGTGCAGGACTTGTACGGGGAGAAGGTGGTGCTGGACGTGCCGTTGGTGATGTTCTTGCCGACGGCCCACTTGACGGAGTTGTAGAAGTAGTCGGTGGTCTTGACGTCGATGAAGTTCATCGTCTGGCCGATCTTGATGGCCACGGTGCCGGTGAGCTGGCGGGTGCCGGTGCCGGTCGTGCCGTAGCGGGCGTAGATGGTGAACGGGATGTAGACGGTCTCGCCGGTCTTGGCGTAGCGGCTGGCGAGGAACGCGACGTCGCTGAGCGCATTCTGGCTGGCGGTGGCGCTGTAGTAGAACTTGTCAGTCGTCTTGATGGAGCCGCCGTAGTTGTAGCCGTTGTAGTAGGTGTAGAGCGAGCCCTCGTTGACGGCGGAGACGGCGCTCTGGTCAAAGGTCACGTAGTCGATGGTGTAGTTGCTGCTGTAGCCCTTGGTGGAGCGCAGGTAGCTGAGGAAGTCGCTCTCGTCGAAGCGGACGCTGTCGCCCTGAGAGACGGTGTACTTGATGTCCTCGCGCACGAGGTTGACGACGACGCTGCCGGAGTAGCTCACGGTCGTGCCGCGGCTCGTGGAGGAGCTGGAATAGCGGGTCGCGTACAGGGTGAAGTTCAGCGTGATGGTCTTCGCGGTGGACTTGGCGTTGGGGACGAACGTCACGCTATCGAGGTTGGTGACCTTGGTATTGCGGTTGAACGCGCCGGAGGAATTGCTGGTGGACATGGCGGTGCCGCCATAGTACAGCGTGCCCTGCGCGGTGGTGGGCAGGGAGAAGGTCACATAATCGAAGGTGACATAGGGATAGGACTTGGCCTTGCTGGCGTCGCCGCGGGCCTCAGCGACCTTGTTCATGAAGTCGTTGAAGTCGCTCTGCGCGAACTGGACGGTCTCACCGGCCACACCGTTGTAGCTGATGTTGTAGTTCTTCTGGTAGACGGTGAGCTGGCCGTAGTAGAGCCTGTTATCGGAGCTGTTCTTGGTCACGATCCACAGCGTGCACTGGCCGCCCACAAAGTTGCTGTCAGTCAGCGGGTACAGGTTGGTGCTGGTGGTGTTGGCATAGTAGACGGTCTTACCGCTCTGAGAGAAATCAGTCGGAGTAGTGGCCTGGTTCGGGGTGCCGACAACATAATAGTAGGAAGCACCGGCGGGAACCTGAACATAGTAACGATAGGTATTACCGTAGGCAACCGGCTCGGGATACTGCGCCTCATAGGTGGTGCTGATGGGGGTGACGGTCGCCGTAAAGGTAATGGGATAGTTGCCCTTGTTGGTATAGACGGTACCGGTGAAAGACGCGGTGCCGATGCTGGTGCCGGTGATCGTATAGGTGTAGTAGGCGCTGGAGGAACCACTGGTCCGCTGAATATAGCAGTTGGTACGAGAACCGGTGTCGAGCGTAACATAGCTAACGGTTGCGCTAATACTTGCAGTATTCAATGCGGCCTGCGCAATCGCAAAGAGATTGTTGTTCGTAATATAGCTGTAGTTATAGCCGTAGTTATAGCCGTAGAGCGTGACGGGGGTGTTGTTCTGAATGGGAGAAATCGCAGCGGTCAGGCTCTTTACGGTAACGGTATAAGTGGCAACATAGTCCTTGCCGCCAGTACTGAACTTTGCCGTTACGGTGTAGCTGCTGGCGGTAGAATTGGCGTTGATCGTCAGCTTGTTGGACGCAACTTTGCCGTCGCTGGTAACTTCCGGTGTGCCAGGAGTCGCGCCAGATTTGGGCGTGTAATCCCAAGCCACGTTGTCAAGAGCGCCGTTAACCTTGTTGCCGTCCTTGTCCGTAAACGTAAGGGAAAGATTGACCGTCGAACCGCGCGTTGCGGCAACATTCGGATTATAGGTGAGAATGTTTGTGTCCTTGGTGACGGTAAAAGAAGAAGTCTCCGCCTTGACCTTGTCTGTCGTGGTAGGCGTACCGCTCTCCTTCAAGAAGCAGGCGACGGTATACGTCCCGGTAGCACTATTCCCAGTAATATTATTGGGGATAATCCATTCATAGCCGCCAGCCTGATTCTTGGTAACGGTCATGGGAACGTACTGGCTGTCCGCAGCAGTGGACTTGTAGTACCACGCAAGGTTTGTGCGGTCGCTCTTTGTTGCAGCGAGGGTGAAGGTAAGCTTTGTACCGGTCATTGCGCTGGGCTTATCTGCGGTAAGCGATGTAGCGCTAACCGGAGTAGCTGTGATGGGAATGGCAACTTCTTCAACAGAACCTTCAACGTCATTATATTTGATTTTAACCCTAAGCTTGTCGCTTTCAAATTTGGGATAGCCGTCTGTAGTAACGACCGAATAACCAGTGGCCGGCGTGACGCTCCACTTAGAAGCATCGTTCAAGTCGTTGGTCTCGGTACTATCATAGTAGACAGCAATATTGCCGCTCTGAGGCTTGGCGTAAGGTCTGTGGTTGAAAGTCACGCCTGTAAAAGCGGTCGCGCAGTCATAGACGGTGACCGAAGCAGATGCTACTGCGGTCGTGGTCTTATTAGAGTCATATGTCAGGGTGTACGTGCAGGAAACCGTGTATTTGCCCGCCGCGGAGAATGCCTGACTAAGCGTTGCGCTGTCATTTCCGGATACAGTCTGATTGTTGACTGCCCATGCATGGCCGGTAACAGTCGCATCCGACTCTCCGACCTTTATATTAGTCGGAGCAGTTGCGGTAAAAGTAACATTGGTATTTACTTTTACAACAGATACCTGCGCGGAAGGGTTGCCTGCGGTGGCAGTTACCGCATAGCTATTCTCGTCCGTCGCCCTTGCAGGCACGACGACGAGGCTCAGGACCAATGTCAGAGCCAATAGCAAGGAGAGAAATTTTTTCATGTGATCTTCATCCTTTCGTGTTTGTTGTTGTCGGCTCCGCGCGCACAGAGCCTTTCTCATACATGGCATTTTACCATGCCGCGGGAAATAAGGGAACAGGAAAATGGAAAATTCATAAATTCTTTATCTTCCCTCTTCGCCCAGTTTCCCTTTGCTTCATTGATTAGACGCAAGAAACGTCTGTTTTGTTTCACAAAACCCGAAAATTTCCCAAAAATTTTTTACGCCGCGAAAAACCGCACATACACGAACACCCCCGCCGCGATCTGCGCAAGTAAGATCGCGGGGATGCCGAACTTGAAGTACCAGTGCCGCGTCTTGTGGTGAAAGACCCTCATTGCGAAAAGAGCACCCGCGCTGCCGAGCAGCAGCGCGAGTGCAAATAGAGTCTTTTCGGGCACGCGCCGCGCGCCCTGAATTTTGGCGCGGCGCTTGTCTGCGCCGTAGACGCAGAACGTCAGAATATTGATCGCGGCGAGATAGATGACAAAGTATCTCACTTTTCGAGCTTGCTGAGCTCCACAGCCGCCGCCGCGCCGAGGCGCGCGTTGTTGAACACGAGCTGGATGTTGGAATCCAGGCTGTCGCCGCCGGTCAGGTCCTTGATCTTGGCGAGCAGATACGGCGTCGTGGCCTTGCCGTGGATGCCGTCCTTCTTCGCGTCCTCCACGGCCTCGGCAATGGCCTTGTCGATGACCTCCTTGTCCATGGAGTACTCTTCGGGAATCGGGTTTGTGACGAGTAAGCCGCCGCGCAGACCCAGCTCGCGCTTGACGTGGAACGCCTTGGCCAGCTGCTCGGGCGTGTCGAGCTCGTAGTCGACGCCAAAGCCGGACTTGCGCGTGTAGAACGCAGGCAGCTCGCTCGTGCCGTAGCCGATGACGGTCACGCCGTGGGTCTCGAGATATTCGAGCGTCAGACCGAGGTCGAGGATGGACTTCGCGCCCGCGCACACGACCATGACGGAGGTGTTGGCCAGCTCTTCAAGGTCGGCGGAGATGTCGAACGTCTCCTGCGCGCCGCGGTGCACGCCGCCGATGCCGCCGGTGGCGAACACGCGGATGCCCGCCATGTCGGCGATCATCATCGTGGTGGTGACGGTGCACGCGCCGTCCTTGCCCTGCGCGACGAGCACGGGCAGGTCGCGGCGGGAAGCCTTCGGGATGCCCGCGCCGGTGCGGCCGAGGTAGTCGATCTCTTCCTTGGAAAGGCCCGCCTTCAAGCGGCCGCCGATGATGGCGATGGTCGCGGGCACCGCGCCCGCGTCGCGAATGATCTGCTCGACCTTGAGCGCGGTCTCCACGTTCTGGGGGTAGGGCATGCCGTGGGAAATGATGGTGGATTCGAGCGCCACGACGGGCTTACCGGCGGCAAGGGCCTCGGCAACCTCGGGGGCGATATCCAGATACTTGTTCATAGTTAAAATCCTCCTGTAAAGTAATAGGTGAAAGTTTCACGTTTACCTTTTGAGGTAAGGCTGTATGATAACATACAACTTGTCAAAAGTCAATACAAAGCGGGGCTTGAATTTGCACGGGAAGTGGCATATAATACCTCTATTATCCCGTGAAAACCCACAAAAGGAAGGAAAATTATTATGGAACGAGTGAGAATTGCCGCGCTCTTCGCCGACAAAGAGCAGTACGGCGGCGCAAGCGTCACCGTATGCGGCTGGGCGAAGACCATCCGCGATATGAAGACCTTCGGATTCATCGAGCTGAACGACGGCTCGTGCTTCCGCAATTTGCAGGTCGTGATGGATGCGAATTCTCTTTCTAATTATAAGGAGATCGCCGCGCAGAACGTGGGCGCCGCGCTCATCGTGCGCGGCACCGTCGTGCTGACGCCCGAGGCCAAGCAGCCGCTCGAAGTCAAGGCAACAGAGATCGAGATCGAGGGCGTGTCCTCCCCCGACTATCCCCTGCAGAAAAAGCGCCACAGCGTCGAATATCTGCGCACCATTCAGCATCTGCGCCCGCGCACGAACCTCTTCTCCGCGGCTTTCCGTGTGAGAAGCGCGGCGGCCTACGCCGTGCACGAGTTCTTCCAGAGCCGCGGCTTCGTCTACGTCAACACCCCCATCATCACCGGCTCTGACTGCGAGGGCGCGGGCGAGATGTTCCAGGTGACGACGCTCGACCTTGAGAACCCGCCGAGAACGCCCGACGGCAAGGTCGATTACAGCAAGGACTTTTTCGGCAAGAAGACGAGCCTGACCGTCTCCGGCCAGCTCAACGCCGAGAACTTCGCTATGGCGTTTGGCGACGTTTACACCTTCGGCCCCACGTTCCGCGCCGAGAATTCCAACACCGCGCGCCACGCCGCCGAGTTCTGGATGATCGAGCCCGAGATGGCCTTTGCCGAACTGGAAGACATCCTGGAGCTGGGCGAAGGCCTGACCCGCCATGTGGTGGACCATGCCCTGACCCGCTGCGAGAGCGACCTCAAGCTCTTCGACAACTTCGTGGACAAGGGCCTCATCGACCGCCTGAAGGGCATGCTGGCCCAGCCCTTTGCCCGCGTGTCCTACCGGGAAGCCATCCACATCCTGGAAGACAGCGGCAAGGAGTTCACCTTCCCCGTGGCCTTCGGCGTGGACCTGCAGACCGAGCACGAGCGCTTCCTGGCCGAAGAACACTTCCGCCGTCCCGTCATCGTCTATGACTATCCCAAGGAGATCAAAGCCTTCTACATGCGCGGCAATGACGACGGCGAGACCGTGGCGGCCATGGACGTGCTGGTGCCCCGCATCGGCGAGCTCATCGGCGGTTCCCAGCGTGAGGAGCGCCTGGACAAGCTGCTGGCCCGCATCGCCGAGATGGGCCAGAAGCCCGAGGACTACTGGTGGTATCTGGATCTGCGCCGCTTCGGCAGCGTGCCCCACGCCGGTTTCGGCATGGGCTTCGAACGCCTGCTGATGATGCTCACCGGCATCACCAATATCCGCGACGTCATCCCCTTCCCCCGCACTCCCGGCAGCCTGGAATTCTAGGCAAGGGCCCTGCGGCGGCAGGCATGGTTTGAGGGGAGCCCCCTCAACCTCCCTCTCTCCAGCGCACTTTCGCCGGGAGGGACATGTCCCCCGCCATCCTGATGGCGCCCGGGTCCACAGCAACGCAACACAGAAAAGCGGCCGGCATCCTGTAAGGGATGCCGGTCGCTTTTATCGGGACGATGTCTGCCTTCGACGCTATCTACAGCTTTTTCAGAAATATCCCGCCCCGCCTCCACCCGCCAAACCTTTCGGGAGACCAACGCCAACGGCTGCCCTGGACGCTCCCGGCATCGTCCAGGGACCGGAGCAAAGGTTTTGGGAAGGGAGAGGGGAG
>ENA-UESD01002240-UESD01002240.1-human-gut-metagenome-genome-assembly--contig:-NODE-2240-length-14083-cov-3.891404_pt1 | contig 14083 bp, 9 predicted proteins | sample MGYA00242985_ERZ507986 | MGnify/ENA primary metagenome ERZ507986 (study PRJEB26167, sample SAMN06115408) | human gut metagenome | host: Homo sapiens | place: China:Guangxi | collected 2016-04-06... | reverse complement strand
CTGATGAAGACGGCGATGATGAGGAATGCGAAATAGTTCATCCACCCTACGCCCACGCCGCCGAACCAGCAGTTGATTTGCATGTTGAGCATCTGCATCATGCCGCTCAGAGGCGTCTGGCTGTCGTGCATCGAGTTGACGGAACCGTTCGAGGTGACGGTCGTCACCATACCCCACATGGCCGAGGCCGCCGAACCGATCCGAATCTCCTTGCCTTCCATCGAGCCGAGATCCTGCGCGATGCCCATTTCATCGATATGGGGATTGCCGCCCATCTCCTGAGGAACGGATACGAATATACCGACCGTAAAGGCGACGAGCATAACGCCGAAGATACATCCCGCCAGTTTCTTACGTCGGATATAGAATCCGAAACACCACGCCATGGCCATCGGAATGATCAGAATAGACCAGCATTCGAGCATGTTGGTAAAGGCGTTGGGGTTCTCGAGCGGATGCGAGGAGTTGGTTCCGAAATAACCGCCGCCGTTGGTTCCGAGCTGCTTGATCGGCACGATAGCCGCCGTCGGTCCCTGCGAGATCACCTGCTCGTTGCCCTCGAGGGTGGTGATCGTCTGCTTGCCGTCGAACGACATCGGCGTGCCGTTAATAATCAGCAGAATACCGACCAGCAGCGAAAGCGGCATCAGGATACGGGTCGTGCTCTTGACCATGTATACCCAAAAGTTGCCGATCGTCTTGGCGGTTTTGGCGGCCAGCCCCTTCATGATCCCGGCCATCGCCGCCATGCCGCAAGCCGCGGTAATGAACTGAAACAGCATGATCACGTAAAGCTGAGTAAAATAGCTCAGTCCCGATTCTCCGCTGTAATGCTGCAGGTTACAGTTCACCATGAACGAGATGCAGGTGTTGAACGCCAAATCGGGAGTCTGTCCCGGGTTGCCGTCCGGATTGAGCGGCAGCCAACCTTGGCAGCAGAGCAGCACCATGCCCCACACGAACCAGAAAAGGTTGACCATCAGCAGGGCCTTGAGGAACTGCTTCCAGTTCATTTCCTGCTCCGGGTTGATCCCGCAGAGCTTATATACCCATTTTTCTACGGGAGCCATGAAGTCGAGCCACGTGCGCTCGCCCTTGTACACTTTGGCCATGTAGCGTCCCAGCGGATAGCAGAGCACGACCAAGGCCACCCATTGCAGAATGACGCCTAAAATTTCGGTATTCATTTATTTACAAGTTTTGATAGTTCCACACTTAGAATTTTTCCGGTTTTACGAGCACGTACATCAGATAGACGAAAACCGCGATACTCAGAATCAATAGTCCTATGAACATAGCCGTAACCGTTAAATTTTCTCGAACCAGTCGACACACTTGAAGTAGAACCAATAGCACAGCCCACCCAAAGCGAGCAGCAGTAGAAAAAGCAAAAATCCGTTCATCTTTTTTTCTTCGTTTTAAAGTTTTCAACACTCACCATTTTCTTCTCTGTCTTCTATAATCGTTCAACTTATCGACGAAATCCGCCACGCTCCGGGAAAACAGGAACAGTACAACGCATGCCGTCAGAAATACGAGTATTACGCCTGCATCTTCCATGATCGTAGTCCGTCTTTACTATTTTTCGGCCCCGAGCTTTTCCAAATGAATGCCAAACCGCGCCCTATTTCAACAAATCGCTAACTGCCAAATATTTATAACCAAGCAAAATATTTCATCCTCTCGAAAGAGCGATTATTCAAAATGGTAAGCCGGAGGAGATTCCGGCCGCCGTATTCCGAGATTTTCCGGCCTACGGGATCGGCTAATCCGTCCCGGCAACGGACGGCCTGCATCGGTCGCCGTCCGCATCGTGCAGCGTATCGTCCGCGACGAGCATGCTATTCACCCGTCATAACCGGATGGTAAGCCCCCTTGCAGAAAGCGGAACGGCACGCCGTTCCGCCGGAACCGCCCCATCACTGCAGGACGCAGGAGCTGTTGAGCGCCTCCAAAGCCTTTTTCTTATCGGCACAGCGCAGGACGAACGACACGTCGCAATTGTCCCCGTAAGAGATCATCCGCAGCGGAATCTTCCTCAGCGAGTCGATGATCTTGTGCCTGAAACTTTTGTCGTTCCGCTTCAGATCGCCTACCACGCACACGATCGTCATGTTCTCCTCTACCGCGATGTCCGCGTAGGGACTCAGCCCGTCGAGTATCTCTGACAAGCATTCCCGATTGTCCGTAGCCAGCGATATTTCGTTATCGGAAACGGCGACCAGATCGACGGAGGTACGAGTACGCGCGAAGCTGTGGAACACTTTGTCGAGCAACCGGTAGCCGGGAATCTTGTGCATCGAGCGGATCTTGACATGAACAACGCCGTCCTTGGCGGCGACCGCCTTCACCCGTCCCGCGTCGGCCGAGTCGGAGATCAGCGTTCCCGGAGCCGACGGGTCCATCGTATCGAGCAGACGCACGGGAATATTCCTCAGCTTGGCAGGAAGGATGCAGGTGGGGTGCAGGATTTTGGCGCCGAAATGCGCCAGCTTGGAAGCCTCGTCGAACGTAAGCCTGCGCACGGGAACCGTAGACGATACCACGCGGGGATCGTTGTTGTGCAATCCGTCGATATCGGTCCATATCTGAATTTCCGAAGCATCCAGCGCCGCCCCGAGCAGCGACGCGGTATAGTCGCTGCCTCCGCGTTGCAGATTGTCTACCTCGCCCGCCGCATTCCTGCAGATATATCCCTGCGTAATGAAAATACGATTATGCGGATAGCGGTTTACGGCCTTACGCGCATTCCGGCGGATAAAGCGCATATCCGGCTCTCCGTTTTTGTCCGTTCGCATGAATTCCAAAGCAGGAAGCAACATAGAATGAACGCCCGTCTCCGCCAGATAGAGGTGCATCAGCATCGTAACGATCAGCTCGCCTTGGGCCAAGACGATTTTTTCCTCGACGGACGAAAAGGGCCGTTCCGCCACTCCTTTCAATAAGGAAAAGGAGTCCCGGATATGCCTTCTCGCCTTTTCCGCGCTTCCTTCGGAAAAATAGAGCTGACCGGCCGTCTCGAGGTATTTGCTTTCCAAAGTTCCGATATCGTCCGAAGCCCCGGAAATATTGCCCCGCGACAATTCGGCGGCAATCGCGGCAAGGGCATTGGTCGTACCGGACATGGCCGACAGGACCACCAGTTTCGGCTCCTCGTTGCTGATGAGCCTCGCGACATGCTTGATCATCGCCGGAGAGCCTACGGAGGTTCCTCCGAACTTCATGACTTTGATTGATTTAGGATCGTGATCCATCGTTTTGAATTTTCGTTTACGATTAGCGGTTCTCACATTTTCGTTCCTGTCGCAAGACAATCGGGATGCCACCGCAATGCGCCACGCAACCAAATACATGACTATCAAATCGTTGTCTGCAAACACACGGTCATCCTTGCATCGTCCGGACTTATCAAAATGAAAAGGCATTTTTTCATTCTGATAGAATCTTCGCCCGAGCGCATTCACGCAAAACGCTATATATCTGAAGATTAAATAGACGCCCGATCCGACGGTACTTCTTTTGCTTTTGAAGCACGTATGAGACTTTTTATCATATCCAACAGACTGCCGGTGAGGATGACCCGAGAGGGCGACCGGCTTTCTTTCACGCGCAGCGAGGGAGGATTGGCCACCGGTCTCGGCTCCTTGCAGATTCCTTACGAAAAGCACTGGATCGGATGGCCGGGTATCTGTACCGACGATCCGCAGGAGCGGAAAACGATCGGCTCCGAACTGCGGAGGATGCATTTCCATCCCGTATTTCTTTCCGAGGCGGAAATCGAAAATTACTATGAAGGCTACAGCAACAGCACGATCTGGCCGCTGTGCCACTATTTCTATGCCTATACGCTTTACAAAAGCCGTTTCTGGGAGGCGTACCGGGAGGTGAACCGCCGCTTCTGCGAGGAGATCTGCCGTGTCGTGGAACCCGGCGACAGGGTATGGGTGCAGGACTACCACCTCATGCTGCTGCCCGGCATGTTGCGCGAGGCGATGCCCGACCTATGCATCGGATATTTCCATCATATCCCTTTCCCCTCCTACGAATTGTTCCGCATCCTGCCGGAGCGGGCCAGGCTTCTGAGGGGATTGCTGGGAGCCGATTTCATCGCATTCCATACGCCCGACTACATGCGCCACTTCGTCAGCGCCGCGCAGCACATTCTGAACGTGGAGTTCCGGCTGGACGAGGCGCAACTGGGCAGCCGTACGGCCCGGGTGGACGCGCTTCCGATGGGAATCAATTACGACCTTTACCATAAGGCCGCGTCGAAAATACAGGTACGCGACGCGGTCGAAAAATACCGCAGGCTTTTCGGCGACCGCAAGCTGATCCTCTCGGTAGACCGCCTCGATTACAGCAAAGGCATCCTGCACCGCCTGCACGGCTTCGCGTCCTTTCTGGAGCGCCATCCCGAATACAGAGGCAAAGCGACTCTCTCCATGGTGATCGTCCCTTCGCGCGACCATGTGGGCAGCTATGCCGAACTGAAGACCCGAATCGACGAGGAGATCGGCTCCATCAACGGCAAATACTCCACGATGGACTGGACTCCGGTATGCTATTTTTATCACGGATTCTCGTTCGAGGAGCTCGTCGCCATGTACTACGTGGCGGACGTGGCGCTCGTCACCCCGCTGCGCGACGGGATGAATCTGGTAGCCAAAGAGTATATCGCCGTCAAGGACGGCAACCCCGGAGTCCTGATCCTGAGCGAGATGGCCGGAGCGGCCGTGGAGCTGAGCGACGCGCTGCTGATCAACCCGAACGACATGGATCAGATCGAACAAGCCATCGTGAAGGCGCTCGAGATGCCGGAGCAGGAGCAGCTGAGACGGCTGAAGAAAATGCAGCGCATCGTCTCGGCGCAAACCGTGAACCGCTGGGCCGAAAGTTTTATCAACGAGTGGAGCTCGGCCTGCCGGAAAAACTGGGCGATGAACCGTAAACGGCTTTCACCCGAATCCGAGACGACGATCCGCAGGCACTACGCCCGGGCCCGGAAGCGGCTGATTCTGCTGGACTACGACGGCACGCTGGCTCCGATCCGCGCCCGGCCCGAGGAAGCCAGTCCGACACCGGAGCTTCTGGATACGCTGCGCCTTCTGTGCGGTGATCCTCGCAACCGGATCGTAATCAACAGCGGGCGGGACAAGGCGACACTGGAGCGATGGCTGGGAGAACTGCCCGTGACATTGGCTGCCGAGCACGGAGCCCGTTACCGGGAAAACGGAGTTTGGCATACCCGCGTGGCGCGACAGCAGTGGAATACGGGGATCATGGCCATTCTGAACCTATATCTGGAAAAGACCCCCTGTTCGCGGCTGGAGGTAAAGGATACCGCGCTGGCATGGCATTACCGCGAATGCGATCCGTGGCTGGGCGAGCTGCGGGCCCAGCAACTGACCCGCGCGCTGGTCTCGGTCTGTCTCAGGCACAAGCTGCAAATCATTCAGGGAAGCAAAGTACTGGAGATCAAATCTCCCGAATACAGCAAAGGTTCCGAAGTACGGCGGCTGCTGGAAAAGGGCGGCTACGACTTCATTCTGGCCATGGGCGACGACACGACGGACGACGATATGTTCGAGGCGCTGCCGCGCGACTCTTTCGCCGTCAAGGTAGGCAGCGTCTCGGAGAAGGCTCTCTACAACATGCCGCAGCAAGAGAGAGTGCTCCCGTTCCTGCGCTCCCTGACCGAAAAAGTACCGGACGCTTCGGAGCCGTCCCGCAAAAGGCCCGGACGGACGGCGATCCGCTTCGTAAAAAGGCTGTTGCAAACGAAAAACCGATAAATCTCGTCTCTCCATGAACCATCGACTCAATTACGGGGCCGTAGGCAACTGCCGCACGGCCGCCCTGATATCGGAAACAGGAAACATCGAATGGCTCTGCCTGCCCGAGTTCGACTCTCCGTCGATCTTCGCAGCCCTGCTGGACCGCGAGAAGGGAGGGTGCTTCGGCTTCGAGGTATCCGAAGCGTACCGCACCGAGCAGTCCTACATTCCGCACACGAATATTCTCTCCACGCACTTCATTTCGGACGAGGCCGAGTTCACGGTACTGGATTTCATGCCCTACTATCGGGCCCAGAACAGCGAACACTATCTTCCGGCCGAGCTCTACCGCTACGTACGTCGTATCCGGGGCGTTCCCCGGTTTCGGGTCCATTACGCTCCGGCTCCGGACTATGCCCGGGGAAAGACCATCCGCAACGTCGGGACGGAATATATCGAAAGCTACAGCTCGCTGAACGCTACGGACCGGCAATACCTCTACTCTTCGATTCCGCTGGAGGACATCGAGCGGAGCAGGGAGATCGTACTCGAGAAAGACGAATTCTTTTTGCTTTCCTATAACGAGAAGGTAATTCCGGTAGACATCGAACGGGAAAAGCTGGAATACTGCCGGACGCTGGTCTACTGGCTCAACTGGAGCAACCGGACGAAAAAATACACTCTCTACAACGACGTGATCGAACGGAGCCTGCTGACACTGAAGCTGATGTCCTATTACAACGGAGCCATGCTGGCAGCCCTCACCACCAGCCTGCCCGAGACGGTGGGCGAGGTGCGTAACTGGGATTACCGCTTCTGCTGGCTGCGCGACGCGTCCATGTCCATCGAGACGCTTTTCAAAGTGGGTCACCCCGGCGTGGCGCAGCGCTTCATGCGTTTCATTCAGTCCACCTTTACCGCCGACCGGGACTCTTTCCAGATCATGTACGGCATCCGCGGAGAGCGGCAGTTGACGGAAACGATTCTCGAGCATCTGAGCGGCTACAAAGGCTCGAAGCCCGTACGCATCGGCAACGACGCCTACCATCAGCGGCAGAACGACTCGTTCGGTTATCTGATGGACCTGATCTACCAATACTACCGCTTGGTCCCGGGACCGCTGGACGAGATCGAGGATATGTGGGAGCTGGTGAAAAAGATTCAGGCCAACGTCATGCAGGAGTGGCGCAAGCCCGACAAGGGAATCTAGGAAATCAGGGGCGAGGAGCGCCATTTCGTCTCCTCCAAAGTGATGTGCTGGGTAGCTCTGGACCGAGGGGCCAGAATCGCCCGGATGCTGGGCAAATACGACTGCGAGAAGCGCTGGCAGCAGGAGGCCGGGCTCATCCGCAGGGATGTGCTGGAGAGGGGCTGGAAAGAGGAATTGCAGAGTTTTTCCCAGACTTATGACAATACGGCCTTGGATGCGTCGCTGCTGCTTATGGAACCTTACGGCTTTCTGGATGCGGACGACATACGCTATCATAAAACGGTCAAGGCCGTGAAAGCGGCCCTGATGCACAACGGGCTGATGTATCGCTACAACAGCGAAGACGATTTCGGGATGCCTTCGTCGGCCTTCACGATCTGCACGTTCTGGCTCGTCCGCGCCCTGTTCGTAACGGGAGAGAAAGCCGAAGCGCGCTGCCTTTTCGACGAGGTGCTGCGCTACGGCAACCACGTGGGGCTGATGAGCGAGGATTTGGATTTCGATACGAAAGAGCAACTGGGCAATTTTCCTCAGGCCTATTCGCATTTGTCTTTGGTCAACACGGCGATCCTGTTCGCCGAAGAGGATAAGCACCGAAGCCTCCATTTCGTCCGGCCGTAAAGTCCGCGGCCGGCATGCCCATACGGCTCTCTCGCGTCCGAACAAAACCGGAGCGCGCCGCCATCCGTTCCGGCATAAAAGACATAAAAGACGGGGATGCCTCTTTCGGACGCATCCCCGTCTTTCTTCGCTCGGGCCGGCCGTTGTCAGACCCGCAACGAGATCGTGAAGCGGCTGCCCTTGCCGACCTCGCTCTCGACGAATATCCTGCCGTTGTGCGCATCGACGAACTCCTTGGAGATGGCCAGTCCGAGGCCGCTTCCCTGCGTCTTCGTCCCCGGCACGCGGAAATAGCGGTCGAAAATGCTCTTATGATAACGCGGGTCTATGCCGCGACCGAAATCCTGAACATAGATATCGACCCAGTTGTCATGCTGCTTGGCGCCCACGATGATACGGGCATTTTCGGGCGAGTGGTGGATCGCGTTGGATAGCAGATTGGTAACGACCCACGCGATCTTCTCGTTGTCGACGAACAGTTTCGATATTTTTTCCGGATACTCCACTTCCACATAGCAGTGGAAACGTTCGGCCAGCACATGGGTGGCCTTGACCGCATAGTCGATCAGCTCGATCGGCTTGACGATCTTCGGATGGAGCTGGAGCTTGCCCGACTCCACCTGAGTCAGGTTCAGCAGCTCGCCCGTAATGTCGAGCAGACGGTCGCTGCTTTCCTTGATGCTGCCTACGAGCTGCTTCTGCTCGTCATTGAGCGAGCCCAGCCGGGCGTCGCCCAGCAACTGGAGGCTCATCAGAATCGACGAGATCGGGGTCTTCATCTCGTGCGATACGGTGGAAATGAAATTGGTTTTGGCCGAATCCAGCTCCTTGTATTTCGTCACGTTGTTCAGAATGATCAGATTCCCGATGAAATTCCGCTCTTGCTCCCCGACGGCATTGGTGTAAAGCGGAATATTGTCCATCTGGAAATAGCTCTCCTTATTGTCCGCATAGATTTTCAGCGGCTCGTGCGGCCCGTCGGATTCCCTGTTCGAGTACAGTTCCCTGATCAGACGACGCAACAGGTCGTTGTTTATCGCGATCTCGGCGGCGTTGCGCCCGATTACGTTTCCCCGTTTGAGATTCAATATAGAGAACGCCTCGTCGTTCATAAAAAGGATGTTCCGTTCGGAATCCAACCCGATGATCGGCTCGTGAAGGCTGTTGACGATCGCCTCGATACGCATCTTTTCGGTCATCAGCCGGTCGAGCGAGCTGCGCCGGTACTGGGAGAGCTTTTGCGCCATATTGTTGAACGATTCGGCGACACCCCGCAGCTCGCGGTTATTGCCGAAGTCGAGCCGCTGGTCGTAATTATGGTTGGCGATCTGGACGATTCCCTGCTTCAGCTTGTCGATGGGGCGGAGCACGATGGAGGGGAAATAAAGCAGGAACAGAGCCGCCAGCAGGACACAAAGTATCGCTATGACCGATATCCAGCGCACCGCCTCGTCCGCACTGCTCTCCATCCCCCGGCTTTTGGCCAGAATGGAACCCATATTCAGCTCCATGATGCGGTACAGGTCATTGCGTATTTGTTGGACCTCTTCTCCGGAAATGGAATCGTTGAGCCGGCCGACCTTCTCCTCGAGGGCGGAGGTAACCTGGCGCTCGTTGATCTCCGTAATGTTCTGCTGCTGCAGAGTCAAGGCCTCGATCAGCGTCCGGCGGGAGGCCGAATCCTGAGAGAAGCGGTCCAGGGAGCGGAGCATCTCGCTCACATAATGTACGGAGTTGTAGTTATCCGACAGAATCTCTTTCGAGGAGACCGACAGATGGCGCACGTACCGGATCGACTGTATGCCTTGTATGAGGATCAGGGTGAACAGGATGCCTATGCCCAGACTGAGTTTGCTGCGAAGTTTCATATTACGATAGCATGGTTAGATCTATATTCATTCTCGCCAGACGATTGAGCAAGCGGCGCAGCCGGAGCGCCGTCATGAACAGGGCGTATAGGGAGAAGCGAGGCTTTCCGATATATACGGCACTGATCTTTCGCTCGATACACACGTTCACCACCGCCTCGACATAACGGTTGGAGTGCACCTGCACGACTTCGCCGCCCAATTCCGTCGCCAGATTGAAATTGTTGATCAGATAGCGTTGGTTGGCCAGCGGGATACGGTCGTCGCTCTCCTTGTCGCTCTGAATGTAAAGGACGATGAAACCGGCATTGAGATGGGTCGCCATGCGGGCCGTCTTGCGAATGACGCGCCGGGCCGCCTTTTCGGACGAGTCGATCACGGCCAGCAGCCTGTCGTGCCGCAAGAGCTTGTCTCCGGCCGAGACGCTGGTCTCGACTTTCTTCTCGACCCTCAGCGCGACCTCTTTCAGCGCCAGCTCGCGCAGCTGCAACAAGTTTTCCTGCGTAAAAAAGTTGCCGAGCGCCGCCGCGATCTTGTCCGGCTTGTAGATTTTGCCCGCCTTCAGTCGGGCGATCAGATCGTCGGCCGTGAGGTCGATGTTGACGACCTCGTCGGCCATCGCCAGCACGCTGTCCGGCACCCGCTCGTGCACTTCGACGCCCGTAATTTCCTGAACATGCTCGGTCACGCTCTCGATATGCTGGATGTTGATCGCCGTGATCACGCTGATTCCCGCGTCGAGAATCTGCATCACGTCCTGCCAGCGCTTGGGATTGCTGCTCCCTTCGATATTGGTGTGGGCCAGTTCGTCGACCACCACGATCTCGGGATGCAGGTTCAGGATGGCCTGCATGTCCATCTCGTCGAGCTCTTTTCCCTTATAGAAGAGCTTGCGTCGGGGAATCAGCGGCAGACCCGCGACGAGGGCCTCGGTCTCCGCACGGCCGTGCGTCTCGATATAGCCGACCTGTATGTCCACCCCGGCATCGAGCAGCTGATGGGCCTCCTGCAGCATGCGGTAGGTCTTTCCCACACCGGCGCTCATGCCGATGTAGATTTTGAATTTTCCCCGGTGCGACCTTTTGATCAGCTCCAGAAAGTGTTGCGAACTCTGTCTGGTTTCATCCATCGTCTCTTTGCTTGCCACTGCATCGAAGTCCCGTTCATAAAACGAACGATTTCAGGACAAGATTAAATATTTTCCGAAAACAATAAAAATTCTTTTTATCCAAAACTCCTTTCCCCGTCCTCGATCGTACAACGGAGCACATCACGCCGGCGCCAGCTCTCGACATAGCGTAACGAGCACCACCAATATCGCGAGAAGCGTCAGGAATGTCAGCAGCAGTCGCGCCGGTCCGTCCAGTTTCGACATAAACGGTACTTTTAACAGGTATCAAAACGATCAATTTCCACCCGTTCGCCTCACCGTCCCTGCGCCTTATCGAGAGCGACGTTGAGCTTCAGAACGTTCACCTTGTAAGTCCCGAAAAGACCCAGCCAAGGACGCTCAACGCTCGCTTCGACGATCTTACGCACCGCATCCTCCGACATGCCCCGCGAAGCCGCCACCCGACGAATCTGAACCTCGGCCCCTCGTACCGAAATGTCGGGATCGAGACCCGAACCGCTCGCCGTAACCAGCTCAGAGGGAACGTCCCCCCTCGATAAATACGGATGAGCCGCCATGAACGATTCGATACGGCTTTCCACCTCCGAAAGGTACTCCGGATTGTTCGTGCCCTTGTTGCTTCCGCCAGAGCCGCCCCCGTTGTACTCCACGGCCGAGGGACGGCCCCAGAAATAGACGCTGTCGGTAAAAGCCTGACCTACGTTGGCCGCTCCTACCACTTTCCCGTCGAGCTCCACGAGGGCGGCCTCCCCGTCGTTCGGGGAGACAACGGCCGAAGTCAGGCGAAGAAGCAGAACGTAACCCACCGTCAGCACGACGCACATCGCCAACGTAATCCTAACTGATATCCATAAGTTTTTCATGACTGCTCTCGATTAAAAGAATACGCTAATTAACATGTCGATCAGCTTGATGCCGATAAACGGCGCTACGATACCGCCCAGACCGTAGATGAACAGGTTCCGGCGCAGCAGGGCCGATGCTCCGATCGGCTTGTAGGTCACGCCGCGCAGGGCCAGCGGGATCAGCAACGGAATGATTACCGCATTGAAGATCACGGCCGACAGGATTGCGCTCTCGGGCGAGTGCAGGCGCATGATATTCAGGGCTTGCAGCGAGGGAATCGACGCGATGAACAAGGCCGGAACGATAGCGAAATACTTGGCCACGTCGTTGGCGATGGAGAACGTGGTGAGCGTGCCGCGCGTCATTAGCAACTGCTTGCCGATCTCGACGATCTCGATCAGCTTCGTCGGGTCGTTGTCCAGATCGACCATGTTACCCGCCTCTTTGGCAGCCTGCGTACCGCTGTTCATCGCGACGCCCACATCGGCCTGAGCCAGCGCCGGCGCATCGTTCGTACCGTCGCCCATCATAGCGACCAGCTTGCCGGCCTGCTGCTCGCGCTTGATGTACTCCATCTTGTCCTCGGGCTTGGCCTCGGCGATATAATCGTCCACACCGGCTTTCTCCGCGATATATTTTGCCGTCAGCGGATTGTCGCCGGTCACCATGACCGTCTTCACGCCCATCTTGCGCAGACGCTCGAACCGCTCGCGGATACCGGTCTTGATGATGTCCTGCAGCTCGATCACGCCCTTGACCTCCTCGTCGGCGCATACGACCAGCGGCGTACCGCCATTCTCGGAGATTTCGCGTACCGTCTTTTCTATCGTTTCGGGAAACTCATGTCCGGCGTCGGTCACGATACGGCGGATCGCCTCGGTCGCGCCCTTACGGATTCGGGTTCCGTCGGGCATGTCTACGCCCGAGCAACGGGTCTCGGCCGTAAAGCCGACCATACGAACGCCCACCATTTCCATCGGGTCGGCTTTCATGCCTGCCGCGGCTCCGAGCTCCACGATGGACTTACCCTCCGGAGTCTGGTCGGAAACCGAAGAGAGCACGCACAGACGGGTAAACGCTTTCGCGTCGACGCCCCGTACGGGATAGAATTTTGTAGCCTTACGGTTACCGATCGTGATGGTTCCGGTTTTGTCGAGCAGCAGCGTATCGAGGTCTCCGGCCGTTTCGACGGCCTTGCCCGACTTGGTAATGACATTGGCGCGCAGCGCGCGGTCCATGCCGGCGATACCGATCGCCGAGAGCAGGCCGCCAATCGTAGTCGGAATCAGGCAGACGAACAGCGAGATGAAAGCGGCTACCGTGATGTTGGCTCCCACGTAATCCGCAAACGGTTTCAGCGTAGCGCAAACGATCACGAATACCAGCGTGAAACCGGCCAGCAGAATCGTCAGAGCGATTTCGTTCGGAGTTTTCTGGCGGGACGAGCCTTCGACCAGCGCGATCATCTTGTCGAGGAAGCTTTCGCCCGGCTTGGCGGTTACCTTGACGATGATCCGGTCCGACAATACTTTCGTACCGCCCGTCACGGAACTCTTGTCTCCGCCCGCTTCGCGGATCACCGGAGCCGACTCGCCCGTGATGGCGCTCTCGTCGATCGAGGCAAGGCCCTCGATGATCTCGCCGTCGGCAGGAATCGTATCTCCTGCGGAGCATTCGAACACATCGCCCTTTTTCAGTTGCGAGCTGCTGACCACTTTCGCGGCACCGTTGGCCGTTACCAGCTTGGCCGGAGTCTCCTCGCGGGTCTTGCGCAGGCTCTCGGCCTGCGCCTTGCCGCGCGCTTCGGCGATCGCTTCGGCGAAATTGGCGAACAGAATCGTCAGCAGCAGCACGAAGAAGATCGCCAGATTGTACCCGAACGAACCCTGCGACTGGTCTCCCGTGAAGGCGATGTAGAACAACATCAGCAGCATGATGGCGGTCACCAGTTCCACGGTGAACATGATCGGGTTCTTGATCATGGTCCGAGGATCGAGCTTGCGGAACGCCTCCACGAGGCTCGTATTTACCAACTGTTTGTCGAACAGCGAATTATTTTTCTTTTTCATGGTCAGTCCGTAATTAGAAACTTAAATAATCAGCGATCGGGCCCAGAGCCAGTGCCGGGAAGAACGAAAGAGCGGCCACGATGACGATAACGGCGAAGGTCATCAGCGAGAAAGTGGCCGTGTCGGTCTTCAGCGTGCCGGCGCTTTCGGGAATGTATTTCTTCGAGGCGAGCAGGCCGGCGATGGCTACCTGTCCCACGATCGGGAAATAGCGTCCCATGATCAGCGCGATACCTGTGGATATGTTCCAGAAAGGAGTGTTGTCGGCCAGTCCCTCGAAGCCGGAGCCGTTATTGGCCGCGGACGACGTGTACTCGTAGAGCATCTCGCTCAGTCCGTGGAACGACGGGTTGTTCAGCCAGCCGATTTCCGGATTGGCGGCCGCGATCGCCGACGATATGCCGGTTCCGACCAGAATCAGGAAGGGATGCATCAGAACGACCATCGTCGCGATCTTCATCTCGCGGGCCTCGACCTTATGCCCGAGAAATTCCGGCGTGCGGCCCACCATCAGCCCGCTGATAAAGACGGCGATGATGAGGAAGGCGAAATAGTTCATCCAG
>ENA-UESD01002232-UESD01002232.1-human-gut-metagenome-genome-assembly--contig:-NODE-2232-length-14122-cov-3.709078_pt1 | contig 14122 bp, 20 predicted proteins | sample MGYA00242985_ERZ507986 | MGnify/ENA primary metagenome ERZ507986 (study PRJEB26167, sample SAMN06115408) | human gut metagenome | host: Homo sapiens | place: China:Guangxi | collected 2016-04-06... | reverse complement strand
CTGCTGATTTTCATCAACAAATTCAGATGCATCGTCTTTCTTCATCTGATCCAGCAGGTCATTAAGACCCAGAATCTTTCCATCCTTAAGCTTAAGACAAGCTGCTTTGATGTCTGCCATTACAGCCTTTTTAGCAGCCTCGGAAGAAAATTTAACTTCCTCCAGCGCAGATTTGAGTGAATCCGCAAAATCTCTTTCGTAGATTTTGTCTTTAAAGTCTTTCTCTGCATTTTCTGCCTTCTGTTTCCATGTAGCAAGCTCTGTTTTGATATTCTCCGGGTCGATTCCGTCAAAATTCTTGAGTGTAGCTTCTGCCGTTTCTGCACGGATCTTCCAATTATCACGCTCATTTTCGACCTTTGACAGTGTTTTAGAAACTTCTCCGGCATTCTTGTAATGCTCAGACAATGCCTTTTTTACATCTGCCTGCTTATCTTCTGGAATGTCAATACCAAATGATTTGAGTGTTTCAATGAGTTTCTGCATAGTATCCTCCTTGGCCGTGTTTATTGACCTGCCGCCGCAGGTAGTGGATTAAGCCCGATAGACCACGGGCGGGGTAATGGACCGCCAGGGATTTGAACCCCGGACCATCCGGTTATGAGCCGGACGCTCTGACCATCTGAGCTAGCGGTCCTAAAATGCCTGGCATGATTACATACCAGGCATTTGCAAGTGGAAAACAAAAACTCTGCTTAGAGCAGCAGAATCCTCGCTGCGGTCGTAAGCCGCATTAACAGCCTATCAGCTACGAGGTGAAAGGAGGAAATTCAAGGCCAGTCAAAGCACTTGAATTTTGATCTGGCAATGCGCACGCCGGAAATCGCATCCGCTTTTCAACCTCCAGGGAAAGCCCCCTGTTTATATTAAGGACGTGCGCGGGAGGTGTGTGTAAATAATAAGAAAATCAATCATCCTGCACATTTTTAGTGTACCACTTATCTGTATGTCAGTTATCCACACATCTACAGCATATCTCTAAGCTTATCAACATAACGCTTCACAAGGTCTCGCTCTTCGCGACATTCTGCGTCCTTTGACATATCCCCGATTTCTGCTGTAAGTCCATCCAAATGTTCCTCTAATGCGGCCAGCATCTTACGCTTACAGTCCTCTGATTTGCCGGATCGATAGCTCTGCTTTTGCGTCATGTAATCATCATAAGCATCTCGACCATCGCTCCGGCTGTAATGTCCACGCACATAATGCTCACCGCGGCGCATATAGGATGAACCGCGGTCATAATCTGGCATTCGGCCATCAGAAGCGCTATAACGCCCCATATTATCACGTCCGCGGCGCTCGCTGTAGTCACCTACACGCATCTGTTCCAAAACGGTCATATAATATTCACCCTTTTTATCCCAATACTCTGTGTTTTTAATGTCTTTATACATATCAATCAGCTTAAAAGCCGTGTCCAGATTGCCGGAGGTGAGGCCTTTTTCAGCAATGTTAGATATCTCATCTTCAATACGTGCACATAAATCTTTAACATCTCTCATCATCCCACCTCCTTATGCTACCCGTGTAACCACAAGATTTGCGTTTGCCACGGTGATAGCCTGGGTACTGGTATTCTCTACCGCAACATCAAAGCAGCATCCGCGCGGAACATCAATAAAGATTCCGGCAGATACATTATTAAACGATTCTACGGCGGTCGGTGTGGATATCATCTGAGAGGATAAGACTGGTTCGCCGCCGATTGCAACAGCAAGAGAAATTGCTCCCGCCGTCCCTCCGGTTGGTACTGCGATATTTGCGGAAAAGCTCACAAAATAGCGGGCCTTACACTGGTTCGTCATTCCTCTGAGAGTAACTATTCCGCTGCCCTCCCGGTGCTGCACACATGCGGTCCCTTTTACCGCTGTGTTGGTATATACTACATTTCCATTCGCTGCCACTTCCTGAGCGGCAACAGCTACATATTCAGCCATATTGTTTTCTCCTTTTTCATATCGCAAAAAGGCAGGACTGGGCCTGCCGATTTGCGTAATACCGGCTCTGGGCCGAACATCTGACCATATTGCCGATGTCAGGAAAATGGTCAGAAGATACAGATATGAGGTTGTCAGCAGTTGCATCCAGTGTTACAGCCATAGTATACGTTCGGGTTCGGCACCTGGTAAGCCGGAATCGGTGCCGGATTGATCGCATTAATGAGCTGCTGGGTCTGTGCTGACATAGCGGTAGTAAGCAATGCACTCTGACGATCCTGAGATGCAGCACGTCTGAGATCATTGTTTTCAGCCTGGAGGGAAGAAATCTTCTCGTTGCACAGGTAGTCCAGAATGGCTCTGGTTCCGGCGTTCTGGCTGTCGATAATGTCTCTGGTGTTGTTGTTCATGGTGTTCTGGAGTGCACAGGTGTTCTGCGCCATGTTGTAATTTACACCCTGGATTGCTTCCCGGGTCTCGCAGCAACACTGAGCAAGCTGCGCCTGGAGTGCGTTAGTGTTCTGCATGTTGGCTACAGTATCGGCATTAATAGCCTGCTGGATGCCGAAACCAGTCTGCATGACGTTTGTATTGATGCCGTTGAATCCGGTAAGCATACCGTTATTCATGGCATAGAAGCCATCACACAGGCCGCTGGACAGGCCGTCCAGTTTGCTGATAACTGCCTGGTTGTCAAAGCCGCGCTGGATCGCAGAATCGGTGTATGCGCTTCCGGCTGCTCCACCTCCGCCGTTTCCCCAGCCATTGCCGTTGCCCCATCCGCAGAACACAAACAGGAACAGGATAATGATCCACCATGCGCCATCTCCGCCCCACATGCCATCATTGTTGCGGTTATTGGTTCCGGTAGCTGCCGCAATATCGGCTAAGCTATAATTTCCATCCATTTTGATATCTCCTTTAATTTTTATTTACATTCCTGGCCAGGATAATGTACTACTTCATTCCACGCAGCATGCTCTGGAACTGCTGCGCCATCTGCTGCACCTGATTAAGTTGTGCCTGTGATATCCGTCCAGATTGCAGCATCTTCTGTACTTCTGCTTTAGGATCCCCTTTAAAGCTTTGTTTAAACTGCATAAACTGCTGCATCATTTGCATAGGGCCGTTGCCCTGCGCCCTTCCAAGCATCTGAAATAGTGGGTTACTCATTTGCTGTACCTCCTTTTACTCTGCGGTTTTCTGTTTTGGCAGAGGTTCCACCAGGCTCCACATTTGCAGAAAATGAGTTGAGCCTATTTAAAATTTCGTTATATTTGTTAAAAAGATCTTGGTACTCTTCTCTAGTTACATACATGTCAGCCATAACATTTTCTTGCCGCTTCTGCGGCATTTTACCGTTAATTTCATGATATTCAAAGATGCGAAGCGGCTGAGGCATCCCAGATACGTCCGTAGATTTGATATAAAATCGCTCTGATTCACTGTCCATCAGCAGCACACTTGATCCCGGTGCTACAAGATAGGACTTAGCGCCTGTCTCGCCCTGTACCCATAAAATACCCTGATTATTTGCTGGCGCTGGTATTGACAAAGGTTGTGGCGTGGGCTGATATTGGTTCATTTGTGCAATTCTGTCCTGGTATGCCTGATATGGCTGATACATGGGGGCATTTGGATATATTGCCATGTTCAATTCCCTCCAAAAACTTTAAAATGTCACGGTAATCGGTTACTATAGGTATTTCTATTTCGTCTTCCATACCTGTATTTTTGCAAAAAAAATAAGTCTCTGACAGTTCGTCAAAGACTTAATAAAGTAGCACACGTGTTATTTTTGTGTTTACCCGGCGGCTGATCCGCTTTGCAGTGGATAAGCTCACATTCATGTTTTCTGCGCAGATCTCCATTGGCACGCCTGCGGCTCGGTATTCAAATAAAGCTCTTTCCTCTGGTGTAAAATTCGCAAGTTGCCGGAAGCGGTTCAGCTCCGGTACTGTAAAATCATACACTTTCAAGATAAGATTTATTACCCCTCACTTTCTATGTTATAAAGGTCCTCACCTGTTCCATTACCTCCGAGTGTCTTGTATGGCCGAAACATATACTCAAGATTGTCTCTGTCTTCCAAGGTACAATATTTCCTTTTTAAATAAAACGTACAAGCCTGATAAAGCCGATCATGGAGAAGTGCCAGAACTCCCGCATTAATAGCGTTTGTCCTAGCACGTTCCGTCTTCAGCTGTTTAGCCAATTTGTGATATGCTCGTGAAAGTACTACTGATATAAGCCCAAGCAGCCATGATACCCAGTTTGCTGTTATGTACTGTATAATCATTTCCATCGTATACTCCTTAGTTATGATCTTTCTCCCAGTAATATATAGGAATTTCTCCTCCACTATCCCAGGTATCGTATATATGGCCGTCCTGCACACAAACAACATGGCCATCAATGCAAAGTATGTACGTCCCATGCTGATGCTCCGTGCAAAAATCAGCTACTGTATAGATATTTTGGGTATGATCGTCTATCATATGCCGTCGATATCCCTTTTCTTTTAGATATGCGCCCCATACGTAATTAGCACTTGGCATATCCGACAGCATACAAGCCTTTACCATGATGCCGGAGAAAACCGTTTCCCAGTCCTGCCCTGTTGCCTTACAGATGGCCCGGATAACGCAGTCACCTACGCGCTTACCGGCTGGATTCGGATTGTAATACTCCCACTCAACATCATATTTCATAGCATTATCCTTTCTTCAAATACGCATATCTTTTTGCCGCTCCTCGCGCCTTTGCCGCCTGTTCTCTTCCCCATTTGGCAATTCTGAGGCGGTCATCCAGTAGGCGTAAGTCATTGGCTTTGCAAAAATCATTGTACGCCCGGTTCTGCCTCTGTAAAAGATATGACTTTCGATCTAACTCCTCTTGTAGCTCTATCCTCAGTGCATCATCATTGCAGGTGTCTACAGCCGTTTGCAAGCCCATAACCATTTGCTTTGTCTTTCTGATTCTTCGCTCTAATGCTCGCTGCCTCTGCTCTAACTTTTCCAGCCTCACATTATCCTCTGTCTCTATATCCTTATACGGGTTGTTTACCCCGTCACCGGGTCCAAAGCTGTGGCGGCAGTTCCAGCCACTTAACCCTTCGCCTGTCCCGTATCCAGTCACAGAAAATGGCGGGTATCGTTTATCTTGCCCCGTCCGGCTGTAAAACTGTCCTTGCCACCACAAATGGTTACCTGGATTCTGCCCGCCGTCTCCCGTTCGCGCCCCAATATGTGCCGACACAAGGATTATATCCCACTCCTGTTCCTTCATGCGCTCCATAGATATATCACCGGCCGCCTGGGCGATTCCGGTGCGAACCGCTCGCGCCGTGGCCGTCTCAATCGTGTCTCTATGGCCCGTTGGGTATTTCACAGTTACGCCATTCTGAGCGATAATGTCAACCGCTTCTCTTACTGCCTGTGTGTATGATACAGCGCCGGTCATAACTTTATGATAAGCGTTATCGCACTCGCTTATAAAAAGGCTCTGCGCGGCTTCTGCGGTTGTCCTTGTCATGTTTGACCACTCACCTACAGTCGCTTCGTAATCTCTTTGCAAGATCCGCGTAATTACAGGAGATAGTTCCAATGCTTCCTCTGTAATCCCGGCCGAAGCATACACAGAGTTGTCATACTTAACCGCTTTTATCTCTGCCTCTTCCATCGCCTCGGCTATCTCTTTTTTCTGTAAGTGTGTGTGCTGTGCAATCTCCTGCATGATATCCTGTAAAAGATAACCAGCGTCTTGTAGCACCTGGATACGCCAGCGGTCTGAGGATGTAAATAAATAGTCTTCTCCACGCCCCAAACGAATCATGACTGCTTCTATGAGTCGTCCAATGATATAATTATGCAGTGATGATGCTATAGCTTCACTGCCCTCTGCTACCCTTTTTAGATAATCTGGTGTCAGCATGGTCTTTCACCTACTCTTCATCAAACAGCCTCTTTTCATCTGGCTGGGCTTCCTCAACCATAGCCTTTGCGTCTCCTAAAGCTTTTACTGCCTCAGGTAATGTTTTATATGATCCAAAGTAATATCTCTTCTTGTTTCTTCTAATTTGCACCCTATACGCTCCCTCACTATAATAAATGCCCTTATATCCTGTCTTATTGTCTTTTCTTAGTCCCTGGTTTAGACATTGGGTTTCGTTGTCCGCCCAGCGGCAATTATCTGGTTCAAAATTCAACATCAAAATATGAACCGAGGATCAACGTCAGGTCTTTATCCTTGAATTTGTTTTTCAGCGCATTTAACCATTCCGTACAGATTTTTATTCCTCTTCCTCCATACTTTTCATAGTCTTTATTTTGGGGATTATTGCATCTCTGCTTCATTCCCTCAAAAACTTTTCCAAGTTTTGTACGAGAATATCCGTGGGTTTTCGCCGCCGATTCTTTTTCATAGTTATAACAGCCACAGCTTAAAGTACTTCCATTTCTTAAATCGCCATGCCTAACGATTGTGATATTTCCACAATCACATTTACATTTCCATCTCCGAATCATTTTGCCTGTTTTACTATAAATTGGTTCGGCTTCTTCCATAACTACAAGCTTTCCATATCTTTCACCTTCAAGATGTAATCTTATCTGATTTTTCATATCATGTTCTCCGTTTATACGTATGCACTTATTCACGTATATTGTAGCATATTTTATTCTTTACGTCTATACGTATTTATGGTATATTCATATTAAAGGAGGTGCCATAATGAGTAAAATTAAATTTACGACTACCATAGATGAAAATTTATTGGAACAAATTAAAATTCTTGCAATTAAAGAAAAGCGTTCCGTAGCATCTATTCTTGAAAAATTAATATCTGATTATTTAAAATCTTATTCAGAGGGAAAATAAATCCCTCTTTTTTATTCATCATCAAATAATCCTTTTGCTTGTGTATTTTCTGCTTCTTTTGTCATTGATACCGCCTCATCTTTCGTCATGCCCTCGAATTTTGTAAAGTATAACCACGCCGGGACCTTTCCTTGCATTACGTACTGCCACCAGCGGCTGCGATCTGCTTCGCGGTCATAAAGGATATCACCAAAATCATAGGTCACATCATATGTACCGACAGGTGCCAGGCCATACAGGTCCGCATACACGTTAAGCGCATATAGTGTATCATCCAGGCATGACTCCAGCTGATCACGCACGTCCTTAATGAATTGTACGGTACGCTGCTGATCTGCTTCCACTCCTGTAGCCGTCTGGATACCCGATGACTGGTTAAATACAAAGTACCCATTTGCAAATCCGGCCTTGTATCCTATCTGACTTAACAGATTGTTGATGCCTTTTACTCTGGTATCCGTATTAAGCTGAGGGTTGATCTCCTGATAAAACTCTTTTTGATCGTTGCCAAACACATTTTTAACATAGTGCGGAAGTCCCTTCACATCTGCAGGGCCTCTGTGCTTAATGTTTTTTCCACTTTCATACAGTAATCGATCATCCGCCAGTATGATTTTCTGACTGTCAAAAATCTCACCCGCATTCCGGCTGTATGCTATATCAAGGTCTTTCAACTCTTCCAGTGCTTCTCTGAAGATTGGAAGTCCCATAGGAGAAGATATGTCTACGTTATTGGCTTGCGGTGTGCGCAAGATGCCAAACATAGGCTTATCAAGTGGCTCTCCTGACGCCTTAAGGATTGGCGGCGTGTCTGCTGCCATGTCCGCCCATTTAGTCTGTGTTAGCGGTATCGGATCTCCTATACTGTCCGTTGATTTTGAAACATATGCCCGATTGCTGATATAGTACGGGCGCAACATTGCACCGTCCATCTCTGTCTCAACAAAGCGATGATGTTCTAACCTGGTGTACCACTTTTTCCCAGACTGATAAGTATCTTTAAATATAATCTCCCGTACTCCCAGGTTGTCATAGTCTACCAGTAAGACATCCGCAGGAGTAAAAACGTCTAGGTTTGTGCCGTTTGGCTTTAAAAACACAGTGCCGTAAGCGCATCCGTACTCCACCCAGTCACGAAGCTTAGGATAAATCAAATCTATCTGCTGCTGCAACCACTCTGCCCGGGCACTGCCTTCCAAATGTATACCGATACCCAAGGTTACCAGGCGGGCCGTCTCTGAACAAAGGGCTTTTGCAAAATTAATTGTTTTTATGCCTTCTTCATCATCCAGCCACTCCGGATTGCCGTGGTAGACATCTGCGCATTGATTTATGGCCTTTTCCATGTCTGGCGATACAATCGATTGAACATTAAAAGCCTTTTCTGCCTGACGCTTAAATATCATATTAATCCACCTTTTTACCGTTGATAATATACCCATTATGCACTATTCCCCCGTCTCTCCCACAGCGATTCCGTAGCGTAACGGGTCGCATCAATGAGATGGTTATTTTTGTCTGGATAGCCGCTTATGATGTTGCCGTCCTTGTCTCGCTCGTACTCATACTCTTTAAATTCCTTGCAAGTGTTCGGCGTTCGGTTCGGATCCATGACAAATTTTTTCCCTTGTAACCACTTCATTGAGTACTCAATGCTGCCAGGTCCTTTATGTGCTGCTCTGGCTGGTAGCCCTGAATCTCTGTAATCCTCAACAGATTTTGGCTCTGCACTATCGCATGTTATAACATAGTCGTCATATTTGCGCCGTTTGATTTCGGCGGCTGTCCAGCTGTTCTTTTTCTTGTTTTCACAAATCTCGTCTATAAAGTATATGGTTTCACGCGCCGAATCGTAATATATCCTTACAAAAGCATATTTGTCTGGGTACCATCCCCAGTCAACGCCTTGATATATGCGATCCATAATTTTAATTTCTTCATCTGTGATAGTGCGCTCTTCGATAAATTCAAAGACATTGCCACCGTTTCCGTTTGCTTCTCCCATATACTCATTTTCGTATGCACTCGGATTAACCTCTTTTAGATGTTCTGCATCGTTAAGGAACTCCTCGCCCAGCCAGTCAGCAGGGACATCTTTATATGTACTTCGCATAACAACGGCACTTGCGTTTTTAAACTCTGCCTCTACAGTATATTTATTGGCCCAGTTGATCTTGCTTCTCGGTGGGTTAAATGACTTAAACTTATACGCCTTATCACCGCCACGTATAGCGGACTGCTGGATGCTTCTGACCTCTTCGGGTCCGGCGAACTGGTCCAACTCTTCAAACCATACGATACCGATATATCCAAACTTCGGTTTAATCGATTTGATCTTAATCGGGTCATCTGCACCTCGAAAATAGATCTTTTGCCCGGTAGGTTTGTATGTGATCTCAAAGGGAGATTGTTTGAATTTAAACTCTGCATCAAGGCCAAGCTTTGAGATAGCCCATTGCAGCTGCGCATACACAGAATCTTTTATAGTGTTACCGACTTTTCGCAGCACAAGCGCGTGCATATCAGGATGCTTTTTTATCAGCTCCGGGATAATGCATGATATACAAGACGATTTCGAAGATCCTCGCCCGCCTGGAAGCACATATTCCGTATGCATGCCGCGCCGGATATCGCGAATCATCGGGTGGAATACATCTGCCACCACATCAAGATCAATATGATATTCTTTTGCCGTTCTGGCTTCCTCTTCTGCCTTCTGCTGCGCTTCTTTTTCCTCTTTTACGGCTATAGCTTTCTCCAAATCAGACATGGCTTTAAGCTGTTCGGAAAACGCCGGGGCAAATCCAAACGAATCCTTTACTTCCCCCCGTGCGATCATGGCGCGGCGCTTCTGGATATCAGCAAGAGACATGGTGTCAGTACCGTTGCGCCTATCAAGTTCTGCCTGTTTGTCCGCTATATAGGCCAAAACATCAGCATTCTTCAACAGTCTGCATCCTTCCTGTTCTGGCTTCTTATATCCAGCTTTTCTCGCCGCATCAGTTGCATTCCCGCCGTTTTCTATGAAGTTTTTCGCGAACGCTTCCCGCTTCGGCGTAAGCTCACCCATTTACTCACCGTCCCGTCATTACTTCCAGTCCTCCAGCGCTTCCCACATCTCTTTCAGTACCATAACAACATCCACCTGTGATGCCGTCCGAATGATCTCATAGTCCTTTGTCTTCCACTTATCCCGCACGTATTGCAGTGTAGGTGTGCTCACGCTATACATGGTTATCATCCGGTTCTGGTCTGCGCTGTAAAACTGGTTCGTGCCTATCTTTGTTACAAACCGCTTTGTAAGCAACGCTCTTTGCAGCTTTCTTTGTATCTGGTTAAGGTTCATACTATCACCCTATTTTCATTTTATTTCGATTCAAAAAAAGACGTATCACCATTTTTGTGATAATACGCCTTTCTGATTGCCGTTAAATCTTAATTTACTCCTCCGCCTTTCACAATTTTTATTGCAATTTCAAAACCATCTGCTTCACCCTCAAAATATTTTGATGTATTTTCCGGCTCTTTTTCTCTGGCTTTCGCCATTTTCTTTTCCAACTGTCGCACAACTGCATCCACATCGTAGGCGGTCGATTGTTCTATAATCCTATGCAACGCAAAACTATATAAAGCCTTATCCATATCGTCTTGCGTATTCCATTCTTGTAGCTTTTTAATCATTTCATCTGCATCTATCAATCTACCCATTTACCATGACCTCCTTATGCAAATCGTAACTGCCCGCCTGTCTCTTCTTTCAAGCGATCCGAACGGCAGTTTGGCAACCGTTTCGCAATACACAACTCCTTTAAGTTTGCTCTCACCAGTGCCGTTGGTATTGGTGGGCATACTGCATTTCCACATCTCTTCACCTGTTCGGCCCGGGGGTATACCTTCCCTTCGCAGTCACGGTCGATTATGTAGTCTTCCGGAAATCCCTGGCACCCATACAACTCCTTCGGCTCAAGCATCCGCAATCCAATATCAACAATCTGGTATTCAGTGCCGTATATAGTTACAAGGCCAAATCTATCCTGCGCTGTGATCGTATCAAGCGGCTCTTTTATATCCTGTCCGGTGCCGGACCCATAATATTTCGTTAAAAACGCTCTCACTTCTCCAAAATGACCGTCTCCCGCCGTGATCGTATGCAGCGGCTCCCGCATATCCTGTCCCGTGCCGCTTTTATAAAACTTGCTGATAAAGGATGTCACAAGACCGTACCGGTTCGAACTGTCCACAGTCATGATCGGGGCTTCGATGCCCTGCCCGCGGACTTCGTCTTTCGTTGTCTCGGAATGGTATTGAATCAGAATCGGCATTTTTATGTCCTCTGATTCGTCCTCTATGACGAATGGATCCGGATTATCCAGCACGAACTTTTTCACCCCTCTGGCGATTCGATCCATTGTTTTTCTGGCAAGCGGGCGCACTGCCCGGATTCCGTATTTCTTTTTGATTTCTTCCGATGTATCGAAAATGGACGGGCAAGGAAGCGAAAAGTCAAGCTGCGTATATGCTCCCACATATGGCTTAAGTAATCCGGCTTTCACCTTTGCACTGTCCGCCGGTCCGTGTGTAGGCTTTGGCCATACGATGGGATTTCCGTCACATCTGGCGATCAGAAAGAAACGTTTCCGCATGGTCGGTGCACCGTAGTCTGCTGCGATCAGCTCTCGGTACTGAACTTCATAGCCCAAATCCATAAGCTGCTGCACGAACTTCTCAAATGTCTTGCCCTGTTTGCTTTTGATTGGATGATGCCCGCGGTTTAATGGTCCCCACGTTTTAAACTCTTCTACGTTTTCTAGCATAATGACTCTTGGCCGAACCAGCCCGGCCCAACGACAGGCAACCCACGCAAGGCCGCGAATAAACTTGTCCTTCGGCTTACCACCTTTTGCCTTGCTGAAATGCTTACAGTCCGGCGAGAACCATGCTAGGCCAACCGGATGCCCTTTGCACGCCTTTACCGGATCCACCTGCCAAACATCCTCACAGTAATGCTCTGTGTACGGATGATTTGCTTTATGCATCTTAATTGCTTCTGGATCATGATTGATGGCAATGTCGACACAGCAACCGGTTGCGTCCTCTATGCCAGTGCTAGCTCCTCCACCGCCTGCAAAATTATCTACTATCAGCTCACCGTTAATCATGGCATTCCCCCTGTAATCTCTGTATATTTCTCATTTTTTCAAAGGAGACCGCATATGCTTCACTCCGGCCAGAGTCTCGGCTCCTTTCTTAAATCTGTACCATTTCCCGGACATTTCTCAGTGTCTCCGGTGTAGACTGCGCATAATACATACTTGTCACTGCCGGGTTTGCATGTCCTAGGATTTCTTGGATGATACCAATATCAACCTTTCTGTTTTTTAAATTCATTCCAAGCGTTTTCCTCATTTTATGAGGATATACCGCGCTTTTCACATCCGCTCTCTTCCCAATGTCTTTAATTATGACTCTTAAACCACATACACTCATTTTATTGTATGGTGCTCTGGACTGCGGAAACATGTATGGGCTTTTATCTGTTCTGCTTTCAAGATATTCGTTGTAATAGTGCCTTGCATCATCATCAAGGTATAATGTGCGGTATCTGCCGCCCTTCTCCCCTTTGATGAGTATATCTCCCGTTTCTGTGTTGATCTGGTCGGTTCTGATCTCTGCAATTTCTCCAACCCGCGCTCCGGTGCTGCGGAATACCTCAATGATCGCACGCTCTCTTTTTGTGCGGCAAGCGTCACGCATCTGGATAATCTCCGACCGGCTAAAGTAATCAATTGGCTTTAGCGCAATCTTTTTCGCTTCCGTTGCTTCCACAGGATTTTCATCAATGAGTTTTGATTTTCGCATCCATGTGTAAAAAGCCGAAAGGAATCGGCGCTCGTTATTGTATGTGCTGTCCTGTACCTTTTCACTTTTTGTTCCTGGGCGTTTCTCGTACTGTGCCAAATACCACTCCACATCAAATGTATCTACACTGTCCAACGACTTCCCCATCATGTCAGATAACCTTTTTACAGATCGGATATATCCGCTGATTGTCGCAGGACTGAGCCCGCGCTTTTTGATCTTAAAAAGTTCCAGTAAATAGCGGTTTCTTTTTTCTACATCTGTTTTCCACTCCGCTGGAAGAGATGTGATTTCCTGCACATTTACCTTTGTAAGCTCACTCGATACTACACTATCCAGGATTGCAAGTGTGTCCGAATCAGAAATGTAAATCGACATTGCAACAATGATGTTATCAACGATTTCTCTTTTGATATTCTGGCCCATAGTAATCCTCCCTCTTGCAGAATCTGCAAAGGTCTGATACAATGGACCTAAGCAGATCAGGTAAGTGGCGGTAACATCTTGGCTGGTGTCCACCACTTATTTTTTTGTGTCATTGTCTAGCTCCTTTTATACTTCCAAAAGCCAAAAAGCTTAAGTCTGTGGTAAAATTCTGCTTTTACTTTCCTCCGGTATCCATAAAAGTCATCTGCCTTTGCCGGAATATCTCTCCCACGCCGGATCAGCGTATAATATCCGTCTCCAGTCACCAAGCTATCATACGTTTGGATTTCAAGCCCTGGCGCTTTTGATATCGCACAGCCAAATAGTATGATTTTTATCTCAGGATCCGGACTCCTGCAATATAGGTCAAGTTGTGATTCGTCCTCTTTTGGCACGTTGTAGTCAGATAACTTAGCTTCTCTTGTCCTCATCTAATCTCCTTCTTCTTTTTTTGCTGTCAGATATATCGTAGACAAATTATAGCCACTCCGTTTGAGGCGTTTTACAATCTCGTCCCGGTCTTTTAACAAACTTCTCTTTGCTCTGTCTTTTACTGGTTTTTCTTCTTTTTTCTTGGTTACAAGCTTAGAGCATCCCCAGCAGATCCTATAGTAGCCACCTCTAGCTTTCTTTTGCCCGTTACACCAACCTGTCCCGTTGTCGTAGTAGCATGACATTCTTTTCCCCTTTCCGCAGCTATCCGGCGCATGGCTGCTATTACGTATTCCGTGCCCGGGTTTGTTTTTTTCCACATGGCTGTATCTCCGCTAAATTTCAGTTTTACTGCATAACGTTATTAATTTTATGCAACTTTATCCTCTGCCTCCAGGAAGGCTGCAACAGCCTTTTTTATCAGCCACGCTATGGTTCTTTCATTCTTCTGACAGTAAGCCACTACTTGCCGGAGCTGCACGGGATCCATGCTCACGCTCTGTCTGACGGCTTTATCTTCTGCTTTCTTCTTTGGTCTTGCCATATCATTACCTCCCTTTCCGTATGTTTACTAATTTTTTGGTTAT
>ENA-UESD01002223-UESD01002223.1-human-gut-metagenome-genome-assembly--contig:-NODE-2223-length-14177-cov-8.792908_pt1 | contig 14177 bp, 9 predicted proteins | sample MGYA00242985_ERZ507986 | MGnify/ENA primary metagenome ERZ507986 (study PRJEB26167, sample SAMN06115408) | human gut metagenome | host: Homo sapiens | place: China:Guangxi | collected 2016-04-06... | reverse complement strand
AGATGCGAGGGCCTGACATTTGAGGCGAAAGGCTGCATCGTGCGCAAGGCAGGCTGGCGCGGCGTGTACGGAGAGTACGGCGAGGACAGCGGGAATACGGCATTGCCGGACTGGGCGGAAGGCGACACACTGGTGATGGCGGGATGCTCGATGAGTTCGGGTATGACCCGACCGAAACCGCTGCATACGGAAAGTTTGCTGCTGGCAGCGATGGAGACCGCCGGACGCGACGATGTGGAGGATGAGGAGGCACGCCAGGCACTGAAGGACTGCGGTATCGGCACACCCGCCACACGTGCCGCAATCATCGAAACGCTGCTCAGAAGGGAATACATGGTGCGTGTGAAGAAATCGCTGGTGCCGACGGAGAAAGGGCTTGCCCTGTATTCCATTGTCAAGGAAATGGACATCGCCAATGTGGAGATGACCGGACGCTGGGAAGCGGAACTGGCAAAGATAGAACAGGGAAAGACACCGCATGAGGCTTTTATGAGGGACATAGAAAGCTATACCCGCAAGATTACCACGGACCTGCTTGCGTGTGACCGCATTTTCGGGCACAAGGCATCGGGCTGTACCTGCCCCAAATGCGGCACGGGCACGATGCAGTTCTACGGCAAGGTTGTGCGCTGCGACAATCCGGACTGCCTGCTGCCCGTGTTCCGCCAGATAGCGGGCAAGACACTTACCGACGAGGAAATGACCGGTCTGCTGACGGAAGGAAAGACGGCGATGCTTGGCGGGTTCAAGAGCAAGCAGGGCAAGCCATTCAGCGCTGCGGTGACTTTTGATGCGGAGTTCAACACGAAGCTGGTGTTTGCGGAGAGCAAAGGCGAAAGAAAAGGTACGAAAACAAAAGGAAGAAGAAAATAATGAGTAATTTTGCCACTGATTCATGTCATAATCTGTTTCAACCTGGTTGTACTTTTTATTTACATGGATTTAGTGGTGACTGATTGTCGGCTGCACTCGGCATAGTTCTGACAAGTCCGACTCTGCCCTCATTTGCACGACAATTAGTGGTGGCACCCGGAGGGATACCGGGTGCCTTTTTCCTTTTCATTTCCATAATCATTTATCCACTAAATCCATCATAAAATGAAACAGAACAAGAAAACCGCTCCGGCGGAGCTGTCCTACTACGGGCTGTATCTGCTGGACTATCTGAGAAAATATCATCCGGACAAAGTATCAGACGCCCCATTCATTGCAGGAAGGGAGGAAGCCGCCTCGGAAACATTCGAGAAGGAAAGGACGGCGGGAAGTACGGTGGAAGCCGCACAGGAGGAGGCCATGCGCGTCCTGCTCGAAGGGCTACACTTCTCCCCCTACGCACTGCTGCTTGAGGTGGTGGAAAACGAGTTTTCCGAAGAGGTGCAGGAACAGGAACGCGAGGCGTTCTGCAGGGAGATATTCCCGCATCTGAAAAACCTGTTTGCCGGCTATTCCACAACGGACGACACATTCGCCCTGTCGCCCGAACACGACCTGCTCTATACGGAGCTGACGGGTGCGATAATGCTTTATCTGGAGGCTTATGGCGTTTAACAAGAAGCAGAGGCTTAGGGAAAATATCGAGGCGATACGGACGGCATTCACACTGGAGAAGGAACAGCGCACGCCCACCGCACGGGAACGGGCGCTGCTGGAGAGGTACTGCGGCTTCGGGGGACTGAAGTGCATACTGAATCCCGCCAGGGAACTGACGGATGCCGTACACTGGGCGAAATCAGACCTCGAACTGTTTGCCCCGACGGTGGAGCTGCACCGTCTGATACGGGAGAACAGCCGGGACGAAGCGGAGTACAGGCGGTATGTGGACTCGCTGAAGGCATCGGTGCTGACGGCATTCTATACGCCGCAGGCCATTGCGGACACCATAGCGGACGTGCTGCACGACCGCAAGGTACGCCCAAGGCTGGTGCTGGAGCCGTCGGCGGGTATGGGCGCGTTCATCAGCCCGGTATTGTCGAACAATCCGCAGGCGGAGGTGATGGCATTTGAGAAAGACCTGCTGACGGGCAAGATGCTCGGACACCTGTACCCGCAGCAGAAGATACGCACGGAGGGTTTCGAGAAAATAGAAAAGCCGTTTCTGAACCATTTTGACCTTGCCATTTCCAATATCCCTTTCGGGGATTTCGGAGTGTTCGATGCGGAGTTCAGCCGCAGCGCATCCTTCGGCAGACGTTCGGCACAGAAAGCCATCCATGACTATTTTTTTCTGAAAGGTCTGGATGCGGTGCGTGACGGCGGCATCGTGGCGTTCGTCACCTCGCAGGGGGTACTGAACAGTTCGAGGGTTTCCGTCAGGAACGAGATGTTCAGCAAGGCGAATCTGGTATCGGCAATACGACTGCCCAACAACCTGTTTACCGACAATGCAGGCACGGAAGCAGGCAGCGACCTGATCATCCTGCAAAAAGACCTGCAAAAGAAGGGACTGACACAGGAGGAACGGGTTCTGACCATCATACAGACGGAACATAACGGCGGACTGACGGACAACGCCTATTTCGCCTATCACACGGAGCGTATCATACATACCGATGCGAAGAGGGGTACCGACCCGTACGGAAAACCGGCGATGGTATATACGCACAGCGGAGGTGTGGAGGGCATTGCCATGGACCTGTACAGGATGCTGTCGGAAGACCTGTCGGCACGGCTGGACATGGAACGCTACAACGGCATGGGGCATGAAAGAGAGGATGTGCGGCAGAACATTGCCGTACAGACTGAGGGTATTGAGGCGAAAAGAGAAAACTCCGCTTCGGCTGCGGGTGAACTGGAGGAGATGAAAAGAGAAAATACCCATCCGGTTGAGGGTGGACGGACGGAGGTGAAAAGAGAGAACTCCGCTTCGGCTGCGGGTGAATTGGAGGAGACGAAAAGAGAAAATACCCATCCGGTTGAGGGTGAGCGGGCGGAGGTGAAAAGAGAAAACTCCACCTCTGTTGCTGGTATAGCTGACGGGACAAAACGGGAAGAAAACAGTGTGCAGCCGAAAGTGCAAGTGATGACCGGCATGTCGCAGGAAGCGCAAAGCAGACAGACGGGAGGAACGGTAATGGACCTGTATGACCTGTTCGGCTATACGCAGGAGGAAAGACGGATGGCTGAACAGGGCCTGAAACCGGACAGGAAGAAAGGCGGAAAATACAAAGGAAAGAAACCCGTGCAGCCGACACTGTTCTCCCTGCCAGTGGAGAATACGGAAAAGACAACGGATAAGGGAAATGCGGAAGCGGTTGCCGGCATCAGCCCGGAAGAGGCACGCGAAATGGACGAAATCATACGCGGCGGAACGGATGCGCCGACGGCTGCCGAAACGGAGGCGGCTGTCCCGACAACGGAAAAGACGGGGCCCGGCACCGCAACGGAAGAATCCTATGACCCGGAAGATGAAGTGTACCGCAGTCTGGACTGGGAAACGAACCCGCCCATCAACGGATTCTATGAAATGATGATGGACCTCACGCCGGAACGACGTGCGGAACTGCGCCGGCTGGGAAAAACTAAGATGGAAGCCAACACCGCCAGACAAGCGGCCGGAATAACGGAGGCGAAAAGAGAAAAAGCCGATGCAGGGAAAACGGCGGAAACGCAGGATACTACTGCTACGGTAGTCTATCCGGTGGAAAACGGATTCGAGGCGGAAAGAAAGCGCCGGATTGCGGAGGTGGAAAAAGCCATGCGCCGTGAGGAAGCCGCACTGACACCGGAAGAGCGGCAGCGCAAACGGGAGGAGGAAATGATGCCGCGCCCGTTCAAGGGCATACTGGAGCCGCACCTGAAGGACGGCTCGCTGGCATGGGAATACACGGCAGGCGTACGGTTCCAGGTGGGCGTGCTAAAGGATGTCACCCGCTACGGCGCCACATTCCAGCCGCTGGACATGGACGGGATGCAGGCACAGAAGGCACAGCTATACATAGACCTGCGCAACACCTACGAGCGGCTCTATGCCTACGAAGCGGAGAAGCACGAGGAGAACGAAATGCTGCGCCGCCACCTGAACACCTACTATGACGAGTTCGCGATGCGGTACGGCTGCCTGAACGCCAAGCAGAACGTGAAGCTGCTGATGATGGATGCCTCCGGGCGCAACATGCTGGCACTGGAACGCAGTGAGGGCGGCACGATGGTGAAGGCGGACATATTCGACCGCCCCGTTTCCTTTTCGCAGGAAACGGCAGTCGCCGCGGAATCGCCGGAGGAAGCCCTGTCCGCCTCGCTGAACCTGTATGGCGGAGTAAACCTGCCCTACATGGAATCCATCTGCGACATGCCGCAGGCGGACATGCTGGAAGCACTGAAAGGACGGGTATTCTACAACCCGCTGGCAGAGGGCTACGAGATAGCCGACCGCTTCATAGCCGGGAACGTGGTACAGAAGGCCGCCGATGTGGAGGAATGGATAAGCGGTCACGGGGAGCACGGGATGCTGCCGCAGGCAAGGGAGTCGCTGGAAGTGCTGAAAGAAGCCATGCCGGAACAGATTCCGTTTGAGGAACTGGACTTCAACTTCGGGGAGCGCTGGATACCCACGGGCGTGTATGCCGCCTACATGAGCCGTCTGTTTGACACGGACGTGCGGATAAGCTACTCGGAGAGCCTTGACGAGTATTCGGTGGCGTGCGGCCACAGGACGATGAAAATCACCGACGAGTTTCTGGTGAAGGGGTACTACCGCCACTATGACGGGATGCACCTGCTGAAACACGCCCTGCACAACACCTGCCCCGACATGATGAAGAAGGTCGGCGAGGACGAGAACGGGAACGACATAAAGGTGCGGGACAGCGAGGGCATACAGCTGGCAAACGCGAAGATTGACGAAATCAGAAACGGATTTACGGAATGGCTGGAAGAGCAGTCGCCGGAGTTCAAGAAACGGCTGACGGACATGTACAACAACAAGTTCAACTGCTTCGTACGACCGAAATATGACGGCTCGCACCAGAAGTTTCCGGAACTGAATCTGAAAGGACTGGGAATCACCGACCTGTACCCCAGCCAGAAGGACTGCATCTGGATGCTGAAACAGAACGGCGGAGGAATAGCCGACCACGAGGTGGGAACCGGCAAGACGCTGATCATGTGCGTGGCAGCGCACGAGATGAAGCGTCTGGGGCTGGTGCACAAGCCTATGATTATCGGACTGAAGGCGAATGTAAGGGAGATAGCCGAATGCTACCGCACGGCATACCCCAACGCAAGAGTGCTGTATGCCTCGGAGAAGGATTTTGCCGCATCCGGCAGGGTGCGCTTCTTCAACGACATACGGAACAACGACTGGGACTGCATCATCATGAGCCACGACCAGTTCGGGAAGATACCGCAGTCGCCGGAACTGCAGCAGCGGATATTGCAGGCGGAGCTGGATACAGTGGAGGAAAATCTGGAAGTGCTGCGCTCGCAGGGCAAGGACGTGTCGCGGGCGATGCTGAAGGGACTGGAGAAACGCAAGTTCAACCTGCAGGCCAAGCTGGAGAAGGTGGAACACGCGATAAAGTCGAGGACGGACGATGTGGTGGATTTCAGGCAGATGGGCATCGACCATATCTTCGTGGACGAGTCGCACCAGTTCAAGAACCTGACGTTCAACACAAGACATGACCGTGTGGCGGGTCTGGGCAACTCGGAAGGCAGCCAGAAGGCACTGAACCTGCTGTTTGCCATCCGCACCATCCAGGAGCGGACGGGAAAGGATCTGGGGGCGACGTTCCTGTCGGGCACGACCATCAGCAACTCGCTGACGGAGCTGTACCTGCTTTTCAAGTACCTGCGCCCGAAGGAGCTGGAAAGGCAGGACATACGATGCTTTGACGCATGGGCGGCAATCTTCGCCAAGAAGACGACGGATTTCGAGTTCAATGTGACGAACAACATCGTGCAGAAGGAACGCTTCCGCTACTTCATCAAGGTACCGGAGCTGGCGGCGTTCTACAACGAGATAACGGACTACCGCACGGCAGAGGATGTGGGCGTGGACCGTCCGCATAAGAACGAGATACTGCACAACATACCTCCCACGCCCGACCAGGAACATTTCATCAAACGGCTGATGGAATTTGCCAAGACGGGCGACGCCACGCTGCTGGGACGCGGAAAGCTGTCGGAAACGGAGGAAAAGGCGAAGATGCTCATCGCCACGGACTACGCAAGGAAGATGGCACTGGACATGCGCATGATAGACCCGGCGTATGAAGACCACCCGGATAACAAGGCGAGCCACTGCGCAAGGATGATAGCGGAATACTACCGCAGGTATGATGCACAGAAAGGAACGCAGTTCGTGTTTTCGGACCTGGGGACGTACCAGTCGGGACAATGGAGCGTATATACCGAGATAAAGCGCAAGCTGGTGGAAGACCACGGCATACCGGCACACGAGATACGCTTCATACAGGAATGCAAGAGCGAGAAGTCAAGGAAAGCGGTGATCGAAGCGATGAACGAGGGATATGTGCGCGTGCTGTTCGGCTCGACCTCGATGCTCGGCACGGGCGTGAATGCCCAGCGCAGGGCGGTGGCCATCCACCACCTGGACACGCCGTGGCGTCCGTCCGACCTCGCCCAGCGTGACGGACGGGCGGTGAGAAAAGGCAACGAGATAGCGAAATTGTATGCCGACAACCGGGTGGATGTCATCATCTATGCGGTGGAAAAATCGCTGGACTCGTACAAGTTCAACCTGCTGCACTGCAAGCAGACGTTCATCAGTCAGCTGAAGAGCGGCGCGATGGGCGCGAGAACCATAGACGAGGGAGCAATGGACGAGAAGTCGGGCATGAATTTTTCGGAATACATGGCGATACTGTCGGGAAACACCGACCTGCTGGACAAGGCGAAGCTGGAGAAGAAAATTGCCTCGCTGGAGGGTGAACGCAAGTCCTTCAGCAAGGGCAAGCGCGAGTCCGAACTGAAACTGGAGGGCAAGACCGGAGAACTGAGGAACAACCAGGCCGCCATAGCCGCCATGACGGAGGACTGGGAGAAGTTCACCGCTGCCGCCCGGACAGACCAGGAAGGCAACCGGCTGAACCTGCTCAGGATTGACGGGCTGGATTCCACCGACGAGAAGACAATCGGCAAGCGCCTGCAGGAGATAGCGAAGAATGCCACGACCGGCGGACAGTACAAGCGTGTGGGCGAACTGTACGGCTTCCCCATCAAGGTGGTCAGCGAAAGGACGCTCAAAGAAGGTCTGGAGTTCATCGACAACCGCTTTGTCATAGAAGGCAATTACAAGTACAGCTACAACAACGGGCATCTGGCAATGGCTGACACACATGCCGCTGCCACGAATTTCCTGAACGCACTGGAAAGGATACCGGGCATCATCGACCAGTACAAGGAAAAGATCGCCACGCTGGAGCGTGAAATCCCGCAGTTGCAGGAGATAGCCGGAAAGACATGGAAGAAGGAGGACGAGCTGAAACAGCTTAAATCAGAACTCGCCGCACTGGACCGCAAGATACAGCTGGAGCTGGCTCCGCCGACGCCGGAAAGCACGGAAGAGAACCGGCAAGGCAGCGAGAAGAAACAGACGGAACAGCAGCCGGAAAGCCCGCACGCGGACTTCGTGCGCAGCCATCTGGTTATCGGAAGACCGGGGCTGACGGAACCGAAGGGCATGAAGCTGTAGTTCCGCATTGTCCGGTAATGACCACGGGCGACTGCCTTTGCATGAAGCGAGGCGGCCGCCCGTACTTTTTTCAATGAAGAAATGTATTACAAGACATCCGTGTTATTTTATGACAATAAAAAACACTGGCATACAAATGTTTGAAAAGAGAAAATCCGTATCTTCGTAACTGAAACAAAAATGGATGCGTATGTTTACAAACAGAGAAGAAGTATTGGAAAAGGCCTTGCAGGTATTCGCCAAAATGAATTATGAGAAAGCAACCCAGATGGAAATAGCCAAAGCCTGCGGCCTGTCAAAAGCCGGACTGGTGTATTATTTCCCGTTCAAACAGGACTTGTTCACGGCTGTGGTGGACAGATACGTGTTCGATACCCAACACTCGAAAAACAAGTTCAACTTTACGGCAGGCTCGCTGAAGGAGTTTATCGACCAGTATGTAGTCGGAGTGGAAAACACGATGCAGCGGCTCGTGCGTCTGCTGGACGACGGGAACAATCCCAGCGAGTGCAGTTTCAACTTCTACTATTATCACCTGCTGATGCAGGTAAGGCTGTATTATCCCAACGTGGAGAAAAAGTTAGCCTCCATATTTGAGCAGAACTTCCAGCTATGGAAATCCGCCATTGAGAGTGCAAAAGAAAGTGGGGAAATACGGCAGGATTTGGACGTGGAAGAAACAGCTTCGATGTTCTGGCAGATGTTCTTCGGAACATCCTTTGAACAGTCCTTTTTTCAAGGGCTGGACACCAAGAAACTGTCACGGAGCCTGCACTTCCTCTATTCTCTGTTGAAAACCTAAAATACAGGGTGCAGGCAGCATAAGACAGCAATAAATTCCCGTTAGAAGGGCTTTAACAAAACAAAACCAACCAACCTGTTGGTTTTTCTGTTTCTTTGTGTATATTTGCATCTGTATGACACTACATTCAGCCATATGGATCATGTTCAGAAACAGAGAGAAAGCATCGTACTGTACAAGGAAAAACGAAACAGTGCGGATTACATACGGATAAAGTATGTAACCAGTCAGGCTATCGCCATGTTGCTTACCCAAGATACAGACGTGGAAAAGGCAGGCGACAATTCCGCCTATATACTCCGAGAATACCATCCGAAGAAATGGCTGTTTGAGGGAGAAACACCCGGAGAGCCATACTCTGCAAGTGCCTTGGTGAAAGTGCTGAAAGAAACCGCACAACGGGCAGACATCAAGCACTGGGTACACGTGCATATGCTCCGCCATTCCTTTGCCACCCACCTGCTAGAGCAAGGAACAGACCTGCACATCATACAGGAACTACTGGGACACAACGACATCAAGACCACAGCCATCTATCTTCATGTGACGAGAGAGCACAAAGCCCAAATACCTAATCCGCTTGACATGCCGGATGATTCGTAGGGTGCTGCCATTGTACTATGAGAAATAAAACAGATTATGACACTATTTGCTGATAAACCCCAAATAACAGATAAAGAAACGGAACAACTGTTTTCTGCCGGAGTATCGCTTTTGCTCGGCAGAGCATATCCTGCCGCCTATTCGTGCTTTGACCGTATTCCCGTCAAGGATTTCAGGCTGTTGTATAACAAGGCTCTGTGCTGCTTCATGGTGGAATGGTACGATGAGTGCCACAGATTGCTCTGCGAGGCCGAGCATCTTATATCCGGAAGTCCCGTTACCGACATGGAGAGGATTCCCGACGTGTTTCTCCGTTACGGCTATGACGAGGAATCCCCCTTTTATCCCATACCGCAGGATACTCCCGTGGCTTGGGCATACACATCACTTCTGCGACTGAAGGCGGAAACGGCATTCAAACTGCATTTATACAATGAAGTCAAGGCTATTTCCAATCGATTGGGCGGCAAGTACCAGCATATTGAGAAACTGATCTTAAAAACAGACAACAATGACTTGTAAAGAAATATACAATCTGCACGCATGCGGAGCAAAGGAATCCGGTTTGCACGATGCGTATCGAGATGTCCTGCTTGACAGTCGGGACGAAATCCACAAAAACAACACTCCATTGCATACAGCCTGCTATTTTGCAGACATAACCGCAGTGGGCATACTACAGGAAAGAGGTGCGGATACCAACGCAAAAAACGATGACGGTGACACTCCGCTATGTATCCTGGCAAGGCGCAACCCTTGTCAAGACGATGCCGTTTTTGCCGACATTGCGGAAGTGCTCCTTTCTAAAGGGGCGAGAGTTCCACAGTCAGGAAAGCATACGACCGTCTTGATAGAAGCGGTACGCAACCGCCACTTCCTGATGGCAGATGTCATTCTGATGTCGGGAAACAGAATAGATTCTTCCGACCGGAATGGCGACAATGTGTTACACATACTCTGTCAGTCTGCCGGACTTATTGCATCCGAAATCAAGAGCAGACAAAAACGGATAGCGGATTTTTCCGAGCGGTGGTACTCGGAAAAATCCAAACAGGAGACGTATGATGAATTGGAAAATCTGCAGGAATTGGACAGGCAGTGTTGTCACACAGCAAGACTGATTCTGGAAAGCGGACAGGTAGACCCGGAGGAAAAGAACAACAGCGGAAAGACACCTTTTGACATAGCAGTGGAAGGCGGTGCCCGACAAATCGAGGCATTGCTGTCGGGACAGGAGTCCGAAACGGACGGGCTTGCCGCCCTTACCGGAGGGTTAGACATCTTTCAGGCATTGTGGAACAAGGACGAAACGGCATTGGATGCCCTGTTGCGTTCCGGTGCGGAAACCCAGACAATCTGCGAGGATGAAAAGCTATTCGACTTCAAGGGAAAATCACCCTTGGGATGCGCATTGTTGTGGGCCAACTACTCGGCAGCGGAAATGCTGCTTAGGGGCGGTGCCAACCCGAATTTCAAGGACTCGGAAGAACAGACTGCCTTTGCCGTGTGGATGAATAAAAGAAACCACAGCTCGGAAAATAAGGAGCAGTGCCTGCATTTCCTCCAATGTCTGACAGAGTGCGGGTGGAAACCGGAAGATCCGGCCGATAAGGAGGGTAATACGGCATTATCCGTTGCCTGTCGGGGAGCAGGATATGAATCAGGAGTTTGGGCTATCCGTTATCTCGTGGAGAACGGGGCGGATGTCAATGCCGCCAACATGCAGGGCCAGACTCCGGCAATGAATCTCTACGGAGGATGCTTCTGGAACGGGAATATTCCCCGTATTGCGGCTCTCCCACGGTTTTATCCATACGGAGGACGTGTCTGCACGGAAGAAGATGCAGAGACACTTGAAATCCTGCTTGAAGCCGGGGCGGATATAAACGCCAAGGACAAATGGGGCAATACCCTACTGCATTATATCGCAGGCAGCTCGACAAGAGGTGCGAAGGAAGCAGCCGCCCTCGTGACGGACTTCGGCACTCCGGACGTGAACGTCATGAACAACGAAGGGAAAACGGCCCTGGATATTGCAGCGGAAAAGAATGACGAAACTCTTGTGAAATTTTTATTGAAATATAACTGATAAATATGGACAATAACATGACTTTTTTAAATGCGTGCCGCAACGGGCAGAAAAGCATTGTACAGATATTCCTGCAAAAAGGAGGCATCAATGTAAACAAACGGGATGCGGAGGGGAATACTCCGCTGCATTATGCCTGCCTGAAAGGATTCAGGGATATTGCGAGTCTTTTGCTGGACAATGATGCGGATGTTTCCATTGCCAACAACTATTCGGAGACGCCTTTACATGCAGTCGCAAGAAGTGGGAACAAGGAGATTATAGGCAAGCTGATACAGTATGGAGCTGATTTGGATGCCACGGACAAGGATGGACGTACTCCTTTAATCCGCCTACTTGACAACAAACGTACTGATGCAGCTCTGTTTCTGATAGAACAGGGTGCGGATACAGAAATAGCAGACAATACGGGTCATAAAGCGATTGATTACGCTACAGCCCACGGGTTACGTGAAATAGTGATATATCTGTCGGTGGAAGGAGCAACCGATGCACATGGAAATACGCCACTGCATCAGGCGGTTTTCAACGGACAGTCGGAAACCGTGCGTACGTTGCTTTCCACTTCGAGCAATATGTTGAACACTGCGAACGATGAAGGCGAAACGCCATTGGTTATTGCTTGTATGAAAAGCAACCTTACCATAGCTGACCTGCTGATCGATGCCGGTGCAGAAGTGAATAAAGCCCTTTTGAACGGGAATACCCCCTTGCACTTTGCTGCTTGGTCGGGAAACAAGTTTATCGGCCGGAAGTTGATAGCAGCAAATGCACAAATGGATATACGGAATGAAAATGGGGAAACACCCCTTATCCTTGCAGCCAGAGAAGGCAACAACGAGTTCGTGGCACTGCTTGTAGAACATGGGGCGGATGTGAACCTTGCGGACAATCTTCAGCAGACGGCATTGTATTATGCCGGCGAACGCAGTTACAACGAAATAACGGAAATGCTTTTGACGGCAGGAGCAGAAGGATAAAATATCACATCATTAATAATCAAACGATATGACAAAAGAAAAATCGAATCCTCAAAGTCCTGAGGAAATGGCAAGGGCGGCTCAGAAAGCCGCTGTAAAGGCAGCAATGGAACAGGCTCAGGCTATGTTCGGAAACATTCCGGGATTCCAGATGCCTGGAGGAATGCAGGAGCAAATCATGGCACAGATGAGTGCCGGCATTCCTGATATGGCTAAGCTTCAGGCGCAGCAGGATGCTATGCTTGAAACTGCCGGTATTGACCCGGCTACGGTAGCACAGGCAGGTATGCAGAATATGGCATTTGCCCAGCAGATGATGCAGGAAACAATGGACGGTACTCTTGGTGAGAAGTTATCTTCATCCGATGCCATGGCACAAATGATGGAAGCCTTCGGGGATGATAGTTGGACCATCAATAGAGCCGAAGACGGAAAACTGGATACAGAACAACTCCGCCTGTTGTCGTTCGGTGCTCCCATGCTGGTTTACAATGACGAGAAAGTGGACACGATAGACAGTGATGCAGATGTCGAGACCATCAAATACACACTTGAGGACTGGTGGAACGTCACGGACAGGGATAGCACATTGGGTATAGTCAAATGGTTACTGGAAGATGGACACCATACCGAAGCAGACGAGGCTCTGGCGGAAATCCACAAATGTGGGCTTAAGAATATATCACGAGAAGAGCGATGCGACGAGGAAAGCAAGATGGGAGATGTATGTCTGATAATGGAGAGTATGCTTGAAAACGGCTGGTGTCCGAAAGACCGGATACCGGACAGTGTCATTGCATGGGATCTGGTACGGGTAGTGAACCTCGGACGCTGGGCATACCTTTGCGGCTATGTGAATGAGGATGAGATGTGGCAGATTATGCAGGTTGCGGCAGATACGGCACTTAAACATTTCTCTTCATGGGAGGAATACGGGCTGAGCTTTGTTATGGGTAGAGGTGTATGGCACGGTGAGCCGGACGACAGCGAAACGGCAAACGAGATAGTAGAGCTTTTGCTGGAGAACGATAAATCTCCCTGGAAACTGTCAAGTTTCAGTGCAGAATAAAGAACAAACTTAAAAACGAAACAGATATGAAACCAGAAGATGAAAAAAAGATAAATGAGGAAGAGCATTTTCCCAGTCATTTTGGAGAGGTCTATGACGCCATGCCTGAGAAATTCGAAAAACGGAAGAACAAATTCAAACCGATAATTTATTGGGGATTGACAATAGTATGTGTATTGCTTGTCATTTTCCCCGGCTGGCTGCCATTTGTCACCTCGTGGGTGGTACGGGTAGCTGGTATTGCCGGAGCCATCTATTGTGGTTTTACCGCACTGGTTGCAGACCTCAGTATCTATAACCGTGAAAGCGGTGGTGAAGTGAAGAGATACAAGACCAAAAAGTTCATCAGCAGCATGACAGACAAGGAGGATATTATCGCCGCCTTTAACCGCCATGATTTTGAATACCTGTGCAATCTGCCCAGCGGTAATGACCAACCCGTGCAGCTGCAAGTGGAAAAGGATGAAACAGGGCATGAACTCTATTGCATCTTGGTAACATACACACCAGGATACAAGATTGTCGGACTTGCGAATTCCATTATCCTCACCGGAGATGAATATAAAAAGAACGAGATGTTTATCCGGCATATGTGCGATAATGATGCCAACTAAAAACCAGCCTCGTTTTTCGTAGAATCCCCCAATCAAAAGGAAAGCCACATACGACCATCCAGTTATCGGTTTATGCGGCTTTCCTTATTATCCCAAATGGGATACAGATATATACAGACCGGTATATTTGCGGGGAAGTATAACAACAAAAAACGTATCGGGACAATGGAAATAGTAAGCATCGAGGAAATGACTTTCGCCTTACCGTTCTCCCACAGATCGGGAGTAACGAACAGCTTGGTTCCCATAGATTTGTCATCCCCGTCAACGAAGATTTTACCATGATGGTGGCTTTCCCGTCCCGGTTTCTCACTGCGGATCTCTTGATGTAGAACGAGGTCGCAAACGTACTTCTCTTTGTTTCCA
>ENA-UESD01002217-UESD01002217.1-human-gut-metagenome-genome-assembly--contig:-NODE-2217-length-14197-cov-3.688173_pt1 | contig 14197 bp, 12 predicted proteins | sample MGYA00242985_ERZ507986 | MGnify/ENA primary metagenome ERZ507986 (study PRJEB26167, sample SAMN06115408) | human gut metagenome | host: Homo sapiens | place: China:Guangxi | collected 2016-04-06... | reverse complement strand
AGCTCGCCGTCGTGCCGAGCATCGTTTACTATCTCATGCGCGCGGGACTGATCCCGCAGCGCTACCCGAGATGAGGAAAGAGCCGCGAGAGGACAGGCGCTTGCTGTTCTTTTTCGAGCGCCGCAGACGGAAGACCGGCGCCCGCGTGTCGGTCGGGCGGCACCTCCGGGTGGCAGGGCTCTTAACGAAAAATTAGCAAATATAGCGGCTTTCTTAATTTTCTGACGCAAAATCTTGTGCTTTTTCGATTGCGGGACCTGCGCGGCAGACGTATAATACCCTCACTTGCTTTTTGAAATGGGGGTTACTGCTATGCTTGCGCAGGTCATTGCGATCTGTATTTTTCTCGGGATGTTCCTTCTGATCATCCTCGATCAGTTCGAGCGCCATGTCATCACGCTCGTCAGCGGAGCCTTGGTACTCGTCCTTGTGTTTGGCCTTTGTATGCGCTCACCCGCAACGATATGGGAAGCGCTCAATCTCCGCTCGTTCTTCACGACGGGCTTCTGGTACGGAGCCGGTGAGGAGAGCACGGCGGGCATCAACTGGTCCACCATCCTCTTCATCGCGGGCATGATGATCATGGTCGAGGGCCTTGGCAAATCCGGCTTCTTCCGCTGGCTGTGCCTGTCGCTGGCAAAGCTCGCGCACTACCACGTCGTGCCGCTGCTGCTGTGCTTCATGGCCATGTCCGCGTTTCTGGCCATGTTCATCGACAGCATCACGGTCGTGCTGTTTCTTGCGACCGTCACGCTGGAGCTGGCACAGATCCTGTGCTTTGACCCTGTCCCGATGATCCTGTCGGAAGTCTTCTGCGCCAACCTCGGCGGCGCTGCCACCATGTGCGGCGATCCCCCCAACATCATCATCGGCACCGCGCTCGGCTATACCTTCACGGACTTCATTAAAAACACCGGCGTCATCATCGGCATCTGCTTTGTGTTCGTGCTGATCTTCTTCTGGCTGTGCTTCCGCAAGCCGCTCAAGGCGAGCGAGGCCGCCCGCCCGGCCGACGCCGTCTGCCCCGCTCCGGCGACCGCCATCGCCAACCGCAAGGCGTTCGTCGCGGATGTGATCGTGTTTCTCATCGCGGTCGCGCTGCTCGTGACGCACGCACAGACCGGCCTGACCGTCTCGTGCATCGGCGTCATCGTCGCGTGCCTGACGCTGCTCGTGACCGTGTTTACCAACGGCGGCGCTGCGGTCAAGGAAGTCCTCCGCGGTGTGGACTACAAGACGCTGCTGTTTTTCATCGGCCTGTTCATCTCCGTTGCGGGCCTGGAGCAGACCGGCGTGCTCAAGCTCATCGCGCAGTTCATCTCGAATATCAGCGGCGGCAGCATCAAGGTCGTCATCCTCATCATTCTGCTGCTGTCGGCCGTGTGCAGCGCACTGATCGACAACATTCCGTTCGCGGCCACCATGGTCCCGGTCGTGCAGTCCATCGCGGCGACGCAGGGCATGGATCTGTCCGTGCTCGCCTGGGCGCTGTCGCTCGGCACCGACCTCGGCGGCAACGCCACGCCCATCGGCGCATCGGCCAACGTCGTGGCCACGTCCGTGTCGGCCAAGAGTGGTCACCCCATCAGCTGGGGCAAATACTGCAAATACTGCGTCCCGGCCACCGTGCTGGTCATTGCGGTCTCGCTGGGATGCCTGTTCCTGAGATACCTGTAATTTTACATCAGAAAGGCGGTAACGCATCATGAAGCAAATCATCGTGACCGTCGGCCGTGAACACGGCAGCGGCGGCAAGTACATCGCCGAACAGATCGCCAAACAGCTCGGCATCGCGTTTTATGATAAGGAGCTGCTGCTGGCCAGTGTCTTCAACGCCGAGGACGCCGCGCGCTATGACGAGAAGCCGGTGCACCTGCTGTGGTCGCGCCGCATCGGCGAGAACTTCAACGCGCCGGAGGATGCACTCGCACACGAGACGTTCGACTACATTCAGAAGCTGGCGGACAGCGGCGAGTCGTTCGTCGTGCTCGGCCGCTGCTCGGACTTCATCCTGCGCAGCAATCCGAACGCCGTGCACCTGTTCATCGCCGGCAAGCCCGACCAGAAGCGTCAGCGGCTCATGGAGGAAAAATCCCTCACGGCCGATCAGGCGGCGCTGGAAATACGCCGCGTCGACCGCGACCGCAAGGCCTACCACAACTACTACTGCGACACGAAGTGGGGCGACGCGCGCGGCTATGACCTCGTCGTCAACAGCGGCAAGCTCGGCATCGAGAAAACCGTTGACACGCTCGTGACCTATGTGCGTGCCTATCAGGCGCAGAACGAATAAGCATGAAAATGCCCCGGATGCATTGGCACCCGGGGCATTTTCTGTTTTTCATCCGCCGGTTTTCTGCGGCCAGCAGGACACGACGATCCCTGCCAGGATCAGCGCGCCGCCGAGCTGGCCCACAATGCCGAAGTGCTCGTGAAAGCACACCGCGCCCAGCGCTGCCGCAACGAAGGGATTGAGCGCGCAAAACAGCGCCGCGTGGTCCGCCGTCGTCCCGCTCTGCGCGACCGGCTGGAGCGTGAAGCCAAAGCCGCTGCACACGAGCGCCAGCGCCAGCACGACCAGCCACTCCGTGCCGCTGCCGGGCAGGTGCGGCGTCTCGAACAGAAACGACGCGATCAGCGCCAGCGCGCCCAGAAACCCCACCTGCACCACGCCGGACAGCAGGGGGTCCGCTCCGGCGTGCGTGAGCCGGTCGGTCACGAGGATGGCCGTCGAATACAAAAACGCCTCCAGAATGCAGTACCCGACGCCCGGCGTGAGCGTGAGACCGCCGCGCAGCGTCAGCAGTGCCATGCCCAGCAGGCACGCCAGCGCGCCGAACAGCACACGGCGCTCCAGCCAGCGGCGGTTGAGCGCCGCCTGAATGAGCGGCACGATGACGACGGCCGTGTTCGTCACGAACGACACGGTAGAGGTCTCCACGGTTTTCAGTGCCGTGAGCTCCGCCGTCATGACGCAAAAATAGATGCTGCCCATGGCAAGATCGCTCAGCAGCGTGCGCCGGTCGATCTGCAGCAGCCGCCGCCGGAACAGCGCCGCCAGAAATGCAAACGCCAACAAAAACCGCACCGCCAGCAGCGTGAATTTGCCCATGTCCTACAAGCCGACTTTTGTGAGCACATATGATGTGCTGCGCGCAATGATGACCGCCGCCAGCAGCAGCTCCGCCTGCGTGCGCGTCATGGTCCGGGTCTTCATCCGTATTCCTCCCGAAAATGTCTTGACGAAACGATACCACGGTTATATCATTGCGTAAAGAGACAATGTTTCAACGGTTCCTTGCGGAATCTGCAAGGACAGAGGCAGCTTATGGACACGGAAAAATGCCGCGCACTGCTGGCCGTGCTCGAGGCCGGGAGCCTCTCGGCGGCGGCGGAAAAACTGGACTATACCCCCTCCGGCCTGAGCCGGATGATGGCGGCGCTCGAGCAGGAGCTGGGCTTCCCACTGCTGAGCCGCTCGCACAGCGGCGTGCAGCCGACGCGCGCCTGCCGGACGCTGCTGCCGACGCTGCGGGAGCTGACGCACTGGAGCGGTCTGCTCGACGCGCAGGCAGCCGAGATCCGCGGCGTCGAGACCGGCACGATCGCCGTCGGCTGCGTCTACGGGGCGTACTACGGCTGGCTCAGCCGCTGCATCGCCCGCTTTTGCGAAGTTTACCCCGGCATCGAGGTGCAGGTCCTGCAGGGCAACAGCAGCCAGCTCACGCGCGCCGTGTGCGAGCACACGGCCGACTTCTGCATCACGAGCTTCCGCGAGGGCGACTTTGACTGGATCCCGCTGTACGCCGACCCCATGGTCGCGTGGCTGCCGCCGGAGCACCCGCTGGCCGGAGGCAGGACGTTCCCGCTCGCGGCGTTTGCGACCGAGCCGACCATTGCGACCTATATGCACCAGGACACGGACAACGCGCGCGTGTTCGCCCACGCGGGCATCACGCCGAACGTCCGCTACACGACTGTGGACAGCCGCGCCACCTTTGCCATGGTGCAGGCCGGTCTCGGCGTGAGCCTGAACAACCAACTCATCACCCGCGGCTGGGACACGACCGGCATCGTGATCCTCCCGGTCGATCCGCCGCAGTATGCCGAGATCGGCATCGCCGCGCCCGCGCCGGAGGAGCTGTCCCCGGCGGCGAAGCGGTTTCTCGCCTTTGCCCGGCAGACCCTGCGCACGGACCCCGAGGCCGCGGAACTTGGAAAGGAGCAAGCATGAAAGTATCCGAACTCCCCTACCGGCGCGTGACGCGCGAGGAAATGACCGAGGGCCTGCAGCGCGTGATCGAGCGCGTAAAGGCAGCGCAGAGCGTCGAGGAAATTCTCGCCGCGCGGGCGGAATATCTCTCGCTCACGACGGAGTACGCCACGGCGCAGTCGCTGTCGTACATGCGCTACACGATCAACACCGTAGACCCGTTTTATCTGGCGGAAAAGGACTACTACGACGAGATCGGCCCGGAGGTCGAAAATCTCGCGCTGCAGTACACCTCCGCCGTGCTCGACAGCCCGTTTCGAAAAGAACTCGAGACGGCGCTCTCGCCGATCCTGCTGCGCAGCATGGAGCTGCAGCGGCGGAGCATGTCGCCGGAGATCATCGACGACATGGTCGAGGAGAACAAGCTCGTGAGCGAATACGCCCAGCTCATGGCGGGCATGCTCTTCCCCTTCCGGGGCGAGCAGCTGCCGCGGCCGATGCTGATGAAATACGCCCGCAGCGCCGACCGCGCCACACGCAGGGAATGTTACGAGGCCCTCGGCACGACGCTGGAAGCGCACAGCGCGCAGCTGGACGATATCTTTGACCGGCTCGTGCACGTGCGCGACCGGATGGCCAAAAAGATGGGCTATCAAAACTTCATTGAGCTCGGCTACTGCCGCATGGAGCGCATGTGCTACGACGTGCAGGCCGTTCAGGCCTTCCGCGAGAACATCGTGCGCGACATCGTGCCGGTCGTGTCCCGGCTGCGGCTGGAAAACGCGAAGCGTCTCGGCATCGACACGTTCCGGCTCTACGACAACGAATTTTTCACCCCCGGCGGCGACCCGACGCCCTGCGGCAAGGACGACCTGTTTGCGGCAGCGCAGAAGATGTACGATGCCATGGGCGACGTGCCGGGCGCATTTTTCCGCATGATGTGCGAAAACGAAGCCTTTGACGTGGAGTCCCGCCCGAACAAGTGGGGCGGCGGCTACTGCACGGAGTTCCCGAAATTCCGGCAGCCGTTCATCCTCGCAAACTTCAACGGCACGTCCGGCGACGTGGACGTCGTGACGCACGAGGCCGGCCACGCGCTCAACGCCTACCTGATCGCGGACAACCGCTTCGCGCTGGAGCTCGGCTGCGGCGGCATGGAGACCGCCGAGACGCACTCGATGAGCATGGAGTTTTTCGCCTGGCCATATCTCGACGCTTTCTTCCCCAAGGCGGGCGACGCGGAGCGCTACCGCTTCCAGCACGCGCTCGATGCGCTCAGCTTCCTGCCCTACGGCACGATGGTGGACGAATTCCAGCACCGCGTCTATGCCGAGCCCGGCCTTACCCCGGCCGAGCGCAACGCCGTCTGGCTGGAGCTGGAGGCGAAATACCGCCCGTACATCGACCAGAGCGGCATCCCGTATCTCGAGCGCGGCACACGCTGGCAGTACCAGATGCACATCTACGAGACGCCGTTTTACTACATCGACTACTGTCTGGCGCAGACGGCGGCGTTCCAGTTCCTGCTCGCGTCGCAGGACGATTATGACGACGCCTTCGCCCGCTACCTGCACCTGTCGCAGCAGGGCGGCGAAAAGCTCTGGACGGATCTGCTGGCCGAGGCCGGCTTCCGCTCCCCGTTCGAGCCGGGCGCGCTCGCGCAGCTGGCAGCACGGGTAGAGCCGCTCATCCGCAAACACACCGTCTGACAAGGGAGGACACCGCCATGTATGAACTGACCCAGGTGGCCGGAAACAGCTACTACATCCAGAGCCCGGCCAAGATCGGCCTCGTGCGCCTGAACGACACCGACGTCTGCCTCATCGACAGCGGCAACGACAAGGAGGCCGGGCGCAAGGTGCGCCAGATTCTCGACGCCAATGGCTGGCACCTGACCGCCATCTACAACACGCACTCCAACGCCGACCACATCGGCGGCAACCAGTACCTGCAAAACCAGACCGGCTGCAAGGTCTACGCCCCCGGCATCGAGTGCGATTTCACGCGCCACCCGGTGCTCGAGCCGTCGTTTCTCTACGGCGGCTATCCGCCGAAGGAGCTGCAGCACAAGTTCCTCATGGCCAAGCCCAGCGACGCGCAGGAGCTGACCCCGGCGTGCCTGCCGGAGGGGTTTGAGTGGCTTTCGCTGCCGGGGCACTTTTTCGACATGGTGGGCTTTCGCACGCCGGACGACGTGGTGTATCTGGCCGACTGCCTGTCGAGCCGGGAGACGCTGGAAAAGTACCAGATTGGCTTCCTCTACGACGTTGCAGCCTACCTGAACACGCTCGAAATGGTCAAGACGCTCACCGCCCGCGCCTTCGTGCCCGCGCACGCCGCGGCCACGGAGGACATCGCCCCGCTCGCGCAGTACAACATCGACAAGGTGCTCGAGATCGCAGACATCATCACGGAGCTCTGCCAGAAACCGCAGACGTTCGAGGCGGTCTTGCAGCAGTTGTTCCGGCGCTTTGATCTCGTGATGAACTTTGAGCAGTACGTGCTCGTCGGCAGCACAGTGCGCTCCTACCTCGCGTGGCTGAAGGACAGCGGCAGACTCCGCGCCGTCTTTGACGACAATCGTCTGCTCTGGCAGCAGGCATGAAGTGCATGCAAAAAACCTCCGCATCCGATCGGAAGCGGAGGAGTTCCATTCCAGAAGTCCGTATTTTTCTTTCACACGCGCGAGTTTACGCAATAGCGGCTGATGCAGCAGGAGCAGAAACACGGCCGTCGCACCCGCGTGGATGAGGTTAAATACAAACCCCGATGCGCAGGTCGCAAGCCACAGCTGCCACGAGGGCACGGCGTTGTACATGAGCATGCTCGCCGTATCGAGCAGCACGCCGTAGACGATGAGCACCGAGAAAAAGCCGTAGAGCAGCAGCGGCACGAGCCGTACCTTCCGCCCGGCAAACAGCACGCCGCCGAGAAAGCCCACGAGCCCGAAGCCGAGCATCTGCCACGGCGTCCACGGCCCCTGACCGAAGAAAAAGTTCGAGATCAGGCCCGCCGCCGCGCCGGTGACAAAGCCCGCCTCCGGCGTGAAGGCCACGGCCGTGAGGATCACGATCGCGCACACGGGCTTGCACTGCGGCAGCCAGTAAAACGCCGCGCGCCCGGCCACGGCCAGCGCCGTCATCGTTGCAAGCAGCACGAGCTCGCGCGCCTGCGGTCTGCGGCCTTCAAACCGCAGCACGAACGGCACGAACATCAGCCCCACGAGCAGCAGCGACGTGAGGTAGTACTTCCGCTCGTCCCACACGCACACGAACACCGCCATCAGCGCCGGGATCGCCACGAGCAAGATGCCGAGCGCGGCCCAGGTGCGCCGCGTCAGTCGGTGAGACATTGTACGACCTCCCCGCACAGCACCGCGCCGGGCGCGGCCTCACGCGCGATGCGCGCGGCCGCCGTGGTGTAAAAATAATGATCGGAGAAAAAGGCGCGCGCGGCGTTTTCCGTCACGACCTCGCCGCGAAAGAGCAGGCCGCAGCGGTCGGCATACTGCGCGCAGAATTCCACATCGTGGCTCACGACGCATACGGCCGTGCCCTGCGCGCAGAGCGCGCGCAAAAGCGCGCCGAATTCTTCTTTGAACGCGCCGTCCATGCCCTTCGTCGGCTCGTCGAGCAGCAGCACGCGCGGCTGCATGAGCAGCACCTTCGCCAGCGCGGCGCGCTGCTGCTCGCCGCCGGAGAGATCAAAGGGATGCCGGTCGAGCAGCGGCGCGAGCGCCATCTGCCGCACGACCGTGTCCACCAGCGCGGCGTCCCTGCCGAGCGATGCGAGATCGGCGCGCACCGTGTCAGCCGCGAAGAGCGTGCGCGGATCCTGCGGCACGGCGGCGATGCCGTCGCGCAGGGGCTGGAGCGCGCGCTGCTTCTTCCCGTCGAGATACACGCTGCCGCGGTACAGCCGCAGCCGTCCGGAGAGCACGCCGAGCGCCGTCGTCTTGCCGCTGCCGTTGCTGCCGGTGAGCGCGTAGAGCTCGCCCGGGCGCAGCGTGAGCGAGAAATTGCGCAGCACGTCCGCGCTGCCCTGCGCGTAGCGAAACCAGCCGTCGCGCACGGTCAGCACCGGGGGCGTGTCCACGGGCGCGGGCGCCGCGGCCGGCATCGGGTGCGGAGCAAAGCGCCCCAGATACGCTCTGCCCGCGCGCACGGTGAGCGGCAGACGCTCCGTCTCGCCGAGGGCGGCGGCGATGCGTGCCGCCGTGGGCATGGCGGAAAAGATCGCGTGGCCGCGCACTGCGGCCGCCGCCTCCTGCGGCGCGCCGGCGGCCAGCAGCCGCCCCTGCTCGAGCACGATGAGGTGGTCGGCCAGCGGCACAGCCTCCTCCAGCCGCTGCTCGGACAGCAGGATCGTCAGCCCCAGCTCCTCGTTGAGCTTGCGCAGCGTGTGCAGAAAGGTGCTCGCCGCAATGGGGTCGAGTTGGCTCGTCGGCTCGTCCAGAATGAGCACGTCCGGCCGCATGACCACGACGGACGCGAGGTTGAGCATCTGCTTCTGGCCGCTGGAGAGCGCGGCCACGTCGCGGTCGAACCAGTCGGCAATGCCGAAGTAGCTCGCCATCTCGGCGACGCACAGGCGCATGGTTTTTTCCTCGCACCCAAGGCTCTCGAGCCCGAACGCCAGCTCGTGGAACACCTTGTCCGTCACGATCTGGTCGTCCGGGTGCTGGAGCACGAAGCCGATGCGCCGCGCCTGCTCGGCAAACGGGATGCCCTTTAGGAGCGCGTCCCCAAGGCGCACAGCGCCGCTGACAGTGCCGTGCGGCGTGAGGCAGGTCTTGAGCTGGCGCAGGAGGGTGGATTTCCCGCTGCCGCTCTCGCCGCAGAGGACCGTGACCGCCCCCTCCGGGATCGTGAGCGTGAGGTCACTCAGCGCCGGGCGCGTCTGGCCCGGATAGGTAAACGTCAGATGTTCGAGCGCAAACGACGCCATGTCAGCGCCTCCTTTCCATCAAGCAGCAGCGGCAGAAAGCACAGCAGCGCAAAGCACGCCATGCACACTGCGCCGAGCACGCCGCTGCCGCCGATGCGGATCGACGGGTAGTAGCGCACATACAGCGCGCCGCAGCCGACGCCCGCACACACGCCCGCAAGTGCGAGCGCAAGCACGGCGCTGAGCACGCCGTCGCGCCGGGTGAAGCGGTAATTGCCGAAATACGTTCTTCTGCCGGCGCCGTAGCCCCGGCTCTTCATGGAGTCCGCCGCCGTGATGCCGCTCTCAAGCGCCCACGAGACGGTGACGGACAAAATGTGCGCGCCATTTTTCAGCCGCTGCCACGCGCTGCCCTCGCGCGTGCCGCAGCCGAGCGACGCCTGCGCCGCGCGCACAGAGCGGATGTGCGCGGAAAATTTCGGCACGAACCGCAGCGCCATGCTCAGCAGCAGCGACACGCCCGGCAGCGCACTGCCGAACACGTACAGATATTTTTCCGCCGTCATGACGACATTGCAGCACTGAAACCACAAAATCACGGCCGCGAACATCGCCGCCGCGGCCGCGCCGTAGCACAGCGCCTCGCGCGTGACGGGGTTGCCGTTCGGCAGGTAGAACAGCATCGTCACGCCCGCGTGGTTCAGCAGCGCGTTGAGCGCCGCCATCAGTACCAGAAACGGCACGAGCCAGCCGAGCGTCCGCCCCAGGCTGCGCCAGCCGCGCAGCACCGCGCAGTAGCCCAGCGCGCCCAGCAGGCTCAGCGCCAGAAACACCGGGTGCAGCACGAGCATCGTCAGCAGCAGCACGGCCGCAAAATAGCAAAAGGTCAGCGCCGGGTGCAGCGCCGAGAAGGAATCGTTCATGGTTCTCCTTGCAGGGCGCCGACGTCGCGCCCGAGATCGCACGTATAGCTCCAGACGACGGTGTCGCCGTCATGGAGCGTGTAGCCGCTGCAGCCGTAATCCGGCCAGACGCCGTTGACGCTGTACATCCAGCCGGACAGCTCGCCGCAGTCAAATTCATAGAGGTTGCCGATGCCCTCGATATAGGCGCTGTTGTACGCGGGCGTCCAGGTCGACTCCATGTGGATGCCCTGCGCGCGGCAGACCTGCTGCAGCACGTCAAACACCGTGTCCCCCTCCGAAAAGGCGACCGTCGTCTCCGGCAGGAGCACGCCGTCGGCGGGTACGATGTCCGCCTTGCCGGGCTTCAGGTCGTCCATGTGCTCCAGCACCGTGCTGCACGCGATCTTCACCGTGCAGTGCAGCGCACCGGCATCCTCCTGCGCCTGCCCGCCGCAAGCCGTGCACAGCAAAAGCAGCAGGCACAGCAGCAGCGCGAGCGCGCGCCGCTTAGCCACGCTGCACCGTCGCATTCACGACCGTGAGCGCGGCCGTCGTCGTGGCAAGGCTCTCGGTCTCGTCCGCAGCGGCCAGCACGGCGTCCGACACCGTCAGCGCCGCCTCCGCCACACCGTCGGCAAGCTGAAAGCGCAGCCGCACGAGCACGCTGCCCGTCGATGTGGCGAGCGTGCCGCCCGCCTCCGGCAGGCACAGGGCGCGCGCGCTGCCGGTCTCGTTGGCGCGCTCGGAGTCGCTCTCCCACTCCGGCAGGCTGCCCATCACGAGCGGGATGTCCCCGTCCGCCGTGCCGAGAAACGTGATCTGCGTCGGGTCAAAGGCCACGGCGAGGCTCGCCGCCTCGTAGTGCGCACCGTCCGGCAGACCGGAGAGCACGACATCGACCGTGCACGCGCCGTCCGCGTCCGCGCTCTGGCACGTGAGCGTGAGCGTGGGCTCGGTGTCCTCGACGCTCTTTTGCCGCAGGGCAATGCACAGCACCACCACCGCCGCGACCAGCAGCACGGCGAGCACGATGGCAATGTTCTTTTTCGTCCAGAAAGTCTTCATTGTCCGTCCTCCTGCGCCGTGGGCAGCGCCGTATTCTGTACAAAGCTGTCGGCCAGCGCGCGCACATCCTGCGCGTCGACGCGGCCGTTAAGATCCACGTCCATCGTCAGCAGCAGCTGCGTCTCCGGGACCGTGCTGGCGGCGCAGGCCGTGCGGATGTTCAGCGCGTCCTGCGCGTTGATGACGCCGTCGGCATTCACATCGCCGGCGGTCAACACCGGCCCCTTACCTTCCGTCACGGTGTAGTTTGCCGTGTCGTTGAGCGCATCATCCGTCACGTCCGGCGCAAAGAGCCAGACCCACGTCGGCGTGTCGCTGCGCTCAGAGAGCACGGGGCTGTAGAGCAGCTGCGTCCCATCGGAAAACGTGACCGTGCTGTCCGCCGCCGCATCCGGCAGGCACACGGCGACCGTGCGGTATCCGGCCGGGATGAGACCGCTGCCGTCCGCCGTGCAGAGCACGCGCGCGACCGGCTCGTCGGGCTCGGCGGGCGTTTCGACCGTGGGCGCGTCTGTCTCCTGATAGAGGCCGCTCTGCCCGCGCTGGAAGCGCGAGACGGCCACGAGCGCATACACCGCCTGCTCCGTGGCGAGGCTGTCAACGCCGCCAGAGGCCTTGTGGCGGAACGCGGCCGCGCCCGCATCGTAAAACGTCAGCAGCGCATCGACTGCCGAGCCGCCGTCTTTGACGAAGCGGCTGTCCGTGTCCGGGTCGATGCCCAGCGCCGTGCAGGCAACGATGACCTGCGCGACGCTCTCGGCGTTGGCAGAGCCCCACGAGGTGAAGCCGCCGTCGCCGTTTTGCATGGCAGAGAGCGTATCAACGCCGCGCGACACGGCCGCCGCGACGGCCGCCTCCCCGCGGTACGACGCCAGCGCCTGCAGCACCATGGCCGTCACGTCCGGATCGGCCGCCGCGCCGTTCATCGCCCAGCCGCCGCCGGAGAGCTCCGCCGCGAGGATCGCATCCACGCACTGGCGGCGCACCGCGCTGCCGGACAGGTAATTGCGGCTATCGAGCGCGAGCAGGGCAAACACCGGGCCGTTGATGCCCTGATTGCGCACCCAGGCAAAGTCGGTATACGGCGCGGTGAGGTCGCAGCCGCCGACCTGCGTCGCGTCGCGCCCGATGGCGGACAGCGCGAGGATGACGCGCGAATTGTCCGTGGATTTATAGGCGTTGAGCGCGCCGGCCTTGCCGGACGCCGCCGTGAGCTCCGGTGCTTTGGATGCGACGTCTGCATAGTAGCGCGCAAAATAGTCGCTGTCCACGGCAAAATACCCGCCGCGGGCCAGGCCCAGCACCGTCCACTCGTCGCCGTAGCCCGGCGAAGGGACGGCCACCGCCTGATGCGCCAGCGCGGCCGAGAGCACCGGCTGCACATCCGCGCCCTGCGCCGTCGGGGCCGGCAGCACCGCGCACACGAGCAACAGCGCCAGACACAGCGCCAGAAACCGTTTGTTCGTTTTCATGATCTGCCTCCTAAAGGGGTCTTCTACGCACGCGGCCAGAGCGCGTGCGGGTTTTCCGAAATCACGCAACATTATACCAGCCGGATCGCGCAAAAGCAACGCTCTGCGGCATTTCCCGCCCCGGCGATGCATGGACTTTCTGTCAAGTTTTCCGGCAGGCCGCTTTTGCGCAATTTCCCACGCGCGGCGTGCTAGGATACCCCCATGGACGTCATCTATCTCGACAGCCTGTTCGGGCTGAATCTGCTGATCGACTACTGCCTCGTGCTGGTCTCCGCGCGCGTGTGCGGCGTGGTGCTGCGCCGCTGGCGGTACGCGCTCGCAGCGCTCATCGGCGCGCTGTATGCCGCCCTCATGGTCCTGCCCGGCTTCGGCTGGCTGGCAAACGGTATGATGAAGCTCGCGCTCGGCGCGGCCATGGCGCTCATCGCCTTCGGCGGGGAGGCGCACCTCGTGCGGTGCACGGTGGTGTTTTTCGCCGTGTCGGCCGCGTTCGGCGGCGCGGTGTACGCTGCGAGCATGCTCGCGGGCGTGTCGCCGGGCAGCGGCGCGCTCGTGACGGTGTCGGGCCGGGTGCTGGCACTGTCGTTCGCCGCGTGCTACGCGGCCGTGTCGCTCGTGTTCCGCCGGCGGGTCAGGGCCGCCGACCGCGAGGTGCGCACCGTGACGGTCACGCTCGCCGGGCGCAGCGTGACGCTCAGGGCCCTGCGCGACAGCGGCAACGACCTGCACGACCCGGTGTCCGGCCTGCCGGCGGCGGTGGTCGAGCGCGCGGCGGTGCTGCCGCTGTTTCCGGCGGTGCACGCACTGCCGGACGACGCGGTGCAGGCGCTGGAGGCGCTCAGCGCGCTGCCGGAGTGCACCGGCCGGGTCGTGCTGTTGCCGTATCGTGCGGTGGGCGTGACCGGCGCGCTGCTGCCGGCGTTCCGGCCGGACAGCGTGAAGATTGACGGCGCAGCAGAGCCGATGCTGCTAGCGCTGAGCGCGCAGGCGCTCACATCCGACGGCGCATTCGCCATGGTGCTGCCGCCAAAAAGCTGAGGAGGGGTTTTTCGTGCCAGGATTTCTGGAAAGACTACATACGCTCTGGGCGGCGCTGCGGCTGCGGCTGCGCGGCGGCGCGCCGGGGCTGTTTTACATCGGCGGGAGCGACACCATGCCCGCCCCGCTCGACCGCGCGGCCGAGCAGCAGGCCATTCGGGCGCTCGCCGCCGGCAGCGAGGAGGCCGCCTCCCTGCTCATCGAGCACAACCTGCGGCTGGTGGTGTACATCGCGCGCCGGTTTGAAAACACGGGCATCCACATCGAGGATCTGATCTCGATCGGCACGATTGGCCTCATCAAGGCCATTCACACCTTCAAGCCGGACAAGAACATCAAGCTTGCGACCTACGCCTCGCGCTGCATCGAAAACGAGATCCTCATGTACCTGCGCAAGTGCAGCGCGCAGAAAACGGAGGTGAGCATCGACGAACCGCTCAACACCGACTGGGACGGCAACGAGCTGCTGCTCTCGGACATTCTCGGCACGGACGCCGACGCCGTGAGCCGCCCGCTCGAGGACGACGCGGAGCGCGCCATGCTCCTGCGCGCCATCGAGACACTCGGCGAGCGCGACCGGCAGATCATCCTGCTGCGCTTTGGCATCGGCGGCG
>ENA-UESD01002212-UESD01002212.1-human-gut-metagenome-genome-assembly--contig:-NODE-2212-length-14230-cov-3.577899_pt1 | contig 14230 bp, 9 predicted proteins | sample MGYA00242985_ERZ507986 | MGnify/ENA primary metagenome ERZ507986 (study PRJEB26167, sample SAMN06115408) | human gut metagenome | host: Homo sapiens | place: China:Guangxi | collected 2016-04-06... | reverse complement strand
CAATTCGCAGACTAATAGGTATTAAATAGTAAATTGTAAATAAATAAATCGTAAATATAAAGATGATTACAGTCTCTAATGTCTCAGTACAGTTTGGTAAAAGAGTGTTGTTTAATGACGTAAACCTGAAGTTTACAAGTGGTAACTGTTATGGTATCATCGGTGCCAACGGCGCCGGAAAATCTACTTTCCTGAAAACGATTTCCGGGGAGCTGGACCCTACGACGGGCTCCATCATGCTGGCTCCGGGAGAGCGTCTTTCCGTTTTGAGCCAGGACCACTTTAAGTGGGATGCTTTTACGGTGATGGACACGGTGATGATGGGACACACGGTGTTGTGGGATATCATGAAGCAGCGTGAAGTGCTGTATGCCAAAGAGGATTTCACAGACGAGGATGGGCTGAAGGTTTCCGAATTGGAAGAGAAATTTGCCGAGTTGGACGGCTGGAATGCCGAAAGCGATGCTGCCGCCTTGTTGAGTGGTTTGGGTATCAAGGAAGACAAGCATTATCTGTTGATGGGTGAGTTGAACAACAAAGAAAAGGTGCGTGTCATGCTGGCGCAAGCTCTCTATGGAAATCCTGATAACTTGCTGCTGGACGAGCCTACCAATGACTTGGATATGGAGACCGTGACTTGGCTGGAAGAGTACCTCTCCAACTTTGAGCATACGGTGCTGGTGGTAAGCCACGACCGTCACTTCCTCGACTCCGTTTGTACGCATACGGTGGACATCGACTACGGAAAGATTAACCTCTTTGCCGGTAACTATAGCTTCTGGTACGAGTCCAGCCAGCTGGCGCTCCGTCAGCAGCAGAACCAGAAGGCAAAGGCCGAGGAGAAGAAGAAAGAGCTGGAAGAGTTTATCCGCCGATTCAGTGCCAATGTGGCAAAGAGCAAGCAGACTACCAGCCGCAAGAAGATGTTGGAGAAACTGAATGTAGAAGAAATCAAGCCGTCATCACGTAAGTATCCGGGCATCATCTTTACGCCCGAACGCGAACCGGGTAATCAGATTCTGGAAGTTTCCGGTTTGACGAAAACGCTGGAAGATGGTACGGTGCTGTTCCGCGACGTCAACTTCAACGTAGAGAAGGGAGACAAGATTGTATTCCTTTCGCACGACCCGCGTGCCATGACCGCCCTGTTCGAGATTATCAACGAGAATATGAAACCGGATGCAGGTACTTTCAACTGGGGTGTGACTATCACCACCGCTTACCTGCCGCTGGACAATACTGCATTCTTTAATACAGACCTGAATCTGGTGGACTGGTTGAGCCAGTTCGGTGAAGGCAATGAAGTCTATATGAAGAGCTTCCTGGGACGTATGCTGTTCTCCGGCGAGGAGGTGCTGAAGAAAGCAAGCGTATTGTCGGGAGGTGAGAAGATGCGTTGTATGATTGCACGTATGCAGCTGCGCAATGCCAATTGCTTGATTCTGGATACACCTACCAATCACCTCGACTTGGAGTCTATCCAGGCATTCAACAATAATCTAAAGACCTATAAAGGCAATATCCTTTTCTCATCCCACGACCACGAGTTCATTCAGACGGTTGCCAACCGTATCATCGAATTGACTCCGAACGGTATTATCGACAAGATGATGGAGTATGACGAATACATCACTTCAGACCACATCAAGGAGTTGCGTGCACGTATGTACGCAACAAAGTGATAACGGAAGCTAAGGACTAAATAAGCATATTTTAAATCGTTCCATCATGAGGAAAAAATCGTTCCACCATGGTGGAACGATTTTTTCACCACGGTGGAACAATATTTCTGCCATGATGGAACGATTCTTCTTTCATATCTTTTTGGTTTAATAAAGGCTTGTGCGATATTGAAAAAAAGAAGAAGGTGTGTTAGAATGATTTTTAGCTATCATTCTGACACACCTTCTTTTGCTATTAAAAGAGTCTCTTTGTTCTTATTAAGGCGGGGAATAGTCTGAGTTATTGTTTCTCCTTATATATAATTTTGCCTTGGCTTTCGCCGAAAAGGTTGTCGCCTAGCGTGGTAATCTTATTCCCCGTGGCAAGCACATAGCGCAGGTTGTCGCATCCCATAAATGCTCCGTACTCAATGGCGGTTACACTGGCAGGAAGCACCAGCGTGCCGCACAAACGGCCGCAGCCACTGAATGCACGCTGTCCGATGCTTCTAAGTTCTTGCGGGAGCCGTACGTTCAGCAGATACTTCTTTTGGGTGAAAGTATAGTCGGGAATTGCAGTGGCATTACTGTTGGTCATGTCGATGGAAACCAGATTGGGCATATAGTCGCGTATCAATGTGAAGTCGGCTTCGTCCATTTTTCCTTCAACGGTCAGAAAGTTAACGTCTTTGGGCTGAAATCCGGCTCTTAACAGTTCGCTGGCAAGGCTGCCCATTTTACCAATCTGCACATTTACTGTCAGTGGTTCTCCTTCAATGAATGCAAAGGTCTCCCATTTCTTTTTGGTACGATAGGAGTCACTGCATCCCAATGGAACAAATATGGCTGTAACGCTATCGGCCAATGCTTCGGACAACAGATTGGGAGCCGTTTTCTTCCGTATCTGGCATATCTTGAGATTTTTGCATCCCTTAAAGGCAGCATCTTCGATGTTCTTGGTCTTGTCGGAAAGGATAATCCTGGTCAGCGTCTCCTTACCTACAAATGTACTGTCGTCTATTTGCTTGCAGAAGGCATATGCCGGAATGCAATTGGCAGGATATACATAAAAACGGTTTGGATAAGTCCCGTTCTTGCCTGCATACATGCTGATGGAGGCATTGGAAATGTCCAGCAGTTGCAGGTTTTTGAATTCATCCCGTAGATGCCTGAAATCTACGGCATTCAGCTTGCCCTGCAGGGTCAGTTGGGTGATTTCATTGGCTTCCGCTTCTGTCATCAGTTCCACCAGGGTGCCAGGTTTGGCCACGTAGTATCTTTTGGATTTTTGTGCCGAGGCATTCAGCATTAACGCCAGTCCGGCAACGGCTAAAAGTATTTTTCTTAGTTTCATGTTTGTCGATTCCAGATTGATTTTTCAAATATAAGAAGAAACCGGCAGGAATACATGAAGTTTTTTCTTTTTATTATTATTTTTGTCGGATATTAATCAAAATGAGATACAAATGGAGACGGAAGAAACGGTGAAGGAAGAGTGTGTTGCTATGAGTAAAACAAAACGTATTTGGCTGGCATTCGTTGATATAGTACTGTTTACTGTACTTTTTATGATTTTTCTGTTTTTGTTTGCCATACCTTTTGCGATTGCTTTCCCTGAGTTGAAGACACAAGCTGGTGGGATGAGCGTCTATTTAATGATGTTGAATGAAGTCTTGATGTTGGCCAGTGGGCTTATTGCCGCTTGTATGGTGCTGGGTTTCAGGAAGCTTCCTTTTTCGGGCTTGGGCTTGTCTTTGAAGGGATGGGGCAGAAGCCTGCTGAACGGAGCTTTGTTTGTCGTGTTCTTGTATGCAGTTGGTTTTGGCTTGTCTTTATTGTTGGGGGCTGTGGAAGTGGCAGGGGTCTTGTTTTCTCCCATTTCGTTGTTGTCGAGTCTTTTGCTTTATTTTTTAGTGGCAGTTACGGAAGAAGTTATTGGACGCGGTTTCATTTTAGGGCGTATGCTGGATGGAGGCGTCAATAAGTTTGTGGCATTGCTTATCTCTGCGGTGTTATTTTCGTTGATGCATCTTTTCAATCCCAGCTTTGCCTTCGTCCCGTTTTTGAATATCATGCTGGCGGGTTGTTTCTTGGGAGCTTCCTATATATACACGCGTAACCTCTGTTTCCCCATTGCCTTGCATTGGTTCTGGAACTGGATTCAAGGTTCTGTTTTGGGATATAAAGTCAGTGGAAATGAATTTAGCAATAAGAATCTGCTGATTCTTCACTTTCCGGAAGAAAATCTGATAAATGGAGGAACTTTCGGGTTCGAAGGCTCTATTCTGTGTTCACTACTTTTAGTGCTTGGTACAGTAATTATCTTAAGACACTATTATAAGGGATTAGTGATTAGGGATTAATGATTAATACGGAAACCATTAACCACTAACCATTAATCACTAATCCCTAATCACTAATTCTGTTCCACTCCTTTCATTGTCAGCTGTATGCGTTTCCGGTCCATATCTATGCTGAGTACCTTTACGCGTATATGTTGATGAATGGACACTACTTCATTAGGGTCTGATATGAATCTGTCGGCGAGTTGGGAGAGGTGTACCAGTCCGTTTTCCTTGATGCCTATGTCGACAAATGCGCCGAAGTTGGTGATGTTTCCTACGATGCCGGGCAATTCCATGCCTTCGCGCAGGTCGCTGATGGTGCGCACGTTCTTATCAAATTCAAATATTTTTATCGGTCCGCGTGGGTCACGTCCGGGCTTGTCCAGCTCTTGCAGGATGTCTTTCAGTGTCGGCATGCCCACGGTGGGGGAGAGGTAGCGTTCCGGATTAATCTTCAGACGCAGCTCCCGGTTGGCTATCAGCTCGGCTACGCTGCAACCCAAGTCCTTTGCCATTTGTTCTACGATACAATAGCTTTCCGGGTGTACGGCAGTATTGTCCAGCGGATTTTTTGCCTGCGGAATACGTAGGAAGCCGGCACATTGCTCAAATGCCTTGGCACCCATGCGCGGTACTTTCATCAGTTCCTTGCGCGAGGTGAAGGCACCGTTTTCGGCGCGATAGTTCACAATGTTCTGTGCCAGTTGCGGACCCAATCCCGAGATGTAGGTCAGTAGATGGCTGCTTGCGGTGTTCAGGTTGACACCTACCAAGTTTACACAGTTTTCTACGGTCTGGTCCAGTGATTTTTTCAGCTTGGTTTGGTCCACGTCATGCTGGTATTGCCCCACACCAATAGATTTCGGGTCAATCTTTACCAACTCTGCCAGCGGGTCCATCAGTCGTCTGCCTATGGACACAGCACCGCGTACGGTGATGTCGTAGTCGGGAAACTCGTCCCGTGCAATTTTAGAGGCCGAATAGATGGAAGCTCCCTGCTCGCTGACGATGAATATCTGTATGTCGCGGTTGAAGCGCTGATGTTTCAAGAACTCCTCCGTCTCGCGGCTGGCAGTTCCGTTACCTATGGCTACGGCATCTATCTTATAAGTCTCTATCATCATTTGAAGCTTGGCAAATGCCTCGTTCTGCTTGTTGACCGGAGTGTGGGGGTAGATTTTCTTATTGTGGAGCAGATTTCCTTGTGCATCGAGGCACACAACTTTACAACCCGTACGAAATCCGGGGTCTATACCCATCACACGCTTTTGCCCCAGTGGTGAAGCCAGCAACAACTGACGGAGGTTTTCGGCAAATACCTTGATGGCTTCCTCATCAGCACGTTCCTTACTTTGCGTGGCAAATTCCGTCTCTATGGATGGCTTCAATAGGCGTTTGTAGGAATCCTGCACGGCTTCTGCCACTTGCTGTCCGCAGGGGTTGTTGCTCCGCACGAATTGGCGTTCCAGCCGTTCCACGCACTCCTCATCGTCCGGGCTGATGCTGACTTTCAGCAGGCCTTCCGCTTCGGCACGCCGGATGGCGAGCAGGCGGTGGGAGTTGCATCGCTTCAACGATTCGGAGCAGTCGAAGTAGTCACGGTATTTGGTCGCTTCCTCTTCTTTGCCTTTCACTACTTTGGCGGTCAGTATGCCTTGGCGGGCAAATGCGTTGCGCACGCTGTTTCGGGCACGTTCGTCTTCGCTAACATGCTCGGCTATGATGTCACGGGCACCTTTCAGTGCATCTTCCACGTTCTTCACGTCTCCTTTCACGTAATTGGCGGCGCGTTCCTCCGGATGAGGATCACGTTGCAGCATCAGCAGGGTGGCGAGGGGTTCCAGTCCTTTTTGACGGGCTGCTTCGGCACGTGTTTTCCGTTTGGGCTTGTAGGGGAGGTAGATGTCCTCCAGTAGGGTATTGTCCCAAGTCTCCTCGATGCGCTTCTGAAGTTCGGCGGTCAGTTTACCTTGTTCCTGTATGGTGTTCAGGATGGTTTCTTTACGTTTGGCGATTTCGTTCAGCTTTTCGTAGTGGGTCTTTATGGATTCAATCTGCACTTCGTCCAGTCCTCCCGTCACTTCTTTTCGGTAGCGGCTGATGAAGGGGATGGTGGCACCATCGTTCAGCAATCCGAGGGTCTGTACTATTTGTTTCTCTGATATGCCGAGGGCGGCAGATATCATGCGGTGGAAATGTTGTATCATCGGTTCTCTCTTTTTATAATGGATGCCAAAAGTACGAAAAACAATCGTCGTACGAAAATAAACCCCATATTCTTGGAAAAATCATTTATTATTGCGAAGTTTGTCAACTATAACGAACTAATAAACAATAATATGGAAGAAGCTAAAGGTCAATCGATTTTAGATAAAATGCTCACTACATTTATCAATACGTTAGTGAAAGCAGCCGAAAATGAGGCTCAAACACATTTCGGCAAAAACCTTGAGGAGGTATTGAAGCATTTCATGGCAAAAGTGAATAGCGATTTTGAAAAACAATGCCTGCTTTGGTATTTTACAAAAAAAGGTCAAACTATGACCGTGTCGTCAGAAGTCTTTGAGCGGATTGCGAAAGCGGCTGTTGCCTCGCGTGCGGCAAGCGAGAAGCTGTTTCATGGCCCACAGAAGGTAATCATTAAAGGAAAGGTCTATTATTCCCAAACCATTTCTTTCTATGAGAATGATGAATTTGATTATGCCTTGGGCTGTGCGACAATCTTCTTTGATGAGGAGGGCGTTCCCGTAGGCCTGAAGGATATTTATGACTTTAACGAAGCAAAACATCGTGATACCAATGCCGAGAGTGACACCAAATTTATGGCTAAATTTGAAAAAGCAAATTTAGCAAAGTCCTACGCCATACTTTATGGCATTAATGACTATGACCTTCATGACTGATGTGTTTCGTACCATATCGTCATGTATCATAGCATTATTCTGCTGTCTGTTACCGGTGTTCTCTATCACAGGAGAACATCCGGTACTGATTATCAGCTCCTATAATCCGGATGCCGGCCGTACTTCCGGCAACATCTCAGACTTTATGGAGGAGTTCCAACGCCTGGGCGGGACAAACACCATCGCATTGGAAAACATGAACTGCAAAAGCTTCTCCGAATCTCCCCTTTGGGAACGGAGGATGGTGGAGCTATTGTCCAAATACCAGGGCGATAACAGTCCGGCGCTGACCGTCCTTATTGGGCAGGAGGCTTGGGCTGCCTATCTTTCTCTGCCCGACTCTATACGCGGCAATACTCCGGTCGTAAGTGCATTGTCCAGCCGTAACGCCATATTGTTGCCGGGCGATACGGTCGACTTAAAGACCTGGATGCCCGAATCCGTCGACTTCTTCACGGATTTCCCCAGTTCGCCTATCAAGGCTGGCTTCGTTTATGAGTATGATGTGGAGGCCAACATCAATATGATAAAGCAGATGTATCCCGGCACCAAGAATATCGCTTTTGTCTCAGACAACAGTTATGGCGGCGTTGCCATGCAAGCCTATGTAGTGAAGGAGATGCAGAAGTTTCCGGAACTCAACCTGATTCTGCTGGACGGACGCGTCCATACCATATATACCATTTGTGACAGATTGCATGAGTTACCGGAAAATACAGCTATATTGATGGGGACATGGCGTGTGGACATGAACGATGGTTACTTCATGCGGAATGCAACCTACGCCATGATGGAAGCAGCTCCCACTTTGCCCACTTTCTCGCTCAGTTCCGTAGGCTTGGGATATTGGGCTGTGGCAGGTGTCGTTCCTGCCTACCGTGCTTTGGGCAAGGAGATGGCAAGACAGTCCTACCGCCTGCTGACCACCCCTCAGGATAGTGAGACCCATATGGAAATCATTCCGAATGAGACCATACTGGACGGTAAACTTGTGAAGGAAAAGAAACTGAATATCACCGGCCTTCCGCAGCCGGTAAAGATGCTGAACGTAACCCCTTCTTTCTACGAACAGTACAAGTATCATATCTGGTCTGTCGGTGCTGTTCTGTTGGTGCTGTTGGGCGGTTTGTTCGTTTCCCTTTACTTTTATTATCATACAAAGAAGTTGAAGGATGAACTGGAGGTATCCGAGGGTGCCTTGCGCGAAGCAAAAGACCGTGCCGAAGAATCCAGCCGTCTGAAGAGTGCTTTCCTTGCCAATATGAGCCACGAAATCCGTACTCCATTGAATGCGATTGTGGGCTTCTCGGACGTGCTGTCTGCCGGAGGAGCCTCGGAAGAAGAACAGCGTGGCTATTTCGAGATTATTAGGACCAACTCTGATTTGCTGCTTCGGTTGATTAATGACATATTGGATGTGTCCCGTTTGGAGGCCGACCGCGTCATCCTTTCTTTGGAGAGCTGCAATGTAGTGCAGATATGCCAGCAGGTAGTAGCTTCCGTGGCCCAGGCACGCAGGTCGACCAATCAATTCTTATTTGAGTGTGAACGTGAGGTAGTGGAGATGCGGACGGATGTGCAGCGTTTACAGCAGGTTGTGATAAATCTGCTTTCCAATGCGGACAAGTTTACAAAAGAAGGTACGATAACCTTGAAGCTGGAGCCGGATACGGCGAGGAATGTTGCAGTATTCTCGGTGACTGACACTGGTTGCGGCATTCCATTGGACAAACAGAAACGGGTGTTCGAACGTTTCGAGAAGCTGAACGAATATGTGCAGGGAACCGGCTTGGGCTTGTCCATCTGTAAGCTGACCGTTGAGAAGTGGGGCGGCGAGATTTGGATAGATCCTGCCTATACGGATGGAGCGCGGTTTATGTTTACCCATCCTATGAACTTATAAGAACCGACAAGAAATAAGGAAATATAATGAAAAGATTTAGTTGTTTTTTTATCTGGATTTTTGTCCTGACAAGCATACTGCCTGCGCAGGAAAGAGAGGTGAAACTGAAAGTCGTACAGACCAGTGATATACACGGCAACTACTATCCCTACGACTTTATACGCCGCCGGGAGGCAACCGGCAGTCTGGCACGTGTGCATGCTTTGGTGCAAAAAGAACGTGAGGCTTATGGCAAAAATCTGATTCTCTTGGACAATGGTGACATTCTGCAGGGACAGCCCACAGCCTATTATTATAATTACATAGATACCGTTGCCCCTCATCTGGCAGCGGAGATGATGAATTTCATGGGGTATAATGCCGGCAATATGGGTAACCATGACGTAGAGACCGGCCGTACCGTTTTCGACCGTTGGGCAGGTGACTGCCGTTTTCCGATATTGGGTGCCAATATTGTGGATACTGCTACCGGAGAAACCCATTTCAAACCCTATGAGGTGCTGGAACGTGACGGAGTGAAAATTGTGGTTCTCGGTATGATAACTCCTGCCATCCCCGTATGGCTTTCAGAGAATCTGTGGAAAGGGCTGCGTTTCGACGATATGGAGGAGACTGCCCGCAAATGGATGAAGATTATCCGTGAGCAGGAAAAGCCTGATTTGGTTATCGGTATGTTCCATGCCGGCCAGGATGCCCAGCTGATGGGAGGCAAGTATCGCGAAAACGCTTCGGTGGAAGTGGCGTGCAACGTGCCGGGATTCGATATTGTCCTGATGGGGCACGACCATGCGCGCGAATGCAAGAGGGTGTGCAACATAGCCGGTGACTCGGTACTGGTGATGGACCCTGCCAGCAACGGTGTTGTTGTGAGTAATGTGGATATAACCTTGAAACTGCGTGATGGTAAAGTTATAGACAAGAAGATAGACGGCATACTGTCCGATACGCAAGACTACGGCGTCAGCGAAGAGTTCATGCAACGCTTTGCCCCCGAAAATGAAGCTGTGCAGAATTTTGTTTCCAAGAAAATTGGTTCCTTTACCGAGACTATCTCCACACGTCCTGCCTATTTCGGTTCTTCCGCTTTTATAGACCTTATCCACGAATTGCAGTTGGCAATCAGCGGAGCGGATATTTCTTTTGCGGCTCCTTTGTCCTATGATACGGAAATCCGTAAAGGAGACATTTTTGTGAACGATATGTTCAATCTGTATAAGTACGAAAATATGCTTTACACCATGCGTCTGACGGGGAAGGAGATACGCGATGCCTTGGAGATGTCGTATGATTTGTGGACCAATCGGATGAAGTCTCCGGACGACCATATCCTTCTCTTCCGTGAGAAGCGCCGCGAAGGTGCTACGGATAGGGCCTCATTCAAGAATTTCAGCTTCAACTTCGATTCTGCGGCGGGTATTATCTACACGGTGGATGTGACCAAGCCGGATGGCGAGAAGGTAACCATTCTCAGCATGGCAGACGGTACCCCGTTCGATATGGATAAAATGTATAAGGTAGCGGTGAATTCTTATCGCGGAAACGGTGGCGGCGAATTGCTGACAAAGGGGGCCGGCATCTCGCAGGATGAATTGAAGGAACGCATCATCCACTCTACGGATAAGGACTTACGCTATTATCTGATGCAGTACATTGAGCAGAAGAAGGTGATTGAACCGCGTGCGCTGAATCAGTGGAAGTTTATTCCCGAAGAATGGGCGGCTCCGGCTTCCAAGCGTGATTATGAGTTCTTGTTTGGCAAAGTTAAAGAATAATTCACTATCTTTGCGGCTCAAAATCTATAGTATAAGTTTTTGGACGTGAAGCAGAAGAAAAAAATTATAGGTGCATTGAGCTTGCTGGTACTGTTTATCATGTACCAGGCAAGTATCACTGCGTTCACTCACGTCCATTATGTGAATGGGGTGATGATAACGCACTCGCACCCTTTTCATGGCACACACTCTCACTCTCAGACTTCCCTTTTGGTTATCGGGCATTTGTCGGCATTCTACTCTTCCGGAGTGGATGTGTATGAGGTTCAGCACCCGATGCGTCCTTTGCTGTCCATGCTCAGAGCCAAACCGGCAACGCCTACTGTAAAGGGGGAAGTTATACGTACTCTTTCCCTTCGCGCTCCTCCCGCTCTTTTTTCATAGTCATTAGGTTTAAAAACGCCTGGATTTTTTGCATGTAGATACCAGGTGTTTTAGTCTCGAATGTCCGGTATTTCAGTGAAAGAAGTGCGGTATGTCGGATTATTATCTTTTTTCAGACTTGAATTATTTTTTTATTTAGAGCGCTAATTTGATGAAACAATACATTTTGGCGTTGGTACTTGCAGTGGTAAGTGCCAGCGTAGCTTTTGCCGTAAATCCTATAAAAGAAGGCAATATGATTTCCGGCCATGTGATAGTGAAAGGTACGGAGGAAAATATACCGTATGCCACGGTTTTGATTATCGGCAGTGGTCAGGGAACGGTTTCCAATGAAGAAGGACAATTTGAGTTCCGCAAGCTTCCGGCGGGAAAATACAAGCTCCGTGTGTCGGCAGTGGGTTACAAGACCCAAGAGAAGGAGGTGACGGTGAGCAAGGACTTTACTGCCGTCATACATTTCCCGATGGAAGAGGAGAGTTTCATGACCGATGAAGTGGTGGTATCCGCCAACCGCAACGAGGTAAGCCGCAAGGCAGCTCCGGTAGTCGTGAATGTGATGAGTACCAAATTGTTCGAGATGGTCAACTCCACCGACCTTGCCAAGACACTGAACTACCAGTCGGGCTTGCGTGTGGAGAACAACTGCCAGAACTGTGGTTTCCCCCAGGTGCGCATCAATGGCTTGGAAGGTCCGTATTCGCAGATATTGATAAACAGCCGTCCCATCATCAGTGCATTGAGCGGTGTGTACGGATTGGAGCAAATCCCCGTGAACATGATTGAACGGGTAGAAGTGGTGCGTGGCGGAGGCTCTGCCTTGTTTGGCGCCAATGCTGTGGGAGGAACTATCAATATTATAACCAAAGACCCCATCAACAACTCTTTCCAGGTATCGAGCATGTTCTCCAATATGGACGGCAAGTCCTGGGAGCAATATATGGGTGGCAATGTGTCGCTGGTTGCCAAAGATAACTCTTACGGCATTGCCTTTTATGAGAGTTACCGCAACCGCAACCCCTACGACCGCGATGGCGATGGCTTTTCCGAGCTGGGCAAGCTGAACATGAATACCTTCGGTTTCCGTGCCTATTACCGTCCTACGCATTTCAGCCGCATCAATCTGGAATACCATACTACTAACGAACTTCGTCGCGGAGGTAATAAATTTGATTTGCAGCCGCATGAGACGGACATTACCGAGCAGACCAAGCATATCATCAATAGCGGAGGCGTGAGCTACGATTTATTCTGGAAAGAGTACAAGCATAAGATTTCAGCTTACACCTCCATCCAGCACACCGATCGCAACAGTTACTATGGTGCCCAAAAGGACATGAATGCCTACGGCAAGACGAAAGACTTGACTTGGGTTGCCGGTGGCATGTATGTAGGCAATATGGACAACTGTTTCTTTGCTCCCGCTACCTTCACCAGCGGACTGGAATATCAGAACAACTCCCTGCATGACATTATGACCGGCTATCATCGTGACATGGAGCAGGATGTCCGCATTGCCAGTGCTTTCGTGCAGAATGAGTGGAAAATGAATGTACTGACCATGTTGGTCGGCGCCCGTCTGGACAAGCACAACCTGATTGACAAGCTTATTTTCAGTCCTCGCGTCAACCTGCTCTACAAGCCGACAGATGATTTTCAGGCACGCTTGACTTATTCTACCGGTTTCCGTGCTCCGCAGGCATACGATGAGGACTTGCACGTAACGGCAGTAGGCGGTAAGGGTGTCCAAATCAAACTGTCCGACAATCTGCGTGAAGAGCGTTCCAACAGTTACAGCGGTTCGGTAGACTGGACTGCCCATTTGGGGCACTGGCAGGCAAACATTCTGGTGGAAGGTTTCTATACAGACCTGCGCCACGTCTTTGTGCTCGAAGATATCGGCAAGAACGAAGTAGGGGATGTTATTAAGGAGCGCCGCAACGGAAACGGTGCACGTGTATATGGTGCCAATCTGGATGCGAGGATTGCCCATGGTAAGGAGGCGCAGTTCCAACTCGGATTTACGGCACAGCGCAGCCGCTATACCCATGAGGAAGCTTGGACAAAGGTGGACGGAAAAGACCTTACCACTAAGCGCATGCCCCGTACACCGGATTATTACGGGTACTTCACTTTCTCTTCCGCACCGGTAAAGAATTTTGATTTCTCTCTTTCCGGCACTTATACGGGAAAGATGATTGTTCCGCACTACGCACCGGAAGATGCTCCCGAGGGTGCCTTCTGTAATATCACTTCAGACCGCATGGAGCATACTCCCCAATTTCTGGATCTGAATGTGAAGTTGAACTATACGTTTGTGCTTCACGACCATATCAAGCTTCAGTTGAATACGGGTGTACAGAATATCTTTAACAGTTTCCAGAAAGACCTGGATAAAGGGGAATTCCGCGATGCGGGTTATTTCTACGGACCGACGCAGCCGAGAACCTTTTTTATCGGTTTCAAGATAATGAACTAAAAGTTTCCATTTAAGGATTTTTAGAGCTAAATTCCGCAAAATAGTCCTACATTTGTCGCCAAAGCACAAAAACCATGGATACTAAGAGAATACGAAATGTAGATATTTCCCAGATACATCATTTGCCGATGATCGATTTCATCGGCAATGATTTTGCTATTTTTGATGACATCAAGGACATGTCTTTGAGCTCTTATCCCACCCGTTTGAATGCTGCTTGCCTGACTGTCTGTTTGAAAGGGTGGTGCAAACTGGAACTCAACCTGCAGCAATGTGAAATGCGGGAAGGTATGTTGGGCATTATTCTTCCCGACCAGATTGTTCTGCAAGGAGAACGCTCCGATGACTTTGCCGGACTTTTCATTGCCGTCTCAAAAGATTTTATGGATATGGTGATACCCACCATGCAACAGCTTTTCCCCATGTTCTTCATGATTAAGGAACGGCCTTTTGTCCACATCACTCCGGAGGAATCCCAATCATTTCAGGAGTATCACTCTTTTCTTTGGAGCAAGGTGAAGCTGAAAGACAACCCTTTCCGTAAGGAAATCACCCAGGGGTTGCTGTTGGCCCTTTTTTATGAGATATATAACATTTATCAAGGGCATGTCGTTCAGGAACGCATTCCCAAAAGCAGGAAGGAAGACTTGTTCGAGCGCTTTATCCGTGCCGTTTCAGAGTCCTATAAGGAAGAGCGAAGTGTGTCCTATTATGCCGATAAGATGTTCCTCACCGCCAAGCACCTTTCCACCGTAGTGAAGGAAATCAGCGGAAAGACGGCAGGCG
>ENA-UESD01002208-UESD01002208.1-human-gut-metagenome-genome-assembly--contig:-NODE-2208-length-14239-cov-4.050417_pt1 | contig 14239 bp, 9 predicted proteins | sample MGYA00242985_ERZ507986 | MGnify/ENA primary metagenome ERZ507986 (study PRJEB26167, sample SAMN06115408) | human gut metagenome | host: Homo sapiens | place: China:Guangxi | collected 2016-04-06... | reverse complement strand
TAACCTGTTTGCCCTCTGCCCTTAAAAGCGTTGATTTTACTGGGTTTCTGCTTGTTTTCCTATGTCAACGCTCTTGATGGGAGACGGTGTTTTTTGCACGCACTGCGTTTTCAAGACCCGCTGCCGGACGTCTGCGTGGGCGCCGTGACCTCCGTGCGCGTGACGCCCTTGGAGAAGGTCAGGCTCTTGAGGATGGCCGAAAAGTCGTTGGACATGCTGCGGTAGAGGTCGGCGTTCTCGTTGGCGAACTGCACGTCGGTCGGCAGCTCGGCAATAAGGTTGTAGTTCGCGCCGTCGACGGTCAGGCCGCAGATGGCCTGATACTCCGGCAGCACGGTATAGTCATAATCGGTGGGAAAGACCTCAAGCATGAACAGAAAGCCGCCCAGACCGTTGTCATAGTCGGTCTTTTCGTAAAAGCCGACGTAATAGCCACCGTCGTTGGCGCCGCATTCGGTCAGGTAATCGTCGCCCCAGCTGGCCGGCAGCGTGACGGAAAAATAGCCGCCCTTGCCGTCGTCATACGTCGGACAGAGGGTGATGTTCCCCGCCTTGTCGGCCGCAACCGTCGGCTGGGCGGACGCGGCGGTCTTCTCGCTACGGCCGCAGGCGGCCAGAGACAGCGCGAGCGCCAGCGCCAGCACGAGCGCCGGGATGTTTCGTTTCATGCAGATCGCTCCTTTCCGAATCTTCGCACGGGAATATTATACGCCGCCGGCCCGCGTGTGTAAACCTCTGGGCCGGGCGGCGCGCGGCGCGCAAAAAGATGCACGTCAGATATTCTGACGTGCATCCGAGCGAAAGGTTCCGGTTTTTTTACGCGGCGGCGGGCTTGCTGTGCTTGCGCAGGACGATCTGCAGCACGATGACGACCACGATGACCGCGACGCCGACGACGTCGGTCATGAACTCCGGGTCAATCAGGCACAGGCCGCCGGCGGCGAGCAGGATGCGCTGCCACCAGGGCGCGCGCGTGACGATATAGCCCTCGAGCGCGGCGGCGATGCCGAAGATGCCGAGGCACGACGTGATGATGACCTGAATGGCGGCGAGCACGCCCTGATCCATGAGCAGCATGGAGGGGTTCATCGCAAAGATGTACGGCACGATGAACGCCGCGATGGCGAGCTTCGTGGCATTGATGCCGGTCTTCATGGGGTCGGACTTGGCGATGGCGGAGCCGGCGTAGGCCGCCAGCGCGACCGGCGGCGTGATATCGGCGACGATGCCGAAGTAGAACACGAAGAAGTGGGCCGCGACCTTCGGGATGCCGAGCGTGATGAGGATCGGCGCGCAGGTGGAGGCCATGATGCAGTAGTTGGCGGTCGTGGGCACGCCCATGCCGAGCACGATGCAGCAGAGCATCGTCAGGAAGAGCGCCAGCAGCAGCGAGAGCGTCGGGTTCGGGATGGCGCTGCTGATCGCAATGACGCCGCTGATGAGCTTGGACGCCAGGCCCGTGACGGTGATGCAGCCCGCGATCATGCCGGCCATGGCGCAGGCCACGGCGACAGTGATGCTGCCCTTGCCGCCGGCCTCGAGCGAGTCGAGGATCATGCGGCCGGTCTTTTTGGCGGTGATGCCGGCGACGCTGCCGGTCTTGGTCTCCCGCACCTCGGCCGAGGCGTCACAGATGGTGCCGACCAGGCTCACGGCGATGGAGATCAGGATGGCGATCGCGGCGGAAAACTGCAGCGAGCGGATGTTCGCCGTGACCATCCAGATCAGGAACACAAGCGGCAGCAGCAGATAGACGTTGCGGATGAGGTACTTGAAGCGGGGCAGCTCCGAGCGCGGGATGCCCTTGAGGCCGAGCTTCTTGGCCTCGAGATGCACGGAGATGAAGATGCCGCCGAAATACAGCACGGCGGGCAGGATCGCCCAGAGTGTGACCTGACCATAGGTCACGCCCATGTACTCGGCCATGAGGAACGCGGCCGCGCCCATGATGGGCGGCATGATCTGGCCGCCGGTGGAGGCCGCCGCCTCGACGGCGCCGGCGAACTCCGGCTTGTAGCCGGTCTTTTTCATCATCGGGATCGTGACCGAGCCGGTGGTGACGGTGTTGCCGACGGACGAGCCGGACACCATGCCGCACAGCGCGGACGAGATAACGGCGACCTTGGCCGGGCCGCCGGAGGTCCAGCCGGCGATGGCGTTGGCTGCGTCAATGAAGAAGCTGGCGATGCCGGTTCGCTCAAGGAAGCCGCCGAAGATGATGAACACGGCGATGAACTTCGCGCACACCTGCACGGGCGTGCTCAGCACGCCGGACGTGCCGAAAAAGAGCGTGTAGATCACGCGGCTGAGCACCTGCTGGAACGTCTGCCCGGCGTTGAGCATGCTCACGAACGTGTACACGAGCAGCGCGCCGACGACCACGAGGATCGGCAGGCCGACGCAGCGGCGGCACAGCTCGGCCAGCACGAGGATGCCGGCCACGCCGACGGCGATGAGAAACGGCGTCATCTTGGCGGCGCTGGTGAGCGTCTTGATGAGCACGGAATAGTTAAAGCAATAGTAGAAAAACGCAGCCGCGCCGATGACCATGATGACGATATCGTACCACGGCAGGCGGTTGGCGTGCACATGCTTCTTGCTGGCGGGGTAGGTCAGGTAGCCCATGATGACGATCAGCCCGAGGAACGCGGTCAGGCGGATCTCGAGCGCGGCCGTGCTGAACAGCGTCGACCAGATGCAGTAGATTGAAAACAGCGCCATGACGACGGAGATAACGATCTTGGGCTTGCCCGCCCAGATGCGGGTGGCGGATTCGCGGTCATACTTGCGCATGACGGCGTCCATTTCCTCCTGCAGCGAAGCGCTTGCCGCGGCGGCCGCGGCCTTTTTGTTGTCAGACATAGAGGGAAACCTCCGTTCCGGTTAGGATGGAAAAGCTACGGCGTCAGGGGTACTGACGCCGTAGCGAACGTTTACGGGATGCAGCGCATCACCGCCTCGGGCATCAATAGGTGCCGGCCTTGATGGTGGCGGCGGTGTAGTACGGGGACGCGGACAGCAGGGACTGCACATGGCTGTCGTCGAGGCTGACGAGGTAGACGCTGCCGGCGGTGGCAAGGTCGGTGATGGCCGTGGTGGGCGCACCGGCGACGATGAACGCGGCGTCGATCTTGCCGTCCTTCAGGCTCTCGGCGCTGTCGCCGAAGCTCTGGTACACGGCAGAGATGTCAGACTCCTTGAGGTCGTAAGCGCTGAGCACGTCAATGGCGTTGAAGTACACGCCCGAGCCGGCTGCACCGATGGAAACCTTCTTGCCGGCGAGGTCGGCAACGGTCTTGATGTCGGGGTTGGTGGTGACGATCTGCACCTGCTCCTGATACAGCTGAGCCACGACGGAGAAGCCGGTGACGGGGCTGTCAAACAGGCGCTGGCCGTTGTAGGCGTAGTTCATGACGTCGCTCTGCACGAACGCGAGCTGGACGTTGCCGTTGGTCAGATCCTCAACGTTGGCCTGAGAGCCGCCGGAGGTGAGGGCCGTGACCTTGCAGTTGGACTTGCCGGAGACGAAGGAAGCGAGCACGCCGCCGAAGGCGTAGTACGTGCCGGACTCGCCGCCGGTGCCGAAGCTGAGCGCGGAAGCGGTGCCGTTGCCGGCGCCTTCCTTGACCGCGTCGACCTTGAAGCCCTTCTCCTCAAAGTACTTGGCAGCGCCGGGGTGATACGGCACGCCCTTGACGGAGGCGGCAGCCTCGATGCTCAGCTCCGCGCCCTTGGCGTGCTGAGCGGTGATGGCGTCGAGATTGTCAAAGATGGTGGACACGAACGCATAGATCTCGTCGGTCGGGACATCGTCGCGGGCGATGACGATCGCGCCGACGGAGACGGTGTTGGTATCGACCTTGGAAGCGGAACCCGTATCGTCGGTCTTGGTGTCGGTATTGCCGCCGCCGCAGGCGCACAGCGCAAACACCATGACGAGGGCGAGCGCCAGCGCCACGATTTTGTTGAACTTCATAGTTGATTCTCTCCTTTTTGAAATTTTCCTCTTGCAAAGATTCAATATGCGTTCATTATACCTGCAATTTGTGCAAATTTCAAGCGAAAAATGAAACTTTATGCCTCTTCGTGTGCAAAAACTTTCACACACTAACAGTTTTCTGATACAAATCGCCACATCTTGCGCCGCTTGGGCAAATTTTCCCACTCCGGGCACAAGATGCCTCACACAAGTAAGCAAAAATCCGGCCTGTGCAAAATTTGCACAGGCCGGATCATCGACCGGAATGCGTTATGCGTCCTTGTCCGCGTCCGGGTCGGGCTGCACGAGCACGCGCTCGACGCGGCGGCCGTCCATGGCGAGGACCGTGACGGTGAGGTTTTCGTACCGGAAGCTGTCGCCCACCTTCGGGAACGTGCCAAAGCGCTCGAGCGTCCAGCCGCCGACGGTGGTGCTGTCGGCGTCGTCGAGGGCGTCCTCGTTCCAGTCGAGCAGCTCGAGAAAGTCCGAGAGCGTCATGGCGCCGTCGAGCTCATAGCCGCCGTCGGGCCGCGTGACGACCTCGTTTTCCACCACGTCCTTCTCGTCCCAGATGTCGCCGACAAGCTCCTCGAGCACGTCCTCCATCGTGATGACACCGAGCGTGCCGCCGTATTCGTCCGTGACGACGGCGAGGTGCTTCTGCTCGCGGCGGAGCTTTGCCAGCACGTCGGGCAGGCGCGTGGTCTTGTAGACGAAGCACGGCGGAATGAGCTGCGCGCGCAGATCGTCCGGCCGGCCGTCCATCATGGCCTTGTAAAAGCGGTTGAGGTACAGGAAACCGATGATATTGTCCACGCTGCCGGAGTAGACCGGCAGGCGGGAATACGACGAATCGTTGATGATGCGCACGATCTCGTCCCAGTCGTCGTCGATGTCGATGGCGACCATGTCGACGCGGGCGGTCATGGCCTCGCTCGCGCTGACGTCGGAAAAGTCGAGCGCGGAGCGCAGCAGCTCGCTGCGGTCCTCGTCGAGCACGTCCTCGTCCTCGGCCGTCTCGATGATCGACTGCAGCTCCTGCGAGGCGGCCTCCTCGGGATCGCCGTCGCCGGCATCGCCGTGCAGCGGGCGCGTGATGAGGTGCACGAGCCCGACGACGAGCCAGATCACGGGGTAGAGGATGACCGACAGCGCGCGGATGATATAGGCATTGCGCAGGGCGATGCCGTTGGCGTTCTGCTTGGCGACGATCTTCGGCATCGTCTCGCCGAAGATGATGACCAGCAGCGTCAGCACGACGGTGGACACCCACGTCCACTGCTCGCCCGCGAGCAGGATGACGATCACGGAGCCGAGCGACGACGCCGCGATGTTGACGAGGTTGTTGCCGATGAGGATGGCGCTGAGGGTGCGGTCGAAGTGGTCGAGGATGCCGACGGCCGTTTTCGCGCGGCGGTCGCCGTCCTCGGCGGCGTTTTCGAGCCGCAGGCGGTTGGCCGACGAATACGACATTTCCGACGCGGAGAAGAACGCCGACAGCGCGATCAGCACGACGAGCGCGGCAAAATACCACACGATGCTCATGCCGGCTCGCCCCCTTTCTCCGGGGCGGCGTCCGCGGGGGCGGCCTCGTCGGTCTCCTCCGGCAGCAGGCGCACGACGAGCTTGACGATGCGCTTTTGCTTCATGTCGGAAATGCGCACGTCGAGCCGGTGATAGCGGAAGCCCTCCCGCTCGCGCGGGATATAGGAAAACTGCTCATACGTCCACTCGCCGAGCAGCTTGTAGCGCAGCTCCTCGTCGTCCTCGGGGTCGGTGTAGTCGAGCCGGTCGAACACCTCGCCGACGGTCATCTCGGCATCGACCTCGTAGCGGCCGCCGCCGAGCGGCACGAACGACTCCTCGACCACGTCGTCCTCGTCCCAGATCTCGCCGACGAGCTCCTCGACGATGTCCTCCACGGTCACGATGCCGAGCGTGCCGCCGTAGTTGTCGGTGACGATGGCGAGGTTTGCCTTGCGGCTGCTCAGCTCGGGCAGCACCTCGGCGATGAGGGTGCTCTGGTGCACGAACACGGGCTCGTCGAGCAGGGGGCGCACGTCCACGGCCTTGCCGCCGGCGGCAATGCACGCCTTGATGTATTTGCGGATCTGCAGGATGCCGATCACATTGTCAATGCTGTCGGCATACACGGGCAGACGGCTGTGGCGCTGCTCGCGCACGTAGGCGAGGATCTCCTCCGGGGGATCGTCCACGTCCACGGCGGCGACGTCCACGCGCGCCGTGATGACGCTCTCGACCGGCACGTCGGCAAACGACAGGGCCGAGCTCATGAGCTCGCCGCGCTCGGCGGTCAGCTCCCCGTCGTCGGTCATGTTCTCGATGATGTCGGCCAGCTCATCCTCCGTCACGGTCACGGCGGGCTCGCTCTGTACGCGGCGGGCGACGGCGTTGCCGAAGGCGGTGAGCAGGGCGGACAGGGGCTTGAAGAGCACCATGAAAAACCGCAGCGAGCGCGCCGTGCGCATGGCCAGCCGCTCGGCGTATTTCTTGGCGATGCTCTTCGGCAGCATCTCGCCTGCGAAGAACACGACCACGGTCGTGACGAGCGTGCCGGCGGTGACGGCCCACATGCCCCACTGCCGCTGCACGGCCACGGTCACGAGCGTTGCGATCGTCAGGTGCAGAATGTTCGTGCCGATCAGCAGCGTCGTGATCGCCTGATCGAAGTGGTCGAGCACATACAGCGCCTGCTCGGCGCGGCGGTTGCCGTGGTCAGCGGCGGCTTTGAGCCGGATGCGGCTCGCGGATGCAAACGCTGTCTCCATGACGGCGAAATAGGCCGCGCCAAGGAGCAGCACGATGATAACAGGCAAAATATTCCATAAATCCTGCTTAGGGCCAGCGTCCATTGCGGATCATCACACTCCTGAATACCTCCCCCGGCCGGTGCCTATCCGGACGGGAGATAAATTAACGTTCATGATACCATAAAATACCCGGCGCGTCAACGGCTTTTCTCCTCCGTGACGGCGACGTTGCCCGGCCCTGCCAGCTCGCGCAGCTCCTCGACGAGCGCGGGGTGCACGACGCAGCGGGCCGCGGCGCGCCGGCCCGTGTCCTCAAACACGAGCACGAGCTGCTCGTCGCCGGGGAACATCTCGAGGATGAGCTCGATGCGCTTCACGGCCGGGTGGTCCTTATCCGGCAGCCGCACCCAGAGCCGGTGACGCTTCGGCGGCTCGGGCCGCGGCGGCGGGTCGCGGCGCGGCGGCGTGCGCAGGGTCTCGAGCCCCTGCTCCGTCAGCGGCAGGACCTTGTCCGCCACGAGCTGCGGGTCGGATTCATCCCGCGTCGAGATGCGCCCGGCGACAAACAGCGCGGGGTTTTCCTGCGCCAGCAGGTCGCGGCAGGCGTCGAGCGCGGGCGAAAACACGAGCACCTCCATGCTGCCGCCGTCGTCCTCGAGCTGGAGGTAGGCCATGCGGGTGTTCTTGCGCGTGGCGCGCTCGCGGCTGGCGGTGCAGATACCGGCCAGCACGACGCGCTGCCCGTCGCGGTAGCGGTGCGCGGCCGTGGCCGGGGCGTGGAAGCTCGCGAGAATGTCGCCCATGGGCGCGGCCTTGGCCTGCTGCGCGAGCGCGCGGTAGTCGTCCATCGGGTGGCCGGTGAGGTACAGCCCCGTCGTCTCGCGCTCCATGGCTATGAGCTCCGCGCGCGTGAACTCCTCCACGTCCGGCAGCACGAGCTGCGTCGTGTCGGCGGGCGCTCCCCCGTCGTCCGGCGCGCTGAAGAGGTTCATCTGGCCGGTGAGGTTCATGCGGCTCTCGCTCGCCGCGCCGCCCAGCACGCGGTCAACCGACTGCATGAGCGCCTTGCGCTTGTAGCCCATGCGGTCGAAGCACCCGGCGCGGATGAGGCTCTCGACGGCGCGGCGGTTGAGGTCGTGCCCGTTCATGCGGCGGCAGAACTCGTCAAACGCCGTGAACGGCCCGCCGATCTCCCGCTCGCGCATGAGCGCCTGGATGAGTCCGCGCCCCACGCCCTTGATGGCCACAAGGCCGAAGCGCAGATCACCCTCCTCGACGGTGAAGTCGGCGTCGGACGCATTGATGTCCGGCGGCAGCAGGCGGATGCCCAGCTCGCGGCACTCGGCGATGTACTCCGTGACCTTCGGCGTGTTGTCGAGCACGGAGGTCAAAAGCGCTGCCATGTATTCGTGCGGGTAGTTGCGCTTCATGTACGCCGTGCGGTAGGACACGATGGCGTAGGACACGGCGTGCGCCTTGTTGAAGGCGTAGCTTGCAAAGGCGAGGATCTCGTCGTAAATTTCGTTTGCCGTCCGCTCCGGCACGCCGCGCGCCACCGCACCGGGGATATTCCGCTCCGGGTCGCCGTGCACGAACGCGGCGCGCTCGGCCGTGATGACGGCCTCTTTCTTCTTCGACATGGCGCGGCGGATCATGTCCGCCTGCCCGAGCGAGAACCCGGCCAGCTGCCGGAAGATCTCGATGACCTGCTCCTGATAGACGATGCAGCCGTAGGTCACGGACAGGATCGGCTCGAGCAGGGGGTGCTTGTAGGTGATGCGCTCCGGGTGCGCCGAGCAGGCGAGAAACCGCGGGATGCTCTCCATCGGCCCGGGGCGGTAGAGCGCGATGACGGCGGTGATGTCCTCGATGCTGCGCGGGCGCAGCCCCATGCACACGGCCGTGATGCCCGCGCTCTCGAGCTGGAACACGCCGACGGTGCGCCCGGCGGCGAGCATGTCAAACGTCTTCTTATCGTCGAGCGGGATGTGCTCGACCTGGAACCCCGGCTCGCGGCGGCGCACCTGCCGCGCCGCGTCCTCGAGCACGGTGAGGTTGCGCAGGCCGAGAAAGTCCATTTTCAGCAGTCCCAGCTCCTCGAGCGTCGTCATCTGGAACTGGCACACGAGCGCGCCGTCGTTGCTCGCCAGCGGCACGTAGGCGTACACCGGCTGCTCCGTGATGACCACGCCCGCCGCGTGCGTGGACGCATGCCGCGGCATGCCCTCGATGGCGCGGGCCGTGTCGATGAGCTGGTGCAGCCGGTCGTCCCCGTCATACATGGCGCGCAGCGTCTGCGACTGCTGCAGCGCCTCGTCGAGCGTGGTGTTGATGCCGCCGGGGATGGCCTTGGCCACAGCGTCCACCTCGGCGTAGGTCATGTTCATGACCCGGCCGACGTCGCGCACTGCCGCGCGCGCGGCCATCGTGCCGAACGTGACGATCTGCGCCACGTGGTCGGCGCCGTATTTGCGGATGACGTAGTCGATCACTTCCCCGCGCCGCTGCACGCAGAAGTCCACGTCGATATCCGGCATGCTTACGCGCTCGGGGTTGAGAAAGCGCTCGAAGTAGAGGTTATACTGCACGGGGTCCACGTCCGTGATGCCGAGGCAGTAGGACACGACGCTGCCGGCAGCGCTGCCGCGCCCCGGCCCGACGGGGATGTGCTGGGCCTTGGCGTAGCCGATGAAATCGCTCACGATGAGAAAGTAGTCCACAAAGCCCATGCGCCGGATTATGTTGAGCTCATAATCCAGCCGCTTTCGCACCTCCGGCCGGTCGCCGTAGCGTTTGGCAAAGCCGCGCGCGCACAGCTTCGTGAGATAGGCGTCCGCGTCCGTCTCCCCCTCCGGCAGCAGAAAGCGCGGCAGGTGGTAGTGGCCGAACGTGAAGTCGAAATGACACCGGTCAGCAATGCGCTGCGTGTTTTCCACCGCGTCGGGATATTCGTCAAAGAGCGCGCGCATCTCGGCCTCGCTCTTGAGGTAAAACTCGTCGTTCGGGAAGCGCAGGCGGTCCGGGCTGTCGAGCGTCTGCCCGGTCTGGATGCACAGCAGCACGTCCTGATCGTAGGCGTCCTGTTTTTTAATATAGTGTACGTCGTTCGTCGCCGCGAGGGGGATGCCCGTCTCGCGGTGGATGCGCAGCAGCGCCGCACGCACGCGCGCCTCGTCGGTCATGTGGTGGTTCTGCAGCTCAAGGTAGAAGTTCCCCTCACCGAAGAGCTCCTGCAGCTCCATGGCGCGTGCCTTGGCCGCCTCATAATCTCCCCGCAGCACCGCGCGCGGAATGTCGCCCGCCACGCAGCCGCTCAGGCAGATGAGACCGTCTGCATGTTTGTGCAGCAGCGGCCAGTCGATGCGCGGCTTGCCGTAAAACCCGCGCTCGAACGCGGCCGACACGAGATAGCACAGGTTGTGGTAGCCCGTCTCGTCGCGGCAGAGCAGGATCAGGTGCGTGTAAGCATCGTCCACGCCGTGGACGCGGTCGGTCATGCCGCGCGGGGCGACATAGACCTCGCAGCCGATGATCGGCCGGATGCCGGCAGCGACCGCCGCCTTGTAAAAAGCGACCGCGCCGTACATGACACCGTGGTCGGTGATCGCCAGCGCGGTCTGGCCCAGCTCCTTGGCGCGCTCGATGAGCGGCCCGATGCGGCATGCGCCGTCGAGCAGGCTGTATTCACTATGTACGTGCAGGTGTGCAAACCCCATCGTGCGTTCCTTTCAGTCGTCCATGTGAAATTCCATGAGTTTTTTCAGCCGGTAGTTCAGGCAGCTCTTCGTCACCGGCGGATACGAGAGCGTGGCGAGGTCGGCCAGGCTGGCCTCGGGATTGGCAATGCGCAGCAGCGCCGCGCTCTGCAGCTTTTCCGGCAGCACGTCGAGCCCGTAGTCGCGCTCGATGCGGCGGATGGCGTCGATCTGCTCCTGCGCCGCGGCGACGACCTTGTCGGCGTTGGCGGTGTCGCAGTTGACCTTGCGGTTGATGGAGTTGTTCATGGACTTCTCCACCTTGGCGGACATGATGTCCATGGCGGCGCAGGGCGCGCCGATCTTGGTCAGGAAGTCCTCGATGGCTTCGGACTTCTTGAAATAGAGCACGGTGTTCGCGCCGCGGTCGATGCTGCGCGCGGCAAAGCCCAGCTCCGTGAGCAGGGCGGCCGTCTCGCGGCTGACGCTCGCGTGCGCCGTGATGAGCTCGAGGTGGTAGTTCTTGCTCGGGGCGGTCACGCTGCCGCCCGCGAGAAACGCCCCCCGCAGGAACGACGCCTTGCAGCAGTCGTTTTCGAGCACGGCGAGGTTGATGTGGTGCGCGACCGTGCGCGAGAGATCAGCGCCGAAGGCGGCGAACACCGTCTCGACGGCGGCGCGGTCGGTGATGGTCAGCACGTGGCGGCCGCCGGCCTTTTCCCCGGCCGGCAGGGCAAAGTGCGCGCCGAACGCGCGGCGAAACAGCTTCGGCAGCCGCTCGGCAAAGGCGTCGCACGCCGTGACGATGCGGATCTCCCGCGTCGTGAACGTGTGGCAGTACAGCAGCACGCCATAGGCCTCGGCCACGGCGCAGCAGTGGCGGCTGACCGGCACGCGGCACAGCTCGTTTTTCACTTCGGATGCAAAGGACATGGCGCGCCTCCGTCAGGTCTTGGGAAAGTCCCGGTTGCGCAGGCGGACGTTGGCGTCGCGCGCGGCGAGGTAGTCCGTCAGTACCTTGGCCACGGCCACGCTGCGGTGCTGCCCGCCCGTGCAGCCGATGCCGATCGTGAGCGCATAGCGCCCCTCGGCGGCGTACTGCGGCAGGAGAAAATCGACCATGTCGGTGAGCTTGGAGAGGAAATTTTTCGCCACGTCGCTGCGCAGGACGTATTCCTGCACCTCGGCGTCCATGCCGCTCATGGGGCGGAGCTTTTCGACGTAAAACGGGTTCGGCAGAAAGCGCACGTCGAACACGAGGTCGGCGTCGATCGGGATGCCGTACTTGAAGCCGAAGGACACGACGTTGACGAGAATGTCGCGCCGCGTGCCGCCGTCGGCAAAATACTCGCAGATGCGCTTTTGCAGCATGGCGAGCGTGAGGCCCGTCGTGTTGATGACGAAGTCCGCGCGCTCGCGCACGGGGGCGAGCAGCTCGCTCTCGCGGCGCACGGCCTCGGGCAGGGAGCAGCCGCTCTCGGCCTGCAGCGGGTGCGGCCGGCGCGACTCCTTGTAGCGGCGCACGATGGCGCTCTCCGACGCCTCGACGAACAGAATGCGGTAGTGCACGCCCATGCTCTTAAGCTCCCCGAGCGCGGCAAACAGCTCGGAAAAGCTCTCCTGACTGCGGATGTCCGTCACGAGCGCGACCTTTTCATACCGTCCGCGCGTGGCCAGGCACAGCTCGGCAAACTTCGTCAGCAGTGCCGTGGGCATATTGTCCACGCAGTAAAAGTCCAGATCCTCCAGCACGTCGGCCGCGCGGCTCTTGCCGCCGCCGGACAGGCCCGATACGATCAGAAATTCCATCCCGTCACCCCCGGATGATCTTCACTTCCGGCTCGAGCTCCACGCCGGACGTGCGCAGCACCTCGCTGCGGATGTGATCCATGAGCCGCAGCACATCGTCAAACGTGGCCCCGCCGCGGTTGACAACGAAGCCCGCGTGCTTTTCACTCACCTGCGCGCCGCCGACGGCATAGCCCTTGAGGCCGGCCGCGTCGATGAGCGCAGCGGCGTAGCCCCCAACAGGGCGCTTGAACGTGCTGCCCGCGCTCGGCAGGTCGAGCGGCTGGCGGCTGCGGCGGCGCTCGCTCAGGTCGAGCATACGTGCCCGGATCTCCGCCGGGTCGCCCGGCGTGAGCGCGAGCGTGCTGCCGAGCACGACGCAGTCCGTGTCGGAAAACACGCTGTGCCGGTAGCCGAAATCATGCGCCGCGCCCTCTGCCTCGCACAGGTTCAGGTCATGGTCAAGATAGCGCGTGGAGACGACGACGTCCTTCATCTCGCCGCCGTAAGCGCCCGCGTTCATCGACACCGCGCCGCCCAGCGAGCCGGGGATGCCGTGGGCAAATTCCAGCCCCGCGAGCCCATAGCCCAGCGCCGCCTGCGCCAGCCGCGCGAGCGGGATGCCCGCGCCCGCGCGCAGGTGCGTCGCGTCGGTGCGCGCCACGTCCGCCATGCGCTCGCCCATCTGCACGACGATGCGGTCAACATCGCCGTCGGTGATCAGCAGGTTCGTGCCGTTGCCGATGAGGAGCGGCTGCGCGCCGCCGCCGCGCACGATGCGGCAGACGGCCGCCGTCTCCTCCGCGGACGCGGGGCGCACGAGCGCGCGCGCCGGCCCGCCGATGCGAAACGAGCAGTGCGCGCGCATCGGTTCGTATTCCAAAAGCTCCAGCTCCGGCAGCTGCTCGCGCAGCGCGCGGACGATGGGGTTGAGATTCGTCATAACTTCCTGTTCCTTTCCGGGTCAGAACCCGATGCCGAGGTCGATGCTGCGGTCGTGCTCGTCGGCGAGCTTCTGCGCCGCGTTGTAGCCCATGCCCTTCTGGCGGTTGTTCATGGCGGCGAGCTCGAGGATGACCGCGAGGTTGCGTCCCGGCCCGACCGGGATCGTCACGCACGGCACGCGCACGTTGAGGATCTCGCAGTATTCCGTCGTCAGGCCCAGCCGGTCATAGGCCCGGCCGTCCTCCCACGGCTCGAGCTGCACGACGAGATCCACGCGCGTCTCGGGCTTGACCGCGCCGACGCCGTAGATCTGCCGCGCGTCGATCACGCCGATGCCGCGCAGCTCCATGTAGTAGCGGATCATCTCGGGCGCGGAGCCCATGAGCGTCGTGCGGTTGATGCGCTTGATCTCCACGGCGTCGTCCGCGACGAGGCGGTGGCCGCGCTTGATGAGCTCGAGCGCCGTCTCGCTCTTGCCCACGCCGCTATCGCCCGTGATGAGCACGCCCTCGCCGAACACCTCGACGAGCACGCCGTGCTGCGTCAGACGCGGGGCGAGATAGCTCGAGAGCGCGGCGATGAGGTCGGCCATGAACTCCGACGTGTCCTTGCGCACGAGAAAGAGGTTGCGGTCGTACTTTTCGGCCATCTCCAGACACTCGGGAAACGGATCCATCCCGTGGCAGATGACGAGGCCGATGATGTTGTAGCGCATGAACTGCTCAAAGCGTTCGCGCCGCTGGTCGGGGGTCAGCGTCTCGAGATACGTGCTCTCGACGCGGCCGATGATCTGCATCCGTTCGGGGTCGAAGTAGTTGTAAAACCCGGCGAGCTGCAGCCCCGGGCGGTTGACGTCGGCGGTGCGGATCTCGCGCGTGGCGTAGTCCTGGGCCGCGTGCAGGACGGTCAGCCCCTGCTCGGCAGCGATCTTTTGCAGCGCGACGGTATAATGCGGTGCGCCCATCGTGCGCGCCTCCTTTCCGGTAAAGCCGCCGGTGCGGCGGCGAAGTTGTTTCGTCCGGGCGGAGCACCTGCTCCCCCGCTTCCCATTGTACCCAAAG
>ENA-UESD01002179-UESD01002179.1-human-gut-metagenome-genome-assembly--contig:-NODE-2179-length-14335-cov-8.813228_pt1 | contig 14335 bp, 16 predicted proteins | sample MGYA00242985_ERZ507986 | MGnify/ENA primary metagenome ERZ507986 (study PRJEB26167, sample SAMN06115408) | human gut metagenome | host: Homo sapiens | place: China:Guangxi | collected 2016-04-06... | reverse complement strand
TTATGGGGGATTAGCTCAGCTGGGAGAGCGCTTGCATGGCATGCAAGAGGTCAGCGGTTCGATCCCGCTATTCTCCACCAAAAAAGCACCATACTTCATGTGAGGTATGGTGCTTTTCTTTTTTGTCTGAGTCAAAATTGGGGGGCATTGCTTCGCCTGCATGCCTTTTGGGCTTTTTGCGGAAAACCGAGATGTTCCCGCAGATAAGCGGGTCCCCATAACAAAAGAGACCGCCGTACAGCAAGCTGCTGTACGGCGGTCTCTTCTTCTTTTTTCAGTTCCGCGGGATGGCCATTCGGCGCTCTGCTTTCTTTACGAGCCATGCTCCCGCCCATCCACAGGCAGCTCCCAAAATGACACCACCCAGAATATCCGTCGGGTAATGGACACAGAGGTACATCCGCGAGAATGCGATGAGAACGCCTACCGGCAGAGCCGCCATCGCCCACTGCTTTTTCCCGGCCAGCCAGAGGGCTGTCACCGAGGCGAAGGACGCCGCCGTATGGCCCGAAGGGAAGGAGAAATCGTCCGGGTGCGGGATAAGCAGCTGTACCTCCGTGAGGATGTCGCATGGACGGACGCGGGCCACCAGCGGCTTGAGAAGAAGATTGCAGAGGACAGCGTCGATGAGGAGCGCCGCTGCCAGCACGCAGCCGACCCGCCGCGTTTTGCGGAACACCAGCAGCAGCGCTGTCAGCGTCACCCAGAGAATACCGGAGTCTCCCAGACGTGTAATAAAACCCATGCTTCCATCCAGCATGGGGCTGTGCAGGGATTGCAGGAATTGCAGGAAAGTGAGTTCGGCGTTCATAAAGCTCCCTCTTTCTCGTTTCGTTATGTACAGGATACCAGAAGTTTATGAACAGAAAACCACAAAGTCTTAAACAGTAGTTAAAACAGCCGGCTCCGCCGCTGAGTTTTGCAGCATTTCAGTTCCCGGCGTTCCTGATGGACAAGGGAAAAATTAAAAAGAAGGGGCTGTTGCAAAATAGTCCCAACGAAAAAAATGAGATAGACTTCCCCCAAAGGGGTTGCCTATCTCATTTTTTCGTTGTAAGCTGAAACTGCAATGAACCAACTACAACAAGAACAGTATACAGGAAAGGGCGGCATATATCAACAGCTGACCCTACCAATAAGCGAAAATATTTTAATAGAGGAACAAGAACCGGTGTATGTAGCCAACGCCCAGCTTGAGGAACTGGATTACAGGAAACTGTATCAGGCGTATTCTTCGAGAGGAAGAAAATCGGCAGCAGAACCCCGGATCATGTTCAAGCTATTGGTGTACGGCTATAGGTGCGGCATCTATTCCACCCGAAAGTTGGAGCTTGCGTGCCGCAAGAATATCGACTTCATCTGGCTTCTTCAAGGAGAAAAGGTACCGGACTATTCTTCGTTTGCCCGGTTCCGGAGTGGCAAAGCAAAGGATGCGGTCGAGGACTTGTTCTACCAGTTTGTAAAACGGCTTGCTGAACTGGAAGAAACGGAATATGAGGAAGTGTTCATCGACGGCACAAAGATCGAGAGCATGGCGAACCGGTATACCTTTGTCTGGAAAACAGGTGTCGAAAAGAATCTTGCCAAGCTAAAAGAAAAAGCAAAGGAAGTTTTCAACGAGTATGGTGGAAAAGGCAATCTTACCCGAAAGAAGCTGCGAGAGTTAGCGGACAAGCAGCTTCCTCCAAATGCAGAATTTGTTCACGGGATAGGAAAGCGCAAGAGCGAATGGCAAAAGCGGTATGGAAAGCTGGACAGCCTGTGGACGAAGTGGACAGAGTACGAGGACAAGCTGTTCGCTATTGGAAATAACCGCAGAAGTATGTCCAAAACCGACAAGGACGCTACATTCATGCGGATGAAAGAAGACCATATAGGGAACGGCCAGCTGAAACCGGCCTACAATGTCCAGTTTGCGGTCAACAGCGAATACATTACCGGTGTTGCCGCCTTTTCCAACCGCACGGATTCCGGTACGCTCATTCCGTTCCTGAACCATATCCAGCGGATGCAGAGCAGAAGCTACCGTGACATTGTGGCAGATGCCGGATACGAAAGCGTCCGCAACTATCTGTATCTGGAACAGAACGGTCAGAACTGCTTTATTAAGCCGATCTCTTACGAAAAACAAAAGACAAAGAAATTCAAGTCTCAGTTCTGGCGGGCCGAGAATATGGAACCGCTGGAGCATGAGGATGGTTTTCTTTGTGCAGGTGGGAGAAAGCTCCTCTTTACACATTCCAGTTCCAAAAAGGAAAACGGATTTGTTACCACCACGGACTATTACCGCTGTAAAGATTGCTCCGGCTGCGAACTCCGAAGCAAGTGTTTCAAATCCTCCGACGGGATGAAAAACAAAGAGATCCGAATGTGTACAGAATCTGCCGAACACAGAAAAATCGCTTTTGAAAACCTTCTTTCTGAACGTGGTGCACTTCTGCGGATAAATCGTTCCATTCAGGTAGAGGGGGCATTCGGCGTACTCAAGAGCAATCGTAAATTCAAACGCTTCCTGATGCGGGGAAAGACCAACATTTCAACAGAACTCTTTCTTCTCTGTCTCGCCTTTGACCTCCAGAAGTTCTTTTCCAAATTGCAACGCGGAAAGCGAAACTCTCATCTTTTTCCACTCAAAAAAGAGTAGCGTTTTTCGGAACTGAAAATGTAAAAAGCTGAGCACCTGTTTTTTACACGGATGCTCAGCTTCGCTGTACTTGTTTTTGAAATCGGCCTTTGAGTTTTCAACCCGATTTGTACGGTGAATGCGGCGTTTTTCAACATTTTGAAGGGATGCTATTTTGCAACAGCCCCTTGATCGTGAAAAGTCAACTCAGAGCTTTAGAAACAGCATTCCAAGCACCACGCCGCCCACCATAAGCGCAGCAGCGGCCAAGTCGTACCAGTGCACCCGGGGCACTGTATAATAGGTGCGCGGTGCCTCCCCGCAGAAGCCCTTGGACTCCATGGCCATGGCGATGGACTCCGACCAGCGGACGCTGTTGACCAGCATCGTGAAGACCGGCTTCATGGAGAGCGGCCCCATTTTCAGACCACGCACCGCAAAAGCTGTGCGTACCTGCGTATACTCCCGCACCATTCCCGGCATCAGGTGGAACGCCGCCAAGATGCCATAGGCAAACTTAGGCGGGAGGCGGCACTGGTGGAGCAGGCTCGCAATAAAAAAATCTCCCTCGGTGGAAAGTGCGAACAGGATGCCCAGCCCCGCATAGGCCAGCAGACGGGTCGCCAGCTGCAGTGCTGTGTACAGGTTCTGGGACATTGCCGCACGCACGCTGTAAGGCATGGCCGACAGACTGCTCAGGTCTACGGTCTGCGTGCTGCCGCCCCGGGCATAGTAAAGTCCCATTACAAACAAGCCAAACGCCGCGATGCAGGCGGGAAGCAGGATGACGCCGATCTTTTTCAGGCTTACCCGGGAGCAGAACACCAACAGCAGCAGGCAGACAGCCAGCACCAGCAGGTTCAGGCTGACCAGATATTCAAATGAGAGCAGAATGACACAGACCAGCACCGTAAATGCCTTTACGGTGGGGTTCCAGTGTTCCAGCATTTACAGCACCTCCTCAGCGGAGCTTTCCACCAGCATGGTGTCTTCCAGCCGATAGATTTTATCGGCCCAAACCGCAGCCAGCTCGGTATCGTGGGTGATGAAGATCACCGTCAGCCCCTCCTGCTCTACCTTCTCCCGCAGATGCTCCATGATCGCGTTCACCGAGCGGGAATCCTGACCATAGGTAGGTTCGTCCAGTAAGAGCAGCTCCTGTCCGCCTGCCAGCACCGAGAGGACAGCCAGCCGCCGCTGCTGGCCCTGACTGAGCATATAGGGCGAATAGCGCCGCTGCCGTTTCAGGCCGTAGCGATCCAGCAGTTCCTCGGCACGCTGGCAACAGGCTTCGTCAGAGAGTCCCGGCTCCCAGAGTCGCAGCCCCACACAGACCTCGTCCTCCACGTTCTGGGTGACGAATTGGTTCGCCGGGTTCTGGAAAACGATGCCAATATGGCGATACAGCTCTTGGGGTTTCATTTTTTCAATGTCCCGCCCCTGAAACAGGATCTGTCCCGTGTAGGGGTGCTGCTTGAGCACCGAGAGAAACGTGGTGGTCTTTCCGGTGCCGCTGGGGCCAAGAACAGCGGTCATACAGCCCGCCGGGAAATCCGCATCCGTATTCTGCACCAAAAAGGGAGCATCGTACACCGGGCGGCCCCACTTGCGCCGGATGGGCAGTCCCTTGCGGATGCTGACTCCCCGGAACTGCAGCAGCGGTTTGCCCTCTGCCGGGCGGGCCACAGTCCGTTCCGACCGGGAGCCCGGGTAAAACAGGCCCAGCCGCTCAAAATCCGCGCGGTACTCCGGCAGATTTTTGCAGTTGATGCTCCGGGCGGCCACTCTGCCACCCTCTTCTAGCAGGATAATCTCATCTGCAGCCTCCAGCCAGAGGTCTGCCTTATGGTCGATGGCCAGAATGGTTCGGCCGGAGGCTTTCATCCTGAGCAGCATCTCCAACAGCTGGATCGCCGCCTCGTGGTCCAGATTTGCAAAGCTTTCGTCCAGCAGGATGCAGCGGCTCTCCATGACATAGAGACAGGAGAGGGCCGCTTTCTGCTTTTCGCCGCCGGACAGGGTCGAAAGAGGCTGATCCAGCAGCGGCCCGATGCCAAGTTCTGCGGCGGCCTGACCGATTCGTTCATCCATCTTCCCGGCCGGGATACAGATGTTTTCCAGACAGAAGCGCATCTCCTCCCGCAGGGTATTCATGCAGAACTGCAAGTCGGGATTCTGGAACAGCACTGTCAGGTATGCAGCGCGCTTCTGTGGGTCCAGCGTCTTTAGATCCTGCCCGTACAGCCGGATGATGCCGCTTTCCAGAAAGCCGCCGTTCTCAGGGTAGAGTCCTGCGGCCACAGCGGCCAGCGTGCTTTTTCCGCAGCCGCTGCCACCCATCAGGACCGTAAGCGTCCCAGCCGGAATGGTCAGGCTGGTATGATCCAGAATGTTGCGCCTGCCTTTTTCCTGATAGCGGAACACGACATCTTCCAGCTCCAGCGCGAGATCAGCCGACATTCCTTAGTCCTCCAGATCCATGTCCTGCCCCTGTGCCACGGCATAGCCCTTCAGGACGCCTGCCTTGACGAGGCCATCGGCCAGCATCGGGGTGATGAATCCATCAAAGACGATGGCGCTGATGATCCGCACCACCAGCATGATGGCCAGCACGGGAACCGCGATCTTGCTGTAGCCGCTGATGAACAGGTTGTAGATCAGGGTGAGGACGGAGCAGATGACTGCGCCTTGGATCATGGTCATACGGTCAAACTTTTTGTAGCGTTTCAGCGCAATGATAAGCTCAAAGCCAAGACCCTGCACCAGACCAGACAGGATGATGATGGGTCCGAAATAGTTGCCGTACAGGCATTCCAGCACAGCCGCCAGCAGCTCAGCGATGAGGCCGGTGCCGGGCTTGCGCATGACATAGATGCCGAATGCGCCTGCCATGAAGTAGATGCCGTAGAACGGCTCATAGCCCAGCGAGGCCATGCCGAACGGGGTCAGCATCCCGTACAGGACGCCGCCGATGTAGGTGCAGCCAAGGTAGACCACACCAAACAGCACGGCACTGATGGCGATCAACAGAACATCTTTCAGTTTCCAATTCTTTGTATTCATTTTAGTTCTCCTCCGTCGGGCTGTTGCAGTTCATGGTAAAGTGCAGGACATAGTGGTGGACTGTCGGGGCATTCTCCATCAGCTCACACACATGGGTCAGGTAGGTGAACACATCCTGCACATCGCCGTCAATGCGGGTAGCATAGTGGATGGTCTTGGGGTTCAGGCCCTCCTCCTGTGCCATATACCACACCTTGGCGATTTCGTCGATATACTGGGCATCACCCAGCGGATACAGAGCCAGCTTGCAGTGGACCGGGAAGTGGATGTCTTTCACCAGCTCTGCATTGGGGGCTTCACCTTCACGATTCAGCACCGTGTCCCCGGATACATCCCCCGGGCAGCCCTTGGAGAACTGTCCCTCCAGCGCCATATGGACGCCGGGACGGTAAGCGTTCAGGAACAGGGCCTGTACAGCGTCTGCCACATAGGGCAGCTTGCCGCGGTAGACCGTCGAAAGGGCATCCGTCTCGCTCCACACTGCGGAGGTATCCGTCTTTTTCAGTGCACCCAGAATGATCTCGATGTACTTGTCCGACATCGGGTACAGGGTAAAGCGGCAGCCTGCAATGGGCAGTTCCGTGCCACGGCCTGCCCATGGCAGATCCGGACGGTTGCAGCCGGTACAGCAGTTTTCAGTTTTCATGGTCTTTCCTTCTTTTTCTTTGTTTGTGCAAAATAAAAGGGATGCTTTTCGTCCGGAAAGCATCCCCCTTGCCAGCGAGCCCAACGGCCCACTGTATCAAGCAGCAGAAATGCATTTCCTACGCCGGTATTATCCGGATCAGGTGCAGGGAGTCGGGTGTGAACCCTCTCAGCATAAGGCCCCTCCAGCATTCTGATGATTCTCTTTTTATTGCCACTGCATAGCATACCGCAGCCGTGCAGAAATGTCAAATATTTGTTGCACTTTGATAAAGGGTTGCGGCTTCCACTGTGATCATGGAGACATTTATGGGCTTCTGGCGATGCCTATCGGTTCACGAAATTCAGCGCCAGCACAAGCACCAGCATATGCACAGGGTAAAAGGCATAGCAGGCATACTGGAATGGTTTGCTGTGGCAGCCCTGCCGCCCGCGATACAGCCAGATGGGTACCAGCGCCAGCAGCGCAAACCCCTGCTGGCAAAGTTCAAGCTCCATGCCGAACAGCCGGATGGGGTACATCAACCCGCCCAGAAGCTCCACATTGATCCAGTACAGGGTCAGCACCTGTCCCAGCAGGCACCACCATTTCCGGCCCCGGAAGAGGTAGAAGGCGAACACCGTCAGCACACCGGCACCGTAGTAATCCGTCATGCCCAGCGTCCCCAGCAGCGCCCCTGCTGCCACCACTGCGGCACACACCGGCAGTGAGACCCAGAGCTTTTGTTTTTTGCGCACCGTTTCCATCAGATGCACACCCAAAAGCCCCAGCAGCAGCGTCCAGATCACGTTCTGGTGCACCGGGTAGAACCATGTCCCGCCATACATCAGATCAAAGGGTACTTCCGAAAGCAGTGCAAACAGCAGCAGCCGCAGGACATAACGCTTCAGGTTTCGGGTGTGAAAGTAGCCTTCTACCGTCATAAACGCAAAGATGGGAAACGCCAGCCGCCCGGCACAGGTCAGCCAGTCCTGCGCCGGCAGAAGGGTCGCCCAGAGGTGATCCATCAGCATCAGTGCCATGGCAATGATATGAAGTGCTGCTGCGCTAAGCTCAAAATAGCTGACAGCAGAGGGTCTGCGGCTGTAAGTCTGCATCCTGTTCTCCTCTTTCTTTTATCAAGATCCCGTCTTTTATCCGGAATACGAATGAGCATCCCCAAAGATTGCGGCATCACCGTTTTTCAGAATGGCTCCGCGCACATGTCTTTCCAGCGCTGCGCCGGGATCACCGGCTCAGTGACAAACGCCTCTGGGTCGGGGGCAAGGACGTGCCGCGTCACTCGAAAAAGCCCGTTTGCATCGCACAGGACGCACGCCGCGTCGCCAAATTTTGTGTTTTTCGCTGCGCCACAGTCCAGATACGCCTGCTCCAGTTTGACGAAATCCTCCGAGATGTGGGGCTGCTGCGCATTGTAGTGGCGGCGCATATAAACGGTGTGCTCTGCCCCGGCTCCATCCACCACGGTAAGCTGCAAAGGCTTGTCGGTAAGCCGGTTGGGGACATTCAGCACCTCCTCCACGCTGTGAAGGAAGGTGTTCCGGGCATGGCTGACGCCCAGTAGCAGGATCTTTCCGCCGACCTCCCGCAGACGGTCGTAGCAGCCACCGGGGGTGCAGGGGGTGTTGTTTTCCAGTTCCCCGGCCAGATATGCTGCTGCGCCCCTGCCGCAGGCCGCAATGCTGTGTGTCGGATGAAGAGAACGCACCACCCCGATACATAAGGGTTGACATCCTTGCAAGGGGTGTGGAGATGCCCTTATAATAGGGACGAAAGGCAGGTGCTGGATATGAGGTTCATTTTTAAGATGATCGTTTTCCCGTTTTGGCTGCTTACAGCTTTCCTTGCGCTGATGCTGAAATGGACGCTGAACCTGTCGGCGTTTGTGCTGGCGCTGCCCATGCTGTATATTTTCGGCTGTGGTCTTTATACGCTGTACTGCCGGGAGTGGATGCAGTTTTTAATCTTGCCGGTGGCAGAGTTTGGCTGCTTTGTGTTGATTTTTATGGGCGCTTTGATTGCAGATGCAGCAGAGCGTTTTAGTGGCTGGGTTGCCGGATTGTGAGGGGTGCTATGGAAAACCAGAAGATAGAGGAATACTATTCTGAGCACAGCAGCACGATTTTTTCTGAAATGCTGGGCGAGGACGAAAACTATCGGCGGCTGAAAAAAGCAAAAATAGCGGCTGAAAAAGCCCTGCGGGATGCCATCAGCAAAGAAGCATGGAAGCAATATCTCTCCTTAGATGAGATCTGCAACGAGTTGGAATGCGCCCGATATAAGGCGATGTATCTGGCTGGTGCTGCCGATCACGAAAAATTATCCAAATGATCTTGTTGCCGCCTCCGGGCGGCATTTTTTCTTTTCAATAGGGGGTGATAATGCTGGCCGCAACACGGCTGATCGCGCTGCACAAAAACAAGGGCAAATCGGTTGCGGCCTGTCTGAAAAGCCGCATAGACTATGTACAGAATCCCGACAAGACTGAGCAGGGCGAACTGGTCAGCAGTTACGAGTGCAGCCCCTTGACGGTCGATGAGGAATTTATGTTGTCCAAACGGCAGTATGAACTTGTCACTGGACGCAGACAGAAAAGTGACGTGATTGCCTATCAGATCCGGCAGTCTTTCAAACCGGGCGAGATCACCGCCGAAGAAGCCAACAAGGTGGGTTATGAACTGGCAATGCGCTTTACCAAGGGCAAATATGCTTTTATTGTTGCTACCCACACGGATCGGGAACACATCCATAACCACATCGTTTACAATTCCACCGCACTGGATGGTACCCGAAAATTCCGGGATTTTTTATTGTCCGGGCTGGCTGTGCAGCGGTTGAGCGACCTGATTTGCTTAGAACACCAGTTGTCCGTCATTGAAAAGAAGCCCTACCGGGAGCGGCAGAAGCGTGTACTTTACCCGCCAAAAGAAAGCAACCGTGACCGCCTGTGCGGAATCATTGACACCATCCTTGCAGAAAAACCGAAGGATTTTGAAGTTTTTCTGCAAAAGCTGGAGCAGCAGGGCTATGAGGTGAAGCGTGGCAAGTACACGTCGGTGAAAGGCAAGGGACAGAAGCGCTTTATTCGGTTCCGCACACTGGGTACCGGCTATGGCGAGGATGAGATCAAGGCGGTGCTGGAGGGAAAGGCGAAGCACCAACCGTACCAGAAAAAGCAACCCAAAGAGCAGCCCTTCCAGTTGCTGGTGGACATTCAGGGAAAAATGGCAGAGGGCAAAAGTGTCGGCTACAAAAAGTGGGCAACCAAGTTCAACCTGAAGGAGATGTCCAAGACGCTGCTGTTCTTGCAGGAGCAAAAAATCGGTAGCGCAGAGGAACTACGAGAGCGTGCAGCGGCGGCAACCGAGCGCTATCATGCCATGGGCGATTCCATCAAGGCGGCGGAAACGAGGTTAGCCGAAATCGCCGTCCTGAAAAACCACATCATCAACTATGCCAAGACCCGCCCAGCCTATGCTGCCTACCGCAAAGTAGGGTACAGCAAAGCCTTTCTGGAAGCCCACCGGGAGGAAATCACTCTGCACAAGGCGGCGAAGGCTGCCTTTGACGAAGCCGGGCTGCAAAAATTGCCGAAGGTCAAGGAGTTGGATGCGGAGTTTGCAGAGCTACTGACCAAGAAGAAATCCGCTTACCCGGACTACCGCAAGGCACGGAACGAGATGCAAGAACTGGTTCGGGCACAGAAAAATGTGGAACGATTTTTTGCGGAAGAAAAAACAGTACAGGAGAACGAACAGACTCGATAAAAACAGATTGCCGGGAGTTGACCGAGAGTGGTCGGCTCCCGGTATTTTTTGTGCTTTGCTATCCTGTTGGCAACAACACAGTCTATTGATTGTGTATTGGACGCACCACAACAGGTATTCTATGGAGTGTAAACAACTCTACTGAAATGGAGCGTGCTATGAAAGAATTATTCGGGCAGCGCCTGCGGGAGCAGCGGCAGAATCAGGGCTTGACAATGGAGCAACTCGCAGAAAAAGCGAATCTCTCCACCAATTTTATCGGTGCAATTGAGCGTGGACTGAAAGAGCCTAGTCTCTCTACGCTCATCAGCATTCTGAACGCGCTGGATATTCCGGCTGACGTTCTGCTCCGTGATTACGTTGGAACAGCATCCCATGTGACCGACGACGAGATCCGCAAGCGACTGGATGGTTTGACCCCCATCCAGAAAAAAGCGGCACTCGACCTGCTGGACACCTATATCGGCAATCTCCCTTACCTCACAAACGAGGAATAAACCACAAACTTTGCAAGCGCGCCGGCTAAAATTTAGCCGGTGCGCTTTTCTTTTGCATTCCTTTCGGCTATAATCATTCTTATAAGATATATTACTTCCTAAAGAGTTGATTGTTTGGGGGTGTCAAAATGAGAGAACCACGGTACAACATTTTTGCTGATATTCAGGATGCAATTGAGCAGGCAAAGCTCGGCAAGCTGGCGTTGTACCGGCAGCGCGCCATCCCGCGGGAATACTGCTGCAAGAAAGTCACCCCTGCCGAACAGCAGGCGTATGAGCAGTTGCAGAGTGTTCTCTCCGAAGTGCCGCAATGGAGCGATGATGAAGAGCTGCGCTCCGAAATGGAAGAAATCGGTGGCAGGGTTCGCTTCTGTCACTTTTGGGATGAGCACTACTCCATGGTGCAGTTGACGGAAGATCGCAATGGAAAATACTCTACAGCCTACGTTCTGGATACAGAAACTACCCCGGATGTGCGTAAGGGTGCGGCATTGCAGGCACAGAAAGAACTTGCGGAGCGTATGCAGGTGTGGGGCGTTTCGCTTCTGGATGCGCCTGTTCCTGAACAGATGAAGTACGATTTTCTTGCAGAAGCCGCTTCTCATTTCATGCAAGTTTTGAACGACCCAGAGCACATCACCGGGTAAAAAGCGTCCCGCAGGGATGCGCAGCCTGCATTGTGAAATGCAGATCAAAGGGGCTTGGGGCATTCCCCAACAAGCGTTTTGCAACGCAAAATAAGCAGATGTATATACGTCTGCACTGCTTGCTACAATGGTGTTGGTTCTGAGAAGTTCACAGCCAGTGAGCTATACAGATGCCCAAACCTAAGCTACAATGAAGATGTGCTGAGAGAACGAAGCATTGCTTGAGCTGAACGCTTGTGCTCGCAAACGTCAGAAAAATGGAAGCTGCTGTTATTACCGCCGTCGGTATCGATGTGTCAAAGAGCAAAAGCACAGTTGCGGTACGGAGACCCGGAGGCGAAATCGTACTTCGGCCTTTCGAGGTCCACCACACGAACAGTGACTTGAAAAAGCTGGCATCCACACTCAAAAACTGGGAGGCGATATCCGTATTGTAATGGAACATACCAGTACGTACTGGAGACCGATCGCACTGACATTGAAGGAAGCGGGCTTTTTTTCCGTTGTCAATGCGATTTGCGGTTGAATAGGAGCTTCTTGTCCTTCATCTGTCTGCTTCTCCCTCATTTCTGCGCTGAGACGCAGAGCCAGCCTTTCTTTTTGTGTATCTGCACCTCGTGAAAGCCCGCCTGCTCCAGATACGCCTTCAGCTCGGTGTCCTTATAGATGGTCATGCCACCGATGATCTCCGTCCACCTCTCGTCCTTGTCCGTGTCGCCGTTTGCTTCGTTGCAGATGAGAAATGTCCCGCCGACCTTCAGCACCCGGTAAACCTCCCGGAAGCACCGAGGCAGATCAGGCCAGAAATAGACGGTTTCAAAGGCCGTCACCGCATCGAACCAGTTGTCCGTAAACATCATATCTGCCACGCTGCCTTGCAAAACGGCGCAGCGACCCTCCGCGATGGCGACGTCGTTGACCTTTTTCGACTTCTCCACGCTGACGGGCGAATAGTCGATGCCCTTGACGACGCCCTGTGGGCATTTTTTCAGCAGCCGTCGGATGTTCGCCCCACCGCCGCAGCCGCAGTCCAGCACCTTGGCGTCCGGCGCAGTATTCAGAAATTGAAGCCCCCAGCGCGCCACAGGGCTGTGACCCAGGTTCATCATGGCGACCATGAGCTTCCCGCCGAGGCCCACAGGTTTGCGGGTGTTTTCAAAGAATGACATCTTCTACAACTCCTTTTCCAGAACGATGATCTTATTGGAAATATTCCGCACGGTGGGTAGCTTGTCCAGCAGTTTATAAATCGGTGCAAATACCGCCATGCCCTCCGTCAGGCTGTGTTCCTCGACGAATCGAAAACCCGGCAGCAGTTCGGCAAGTGCTTTCCCATTCTTGATTCCCCAGTTGAATTTTGCGTTGCTTGCGTCAATGGATTTCTCCTTGAAGTGCCGTACCATCGTAGGATTCATGGTTTCCACAAATATAGTGGCTTGGGAAAAACGGCTGGAAATCACTGCGAAAATTTGCTGCACATCTTTTGCGTTCAGGTACATGGTCAGTCCCTCAATGACAATCAGCACCGGTACATTCTGCTCGCTGATTTTGCCACCCCAATCGTCCATAGCGGACATAGCGATTTGCGAAATCGCGCCGCTTTCCGGCAGGAACTTCTCCCGCACCGCCATCGTCTCCGGCAGGTCGAGGTTATGCCAATGCGCATAACCTGCCATCCGGTAACAGCGGGTATCCAGCCCGCAGGCGATGTTGACCACCACCGCGCCGGGATGCGCCCCAAGCCAAGCCTTTGTCAGCTGATCCAACACAATGGTGCGGGCGATGACGCCGCCGCGCATGGCCGTATCTTTGTCGGCAAGGGAAAAATCGTAGTCCAGCTTTTCGATGAGTTCTTCCGCTTTTGCGTTGTGAATCGCACCTCTGCCGCTGCTCTCTTTCGCCCTTGCATAAACGGTTTGCAGCATGGTCTCCGGCACGCCGGAGAGCTTGATTATTTCTCTCATGTCATATTTCCTCCGCTTGCGTAGTCAGAAATTTTTCCGCATACCGGCAGAATTTTTCCGGGTGTACCATCACCAGCTCCGCATGGGCCATCTTGGGGATGCCATGGATGCGCGCCTTAGGGAAATAGCGCTTGATGAACCGGATATCCCGCCTGCGATCCTTCTTTTCGTCGTCGCCGTACCAGTAGGTGATTTTCGCGCCGATTTTAGCGGAGCGCTTCGGAAGCGCATAGTTGTTGGCAGACCAGAATACATTGCGGATCGTCCAATCGGAAAAGGTTTTGAGATAGACTTCCATGGCGTCGTACTCCTTTTTGGGGTCGTGCCCTGCGGGGGTGAACCGTTCCGGCGGAAAGGCCGCTTCCAGAATTTTTCGGCTGTTCGCCGCCATTTTAAAGGACACAATATCCCGCCAAAGCAGCAGCTTTCGCACCGGGTAGAGCAGCTGATAGGGCGTGATCCCGCCGTCGATAATGGCCCGGTCGATGGGCATTTCCCCCAATGCCAGCATACGGGTTAGGCAGGCGCCGCCCATGGAGCAGCCATAGGCCCCACCTAGACGGGAGACGCCGTGGATCTTCAAATAGGAGATCACTTCATCCACGGTCTGCTCCACGGAGGTAAAGTCGCCGGGATACTCCGGCTGATGGCCGTCATACACCACCTGAAAAACATGCCATCTCTGAGAAAGCAGCGTGATCGTGTCGGCAAAAGCCCATACAGGCTCTGCCGTGCAGGGGAAAAACAGCAGCGTCCGCTCCTGCGCCTGCCCGTGTTCCAATATCTGCATGGCTCACCCCTCCGATTTCGCACACTCGGCGTAAGTCAGTGGGAAGGACGCTTTCAGCACGGTGCTTTTCCGCACCGTCCAGCCGTTCTCCCGCAGAAATGCCAGGTATTCGTGGCTTGTCCACTTGCTGTGGAGAGGGAAGCCCGCCAGCTTCATGAAAAATGCTTTGACCTTTCCACGAAAGTCGTTACCGGCATGAGTAAAGGTCGGTGCGACCAGTATCCCGTCGTCTTTCAGCACCCGGCGAATTTCCGCCAATGCTCGCTCTGGTTCCGGTACAATGTGCAAAGCATTGGACACGATCACCACATCGAAAGACTGGTCAGCATAGGGCAGAT
>ENA-UESD01002177-UESD01002177.1-human-gut-metagenome-genome-assembly--contig:-NODE-2177-length-14338-cov-4.890891_pt1 | contig 14338 bp, 16 predicted proteins | sample MGYA00242985_ERZ507986 | MGnify/ENA primary metagenome ERZ507986 (study PRJEB26167, sample SAMN06115408) | human gut metagenome | host: Homo sapiens | place: China:Guangxi | collected 2016-04-06... | reverse complement strand
TTTTCCTGCAGCCGCTTCTGCGGGGTCTGCTTCGTCTCACCGTACAGGCGTACAATACGCTCGGCGCGGTGCTCCATATCGGAGTGGATGAAGATGTGCAGCGTATCGGGACGGTCTTTGAGAATAAAGTCCGCGCAGCGGCCAACGATGACGCACGGGCCCTTGGCGGCCAGATCGCGGATAACGTTGGTCTGGCAGACGTAGAGCTTATCGGACACGGACATCGTGTCGATCAGACCCATCGGATGGGCGGAAACCGCGATATTGAACAGGAAGCTGCTGGTGACGGAGGCGTATTCGCCGATTTCCTCAATGAACTCGTGCGAGAAGCCGCTCTCCTTGGCCACCTGATCGACCAGCTCCTTGTCATAGTAGGGAATTCCGAGATTCTCGGCGACCTTTTTGCCAATGGTTCTGCCGCCGCTGCCAAACTGCCGGCTGATGGTAATCACTTTGTTTGTCATGGATGATTCCCCCTTGCTCTTTGGATGCTTCCATTATACACCACGGAGGAAAAAAGCACAATGAAAAATTTTTTGCCTGCGCGCTAAAAAATTGTGCAAATTAAAGATAGGCCTGCATGGACTTGCAGAGCGTCTGCTCGGAGTCGATGAGCTGGCCCGCGATCTGACGGGCGGTTTCGCTCGCGTTCGGGTAGCGGTTGCGGTAGCGGATGAGGGACTTGACGCCCATGTTGCAGCCGTCGGTGATAAGGTCCGCGACCGTCTCGTCGGCGGGAGAGACGGCAAGCTTCGTGCTCGTTTTGAGCCAGGACATCCCGCGCGCCATCGCGTTCGCGCCCTTTTCGGGGATGTGTTCGGCGTCTAAAAGCGCCTTTGTCTGCTGCCCAAGCGCCTTGTGCGCCTCGCGGCAGGAAAGAAGCGCCTGCTCGAGCTTTTTGTCCCGCGTCTGGCCGAGCACGTCGTCAATCGCGCCGACGGCCATCTGCACGCCCGCGCCGCACTCGAGCAAAAGGGCTTTCGTATCGTGGTTCATAGAAGATTCCTCCCGTGTTCTTTTGCAATAGGTTGTGCAAAACGAGAGAAAGTATGATATAGTAAGAAAAACAAAACGCCCTTTGCGGCGGGAAGGAGAAGCCATGATTTTTGAACGGACAGTCGCGGAAATCGCGGGAGACTATGCGGTGCTGGTATCGGAGAGCGGGACGCGCACGGAGGTGGCGCTGGCGCTGCTGCCGGACGGGATTTGCGAGGGAACGGTTCTGATCTGTGAGGATTTCGAGTACCGCATCAAAACGCTTTGAGATCCGGGCAGCACCGCAGGCCAAAATTTACGAAGGGAGAAACTCCATGCCGCGTTATCTTCTCGCCCTCGACCAGGGCACGACCAGCAGCCGCGCGATTCTATTTGACGAGGCGCAGAACATCGTCTCGGTCGCGCAGAAGGAATTTACCCAGTATTATCCCCAGTCCGGCTGGGTGGAGCACAACCCGATGGAGATCTACTCCAGTATCTACGGGGTCATGATGGAGGTCATCTCGCAGTCGGACATCCACGCGCGGGATATTGCCGCCATCGGCATCACGAACCAGCGCGAGACGACCGTCGTCTGGGACAAAAAAACCGGCAAGCCCATCTATAACGCCATCGTCTGGCAGTGCCGGCGCACGGCTCCCATCTGCGACGAGCTGGAGCGGCGCGGGCTCAGGGACTATATCAAAAAGACGACGGGTCTGGTGCTGGACGCGTATTTTTCCGGCACGAAGATCAAATGGATTTTAGACAACGTCCCCGGCGCGCAGGAAAAGGCCGAGCGTGGAGAACTTCTGTTCGGAACGGTCGACACCTGGCTCGTCTGGAAGCTCACGGACGGGAAGGTACATATCACCGACTACACAAACGCCTCGCGCACGATGCTCTATGATATCCACAACCTCTGCTGGGACGAACGGCTTTTGCGGGAGCTCGGGATTCCGGCCTCGATGCTGCCTGCGGTGCGCAATTCCTCCGAGGTCTACGGCACGTGCAACATTCAGGGCGTGCAGGTGCCGATCGCGGGCATTGCAGGCGACCAGCAGGCAGCCTTATTCGGTCAGTGCTGCTTTACGCCCGGCGATGCGAAAAACACCTACGGCACAGGCTGCTTTTTGCTCATGAACACGGGCGAGACGGCGATGGAAAGCGTGCACGGGCTTGTTACCACGATCGCGGTCGGCCTCGGCGGGCGCGTGCAGTATGCGCTCGAGGGCTCGATTTTTGTCGGCGGCGCGGTCATCCAGTGGCTGCGCGACGAGCTGCGGTTCATCCGGGAGGCTCGGGACGCGGAATATTTTGCGTCCAAGGTACCGGACACAGGCGGGGTGTATCTCGTGCCCGCGTTCACAGGTCTCGGCGCGCCGCACTGGGACATGTACGCACGCGGCGCGATGGTCGGCCTCACGCGCGGGACAAAGCCCGAGCATATTATAAGAGCCGCGCAGGAGTCGATCGCGTATCAGTCGTATGATCTGGTCGACGCGATGGAGAGGGATGCGGGCGTAACGCTCTCGCAGCTCCGTGTTGACGGCGGGGCGAGCCGCGACAGCTTTTTGATGCAGTTCCAGGCGGACATGCTTGCAAAGCCCGTGCGCCGGCCGGTTATCCGCGAGACGACGGCGCTTGGCGCGGCGTATCTTGCGGGGCTTGCCGTCGGCGTCTGGAAAGACTGCGAGGAGCTTCAGAGCTTGTGGCACTGCGACGTGACGTTCGAGCCGAAAATGGAGCCCGAAAAACGGGAAAAGCTCCTGCGCGGCTGGCGCAAGGCCGTCGGCAGAAGCTTAGACTGGGAAGAGCACTGAAAAATTCGGTACATTGCAAAATTTCGTAACGCACTTCCTACGGAAAACCTTCCAAACAACGCGTAGGGGGCGATTGAGCACATCGCCCCGGCAAATAAACCCGATTTTACGGAAATCTCCGGCGAATTCGTAATTGCCATTGGGGCGATGTGCTCAATCGCCCCTACGAAATCAGCCTGCGTGTCAAAAACGACGCAGTGGGAAGTGCTCTGCTTCGCGATGGACGTTTTGGCCAAACGGAACGGGTGGGAGTAGTACATAACGACGAAAACAGGAGTGGTGACCGTGAGTAGAGTGAATTGCTTGACGTCATGGAAAAGGCGCGCTGCAGAACTGTTTATTCTGCAACGCGCCCTTCCGCTTTTGTATGCTGTTCTGACGTTTTTCAGCGCCCAAAGAGCTCCGTGGTTTTCTGCATCCGTTCCGCGATGGGCACGCCGAAGGGACAGCGCGATTCGCAGGCATGGCAGCCGATGCACTCAGATGCGGTATGCTCCAGCGCTTCATAGTGGGAACGTACCGTAGCGGGCACCTCCGGCTGCATGGTTGCAAGGTCGTAGAACTTGTTAATCATGGCGATATCGAGCTGTGCAGCACAGGGCTTGCAGTGTCCGCAGTAGGTGCATTCCCCACGGTAGGAGTGGAACGGCGCATTGGAAAGCACCGACGCGTAGTCCGTTTCGTCATTGGACGCGGTTTCATAGGCTACCGCCTGATCAACCTGCTCTTTGGTGTCGTAGCCGCACATGATGGCGCTGACAGCCGGACGCGTCAGCGCGTAGTGAATGCACTGCACCGGACTCAGGCGCACGCCGAACGGAGAACGCTTTTCGTCAAACAGTCTGCCGCCGGCGAAGCCCTTCATGACTGTGATGCCGACGTCATTTTCTTCACAGATGCGGTATAGCTTCGCGCGGACTGGGTCCGTTCCCTTGAGTCCCGCGTCAAATGTTTCCGCAAACATCGTGTCAATATTCTCGCTCGCGGGCAGCATATCAAAGGCCGGATTGATGCTGAAGAGAATCATCTCCACATACCCGGACTCGGCGGCTTTCCTGGCGACCTTTGGGTTGTGGGAGCTCATGCCGATGTGGCGGATCACGCCGCTGTTTTTAAGCTCCATGACGTAACCCAGATAGTCCGAGTGCTGCATCTGCTCCCACTCTTTTTCGGAGTCCACATAGTGAATCATGCCGAGGTCAATATAGTCCGTCTGCAAGCGACGCAGAAGGTCCTCAAACGCGGGGCGGACATATTTCATGTCGCGCGTCCTGAAATACTGCTCGTCCTTCCATGTAGAGCCGATGTGTCCCTGAATGTACCATTGTCTGCGGTTATCTTTGATACCTTTGCCGATGATGTCTCTCGACTTCGGGTCAGGCATCCAGCAATCTAAAATGTTGATGCCCTGCGCGGACGCATAGTGAATCAGGTCGATACCGTCCTCCTCCGGGTGGCGCTCCAACCACTCGCCGCCAAAGCCAATTTCGCTGACTTGCAGTTCCGTTTTTCCCAATCTTCTGAGTTTCATGTTCTTTTCTCCATCGTATTCTATTGCATTCTTATTTATTTCTCTTTTGACCTAATTTTCGGCTGATATTGCATGTTCGACACGTTATAGACGGTGATAAATGCCTTCGGGTCTTCGCGGTTGATAAACGTCATCAGCTTCTGATACTCACTTTTATCGACAATGGTGATAATCTCATTGTGCTTTTCAAAGTTATACGCGCCGATAGCCTCATAGATCGTCGCGCCGCTGTGCAGGTCGTTGATGATAAACTTCCGGAGTTCTTCTTCCTTCTCGGTGATGATGCAGACGCGGCGCTTTTTGTTGTGGTCGAAAATAAAGTTGTCCAGAACAATGCCGTTAAAATAGGTGCCAAGGACGCTCAGAACCACGGTTTTCTTGTCGTAGACAAACGCGGCCGAAAGCGCCACACACATGCCTGCCAGCGACATGGCTCTTCCCAGCTCCACGTGCAGATATTTGTTTAGAATCTTCGCCACGATGTCCAGTCCGCCGGAGGACGCGTTCCGGTTAAACAGGATGCTCAGACCGATGCTGACCACCAGAATGTAGCAAAGCACATCGAGCTCCTGACTGCCCGTCATGGAACTGAAATTCGGGAACACAAGTTCAAACAGCCCTATGAATAATGGCAGCAGGATACTCGTATAGACAGTCTTTGCGCCAAACTCTTTTCCGCAGGTTAGAAACCCGATGATCAAGAGCACCACGTTCAGAATCATTGTGATGGCTGACAGCGGCAGCGGAATAAAGTTGGACAGCACAATGCCAAGGCCTGAAATGCTGCTGACGGACGTGTGACTCGGCACTAGAAAAAAGAAGACCGCTGCCGCGATAATCGCCACCGCCACGGTCAGGATGATAATTTCTTTGATCAGTTCTGCGTAATGCAGCTTTTGATTTTGCATCGCTGCGCCTCCGATGTTTGATTTGTATTTATATATCATATCATACTTTTGTTCCGGTTACAATGTGCCGCGAACACGCCCAGTGTGCATTTTGTCTTGCAATCTCTATTTTGATGATGTACAATATTGTCTGTAAAATTATAATAACGAAGTAGACATGTATGGTGGAGCCGAGGCTGATTTGGGAGGGCACGAATGAACGAACCGGTGAAAAACGAGCTTCAGCTATTCGAAGACCAGAAAATCCGCGTGGCCTGGGACGCAGAACGGGAAGAATGGTATTTTTCCGTCGTGGATGTTGTCGGCGTGCTGACAGACAGCCCCGACTATAATACCGGGCGAAAATACTGGAATAAGCTGAAACAGCGGCTGAAAGAAGAAGGCAGTGAACTGGTGACGAATTGTCGCCAGTTGAAAATGCGGGCGGCGGACGGTAAAAACCGCCTCACCGACGTTGCCGACATGGAGCAGCTTCTGCGCATCATCCAGTCCATTCCCTCCAAGAAAGCCGAGCCGTTTAAGGCGTGGCTGGCGATGGTCGGTCGGGAGCGCATCGAGGAGACCAGCGACCCGGAGCAGGCAATTGACCGCGCGCTGGAAACATATCTGAAAAAGGGCTATTCTGAGGAATGGGTACATCAGCGGCTGCTTGCTATCCGCATCCGAAACGAGCTGACGGACGAGTGGAAAAGTGCGGCGTGCAGAAGGGCAAAGAATACGCGATTCTGACGGACGAGATCACCCGCGCATGGTCTGACATGAACACGCGGCAGTATAAAAACCTCAAGGGCTTGAGAAAGGAAAATCTCCGTGACGATATGAGCGATCTGGAGCTGGTCCTGACCATGCTGGCCGAGGCTTCTACCACCGATATTGCGAAAGCGGAACAGCCGCAGGGCTTTGACGAAAATCAAAAGGTCGCCCGGCGCGGCGGCAATGTCGCGGGTGTGGCAAGAAAAGCGTTGGAAGCCGAAACCGGCAAAACCGTCGTTACCGCGCAGAACGCCGAGAGCTTCCGCCAGCTTGTCACGGACATTGTCACAGACGCGGCACAGCTGCCGGAGCAGACGGAGGAGAATACAGATGGGAAATGAGATTGCCAATCGCGGCGAAATCCTGCTGTACAGCGACGAAAGTGGGAAAGAATTTATCAGTGTTGTGTTCAAGTATGAGACATTTTGGCTGACGCAAAGGGCGATGGCGGAGCTGTTTGGCTGTACGGCGGACAACATCTCTCTGCACTTGAAGAATATCTTCGTGGAAAGTGAATTGGTTCGGGAAGCAGTTACCGAGAAATTCTCGGCAACTGCCGCCGATGGAAAAAACTATCTGACACAGCACTACAATCTCGACGCCATCATTGCGGTCGGCTATCGCGTGAACTCCAAAAAGCAGGACGCGGCGTACATTTTCGAATTTGACCGCCAGACGGAGCAATATCTCAAGGGTGAATGCAAATGATTGAACGCTTTGACATTGCGGGGTATGCCCGCATTTCGGTCGATGAAGAGCTCGACCGCGACAATGTGTCGATTGAAAACCAGAAGTCCATTCTTTCGGACTTCGTAAAAACGCACTTTCCAAACAGCACGCTGACGTTTTTTGAGGACCGCGACCGTTCCGGCTACACGTTCGAGCAGCGCGAGGGGTATCAGGAAATGCGCCGGGGGCTGATGAGCCACAAATACGACATTCTCATCGTCAAGGATTTCTCGCGCTTCTCCCGCCGCAATTCCCGCGGACTGGTGGAACTGGAGGATCTGCGCGACGCGGGCGTGCGGATCATATCGGTCGGCGACAACATCGACTTTCCGAATGACGACGACTGGCTCAAAATTCAGTTCCAGTTTTTAATTAACGAAATGCCCGTCACGGACACGTCGAAAAAGGTGCGCAGCGTCGTGAAGCGGCGGCAGGAGGAGGGGCGATGGCTCTGCGCCGCGCCGTATGGCTATATTCTGAACAAGCAGCAGATCTTTGAGGTCGTGCCGACCGAGGCGGAGGTTATCCGGACAATTTTCAAGCTATACCTGGACGGCTGGGGCTATAAGAAGATTGCGAACTACCTGACGGACAACAACGTACCCACACCGCGCATGTCCGAGTGTGAGCGCCGCGCCGCCGCCGGGGAGCCTGTCCGCCGCAAGACGAAAGCGGCCTGGGCGATTGTCACGGTGCAGGGGATTTTAGATAACGATTTTTATATCGGCACGCTGCGGCAGGGCAAGTTCACGCGCGTGAAAATCAACGGCAGCGACCGCAAGCTGGACGAGCGCGAGCACCGCGTCTTTGAGCACCACCATCAGGAAATCATCGACTACCGCACGTTTGCAACGGTGCGCGCGCTGCGCGAAAGCCGTTCGACGAACAACTATCGCGGCGTGAAAGTCAATGACAACGTGTACTCCGGTTTGCTGGTTTGCGGCGACTGCGGCAGTCCGATGTTTGCCATGAGCCGGAGCGATTTAGCGCCGGCCTACACCTGCGGGACGTATCACAGGCGTGGACTCAAGGGCTGCACGAGTCACCATATCCGCGTGGAAACGCTCGACGCGCTGGTCAAGGACTATGTGCGCAAGGTGCGCGACAATTCCAGCAGCATGCTTGAACGGCTGAACGTTGATCTGGAGAAGGAACAGACCGACATTGCGGAGACGAAGCGCACGGAGGAAAATCTGGAAGCCTTACTGCTTGACAAGCAGGAGGAGCTGAAAGCGACCAAGCGCCAGCGTATCCGCGACATGATGAAGCACCCGGAGCAGGAAGCACTTTTGGAGGAAACCTACGACGAGCTGGAAGCGGAGCTGACGCAGCGCATCGCGGGCATTCAGCACCAGATCGAATTTGCCAGCGACAAGCGAAATACGATTATCCGCATCAACCGCGTGGCAAAGACCGCCATCGACGTGTTCCGCGACATTCTGGAAAAGGACAAGCTGGAGCGAAACGATTTGGAGCTGCTGATCGACAAGATCCTCGTCTTTGAGGATCATCTGGAGATCAGGCTCAAAGCCGACATCGACACGCTGCTGCGCTGCGGAACCCTCCCCGCGGAAACGGAGGACGCCGCAAATTTTAGCGAAGGCACGGAAAATATCGAAAACACGCTGATCCAGTCCTCAAAAGGCCGCGAGGACAAGGTTTTCCGTGTCCATGTTATCAGTAACGGCGACCCGTTGGAGATCTACACGAGCAAGGACGGGGAGGTCATTTTTAAGAAGTATTCGCTCATGGGCGGCGTAGATGAGTTTGCCGCGCAGCTGTGCGACACGCTGAGCAAGTCGACCGGCACGAGCGTGGCCGTGACCGACCGCGACAGCGTCATCGCCGCGGCAGGCAGCGCGCGCCGCGACCTCATCGGCAAGCGCATCAGCCCGCAGCTCGAGCAGATCATGGAGGACCGCGGTATTTACCGCGCCGTGCCGAGCGAGCGCAGCGTGTTCGTCACCGAGTCGCTCGACCGCTACTGCGCGACCATCGCCGCGCCCATCATCTCCGAGGGCGACGCACTCGGGCTCGTGGTCTTCATCGGCACCGAGGGCGAGTCAGCCGCAGGCGAGACGGAGTACAAGCTCGCGCAGGCCATCGCAGGCTTTCTCGGCAAGCACATGGAGAGCTGAAAAAAGAGGACGGCTTAACCGTGGTGCCATAAGAAAACATGAAAAAACCCAGTAAAATCAATGTTTTTTAGGGCAGCGGAAAACGGGGCAGGTCAAAACAACTGAATAATCAGACAGAAACAGGGTGTTGTCAAGCATGACAGCGCCCTTTTCTGTTCCCCGGCCAAGCCGCAGATTTTGAAAAAAGTCTGCGGCTTTTCTTTTTGCCCAAAAGCAGAAAGGAGGCGACGGCCTATGTATTTCACTTCCGGCAGCGACCGGGCCTTTGAACAGCTCATGCAGGGCAAGCCCGGTTTCGACCACTACGACAGCGGCGAGGCGGTCACGCCGGAGGACTGCGGCACCTGCCGCTTTTATCGCCCGCACTGGAAATATCAATTCTGCGTCTATGCGGAATGTCCCTACCAGCCGGGCAAGCTGACCGCCTACGACGCGGTGACATTTCGAGTGAAAGGAGTTGAGAACATGGCAGTATTTCGTGTAGAGCGTAACAAGGGCTACACGGTGATGTCCAATCACCACCTGCGGAACAAGGACTTATCCCTGAAAGCCAAGGGCCTGTTATCGCAAATGCTCTCCCTGCCGGAAGATTGGGACTATACGCTCAAAGGCTTATCCCTTATCAACCGGGAGCAGATCGACGCGATCCGGGCCGCGATCCGGGAGCTGGAACAGGCCGGGTACATCGTCCGATCCCGTGAGCGCGACAGCCAAGGACGCTTGCGCGGCGCGGACTATGTGATCTATGAACAGCCCCAGCCTGTGCCGGATTCACCTACGTTGGAAAATCCAATGTTGGATAATCCAACGCAGGAAAAGCCTACGTTGGGAAAACCAACGCAATTAAATAAAGATATATCAAGTAAAGAAAAATCAATTACTGATGTATCAATTACCGATCCCATTCCTATCCTTTCCCGACCCTCTCCTTTGGAGGACGAGGCGGCACAGCCGCCGGAACGGAAAGGAACGGAAGCGAAATCACAGAGCGCCATAGAGATTTATCGTCAAATCATCATGGACAACATCGAGTACGAACACCTTTGCCAGCACGTCAAGGGCATTGACCGGGAAACGCTGGACGAGATTGTGGACTTGCTGGTGGAAACCGTATGCAGCGCCCGCAAGACCATCCGTATTGCCGGGGACGATTACCCGGCAGAGCTGGTGAAATCTAAGTTTATGAAGCTGGACAGCTCTCACATTGAGTTTGTCTTTGACTGTTTGAGCAAGAACACTTCGGAAATCCGCAACATCAAGAAATACCTGCTGGCTATGCTGTTCAATGCGCCCAGCACGATCAACGGTTACTATGCCGCGCTGGTGGCCCATGACATGAACACCGGCAAAATCTGAAAGGAGGACGGCCCTATGAAACAGGGTGCATTGATTTTCGACGAGCGCAGCGACCGTTACGACATTCGCTTTGATCTGGCGGACTACTACGGCGGCCTGCACTGTGGAGAAACCTTTGACGTGATGGTGGGCGGCAGGTGGAAGCCCACCCGCATTGAGTACGGGGCCAACTGGTATCTGGTTGGCATCCGTGCCGACGATCTTTCCGGCCTGCGGGTGAGGATTTAATCGGGGACAACCGGCGCAAGTGGCTGTCCCTTTTCTGTTTCCTGCGGCGGCTGACGGTGCCACCTTAACCGTGCCGCCGCACTTCTGCGAAAGGAGGGATAGCGATTGCAGGAGGAAGTAACCCAAAAGACAATAGCCTTTTCCATCAAATCGGCCAAGCTGACAATCCAAGTGCTGCAAGCGGCGGCCCGTAAGTTTCTGGAAACCCAAAACAAGGGCAAGACCAAGCTGCACCACGGCCAGCAGAGCCTAAAGCAGCTCAAAAAGCACGGGGCGGCCCTGTCCAATATCGAGATCACCGACGCCAACATTGGACTGTTTAAGCCCTGCGCCAAGAAATACGGCGTGGACTTCACGCTGCGGAAAGACGCCACTACCCAGCCCCCGCACTACATCGTGATTTTCAAGGCCAAGGACGCCGACAACATGGAACAGGCGTTCAAGGAGTTCACGGCCAAGAAGTTGCAGCGGGAGGAACGGCCCTCGATCCGCAAGGACATTGCCGCAAGCAAGGAAAAGGCAGCGGCCCGCAACGCTGACCGGGCCAAGGAAAAATTCAAAGAAAGGGGGCTGTCACGATGAAGCCGGAAATGAAAAAACTGATAATCGCCAATCTGCCTTATCTGCTGTTTGTCTATCTGTTCGGCAAGCTGGGGCAGGCGTACCGGCTGGCGGAGGGCATCGACCTTTCCCAAAAGCTCCTGCACTTTGCGGACGGCTGCGCGGCGGCCTTTGAAAGTGCCGCCCCCAGCTTCCACCCCATTGACCTGCTGATCGGCGTCGCCGGTGCTGCGGCGCTGCGGCTCATGGTGTACTGCAAAGGCAAGAACGCCAAGAAATACCGCAAAGGCGTGGAGTACGGCAGCGCCCGATGGAGTGCATAATTTTAAGTGTAAATGACACATACATGGACGCACAGGAGGTTATGCACATGACTGATTATAGCAAAATTACAGCCCTTTACTCCCGCCTTTCCGTGGGCGACGAGGACAGGGACGGCGGCGAGAGCAACAGCATACAGAACCAAAAAATATTTTTGGAGAACTATGCCAGAGGGCAGCACCTAACCAATATCCGGCACTACATCGACGATGACGAAAGCGGCAGGTTTTTTGACCGTTCCGCCTACTCCCGCATGATGGACGATGTGGAAAACGGGAAAATCGGTGTCTGCATTATGAAAGACCTTACCCGCTGGGGGCGCGACTATCTCCAAGTCGGCAACGCGATGGAGATATTCAGACGGAACAATGTGCGTTTTATCGCGGTCAACAACGGGATAGACAGCGAGAAGCCCGACACATTGGAGTTTGCGCCCTTTATCAATATCATGTCGGAGTGGTACGCAAAGGACATCAGCAAGAAAGTGAAAACGGGCATTAAGACCAAAGGCATGAGTGGAAAGCCGATTGTCACCGAAGCCCCTTACGGCTATGTCAAAGACCCGGACAACAAGGATTTTTGGATAATCGACGAGGAAGCCGCCGAGGTTGTCCGTTTGATTTTCCGTCTGTTTATCGGCGGGAAGAACCGCAACCAAATCGCCGTGCATCTGAAAAACGAGCAAATCCCTACCCCCACTTTCTATATGAAAGACCGAGGGCGGGGAACCTGTAAAAATAAGACGCTCAACGAGGATAACCGCTACAAGTGGAACAAAGTCACCTTGACCAATATCCTCACACGGCAGGAGTATTGCGGCGATGTGGTCAACTTCAAGACTACAAAGCATTTCCGGGATAAACATAACCACTATGTAGACCGGAGCCAGTGGCACATCACAGAAAATGTGCATGAGCCGATTATCAGCCGCAGCGATTTTGAAACCGTACAGCGGATTTTGGAAAACGCACCCGTCAGACGCCCCAACGGGGACGGGGAAATCCACCCTCTGTCCGGCTTGCTTTTCTGTAAGGACTGCGGCGCAAAAATGCACATTCGTATAGATTACCGGAACGGCGGCAAGCGGCACGTTGCTTTTTGCAGCGAGTACCACAAGGGAAAAGCCAAGAACCCCAAATGCCATTCCCCGCACATCATGGACGCGGACTTGCTCATGCAGACCATCGCGGAAGTGCTGAAGAAAATCGAGGACTATTCTATCAGCAACCGGGCAGAGTTTGAAGCCTTAGTGAAAAAGAACCTTGCCATGCAGCAGACCGACCAGACCAAAAAGCAGCAGAAGCGTATTCCGCAAATCATGACGCGCCTTGAACAGATTGACAAGGTGCTGAATAAGCTCTATGAGGACAACGCCCTCGGCACGATCCCGCAAGACCGTTATGAGCAGATGTCGCAGAAGTATTCGGAAGAATACTATGCGCTGAAAGCGGAGCTTGCCACGCTCCAAGAGCAGCTATCCGCTTATGAGAACGCGGGAGGACGGGCGCAGAAGTTTTTGAAGCTGACGGAACGCCATGCTGCCTTTACCGAGCTTACCCCCGCCATTCTCAACGAGTTTATCAGCCGGATTGAAGTGCATGAGCGCGACCAGAAAAGGGCGAGATACGCAATCCAGCACATCAGCATATATTTCAATTATATCGGCAAGTTTGAGAATGAAGTGACACAGCTTGCAGAGCCGACCGAGCAGGAAATCCGGCAAATGCGGGAGGAAATCGAAGAAGCCAAAAAGGAAAAGAGCCGCGCCTACCACCGGCAGTATTCAAGGGAGTACCGGGCGAGAAACCTTGAAAAGCAGCGGGAGTATGACCGCATGAAAGCGCGGGAATACCGGGCAAGGCGAAAGGCACAGGCAGCCGCACAGCCCGCACAGTAAAACAGAATAACCGTCAACCAAGAGGGATTTTCCGAACTACGGGAAATCCCTCTTTTGCGCCCGGAGAAAGGAGCCGCCTATGGCAGAACAGACCCCCGACAGTATCATCACGACCCAGAGGAACGGGCAGACCATTGTTGCGGAGTTATTTTTCAATCACAGCAGCACAGAAACATTCCGCGACAAGCTGCTCAAACTGGTGCTTGCCGACAATTCGCGTTTATCCGCGTCTGACGGTCAAGAGCCGGAAAAAACGGAAATCTTGCGATAACAGCCGCCCCGGCGATACATTCCCCGTCCGGGCGGTTTTTATCGTCAAAAACGTCGTTTTCCCCAAGTCAAGAGCCGGAGAAAACACCCGAAAAATGCCCCTATTGCGTAACAGGGGCGCAGAAAGGAGAGTTTATGAAAACAGGGCTTACCAAGCAGGAAAAGACCACCGATATTTGGTTTGATGAGAAAGACCCCCTTATCCATATCCGCACCCACAACACCGCCTTAAAGAAGCGTCTGCTTGCATACAGCCGCCGCTATCCGGCAATCTGCCAGCAGACGGACGCAGACCCGGAAACGGGCTGCATGGAGTTTGACATTGAGAAAGGACGCTTCTCTTTCCGTCTGACCGCCCCATACAGCGCAGAACGCCGGGAAAAGGCGAGTCAGTATGCCAGAGAGAACAATGCCGCCGACAGGCTGAATTGATATGGATTTGTTCATACTCTTGTGCTATGATATTTATGAATAATGAAACCTTTTCCTCTTTTTTGCGTCTATATAAATAACAGAAAAATGAAAGATAAAGGAGGCTTCTGTTATGAAAAAGAAATGGTTAATAATCACAATGGTGTGCATGGTCTTATTGTGCATTGTGGTAATGGTCTTTCTGTTTACAATGGGGAAAAAACCATATAAAAATCTGGACGCAGCACAAATAGCGTCAGCCAAAGTGCAATTAACGCCGCCAGACAAAACAGTTGAAATTGAGGATATTTCAGAGTTAGTAGGATATTTGAATGATGTAGTTATCTATAATCAAGATAATTCTTACACAGAATATGTAGGGCAAGGCGTTACTTTTACCCTGATTATGACCGACGGCACACAGACAGAGATTACGG
>ENA-UESD01002167-UESD01002167.1-human-gut-metagenome-genome-assembly--contig:-NODE-2167-length-14384-cov-6.769064_pt1 | contig 14384 bp, 11 predicted proteins | sample MGYA00242985_ERZ507986 | MGnify/ENA primary metagenome ERZ507986 (study PRJEB26167, sample SAMN06115408) | human gut metagenome | host: Homo sapiens | place: China:Guangxi | collected 2016-04-06... | reverse complement strand
ATCTGCTAATTCAGTGATGAGAGGACGTTTAGACGCAAGAAGGACGCTGAAGAGCTTAGTTGCGGATTTGAGGTAAAGAGGGATAATTTGGTTACCCGCAAGTATTTCTACCAGCAGTGCTATCCTCTTTTCAAATCCATCTACGACAACTACTATACAGATTGTACGAACTGCAAGGAGTTTATTGACGAAATCTATATAGTAGTGTTAGCCCCAAGCAAAACAACAGGGAAATGTCAGATGGAGAATTTCAGAGGAGAGAGTACGCTGGCCAGTTGGATTAAAACAGCATGTCTTTATTATTGTTATAAGCAATATGAGACTAAGGAGAAAATGCCTAAATATGAGCGTTTGCCAAATTCTAATGCCAAAGACAATGACGATGATGGTGATAGAGATGATGCAATCTATGGCTCTATAGAGATAGATTTTACCAATCTCAATCGTCAAGATGCTCTGATAATCTTGAACCAGATGCCCAACAAACGCTATAGTGAGTTGATACGTCTGAGATATTTGGAGCTGAAGACAAATGAAGAAACAGCAAAAGCATTAGGTATGACAATGGACAATTATTACAATAAGCATAAACTCGCAAAGGAACAATACGAGCGAATATTCAGAAAGGAGGTACGTCATGCATAAAGATTTCGTGCCACCTATCAGTATTGAAGAATTTGCAGCCTATTTGGATGGAAATCTTAGTGCAGCAGAAATGAATCGTGTTGCTAATCTTGTTAATAATAATTCAGATATGGAAGAAATCGTTTTCATATCTGATGCTGTTGATGAAGATATGCTCACTTATATGCAAGACGAATTTGCTTATGAAGCCGACATGTCTGCGTTGGAAAGTAGCGACTTTGATATCCCGAACCTAGATACGGACATTTCTGCTCATTTAGACAATGAAAGTCAGGAATATAGGGAAGATGTGTGTGTTGCAGATTCTGCGGATGAAATAACAAATGCAGTTGAAACGACTCCATTCAATGATGGTAAAGAAATTGAAGAAGAGATAATTGAGTACAACAATCTGCTGCCTCATCTTAATGAAGATTCGGGAAAAACATGCTTTGAAGAAGGCAATAACGATTCTACAGAAACTTCTGATTTTCCTTGCATAGATGATTTTTTGAATGATTAGTGTTAGATTGGCATAACAATGTGTATCTATAATAATAGTTAACAACTTAAAAATAGAAATATATGTACGATTACGATTATTTTGAATTTGATTCTAATGGAGATGGTTATCCCGACACATATGTTGAGGCCTACGACACAAATGGTGACGGATGCTATGACACAATGACTATGGTGGCTGATACTAATGGAGACGGATATGCAGAAACAACAATGTATGCAGCCGATACTAACCATAGTGGCCAGTTTGATACGGTTGTTACCGAACAGGACACTAATGGAGATGGCGAAATAGATACTGTGCAAAAAGCCCATGATTATAACCAAGACGGTCAAATTGACAGTATTACTACACATACAGACACGAATAATGATGGGCATTTTGATAATGTAACAAAGTCATATGACTCTACTGGTGATGGAGAAATAGATAAAATGGATGTTTATGTAGATTTGCATGGTACTGGGCATGCAGATTATCATGAAGCATACAACTATGATCCATCAACCGGTCAACTGATTCCTGCAATGGCAGCAGGTTTGGAGATAGGTGGTACGATGTACACTGATTTGGAAAACTTTCAACCAAGTGAAAATTATCCCGAAGGCATAAGCGGAGATCCTGTTGAAGCAATGTCACATTGGGAATGTCAAGGAGATACCAACCGATGTGCATTGTACTCCCAAAAGTTTGTTATCGAGGAATTGTCTAGAGAAAGAATAGATATAGAAGAATTCGCACAAATTGCTAAAGATCATGGCTGGTTTACTGAAGAGGGTGGGACAACATTCCTTAATATGAACAATATGCTTGATTACTATGGTATTGATAACGAAATGGTTTTTCATCAATCAATTAGTGATATCGAAGACTGTTTGAATGAAGGAGGAAAGGTTATCGTCTCCATTGACTGCCACGAAATATGGTATGGAGAGGATAATAACATTTTTGCCCCAGAGAGTTCTTCCAATCACGCTGTCGAAGTAATTGGAATTGACCGCACAGATCCAGAACATCCAATGGTAATACTCAATGATTCTGGTTCACCTAATGGCCGAGGAGAAATGATTCCTCTCGAAGTATTTGAAGGCGCATGGGAGGACGGTGACTGCCAGATGATAAAATGCTACCCAAGCAAATGAATCTAATAATTAACAGATTAAATTTATTTAGAAATGAATAATGGATTTTCAACAGAAGCTTTACTGAAGAAGCTAAAGACAAATACCTTCATACTGAATAGCAGTATGCCTATGGGGTATGTTTCAGGACTTCCAATACTTTGTATATTAAATGGGAATCTGTGTATGAAGATCCCTTTCTTAAAATACAAAGTTACTGGTGAGATAGACAAAACATTTGTTTATCCGACAAAATATGTAGCCACGGTTACTATTCCGGAAGAGCAAGTTGTTGCTTTTGAAGACCTGTCTCTAAAGGATAATTTTGCCAATGTCAGTTTCTCTTCCCCGATAGGTACATTCCGCCACGAAGCTATAAAGGAGCTGGATAAGATTGCTTATGAGAATCTACGAACAAGATTATATAAAGAATATGATAAAATAGTAGATAGTCTCATAAATGGTAAAGAATATTCTTCCAACGATGAGAGCAATTTCAGAAGGCTATTTAATACTGTGCTTGAACCATCCTTGCACCCCTTCTACAAAGCTATAGATAAAGAATTTGCGAACAAATATATCATAGAATAGTATGAAATTGTCAAATAACACTGATTTCTTCCATAAGAAAGGAATAGAAATACATAGCCTGAGTGTAGAGAACAACGCTCCTATTGAACAATCAGGGGCAATTTCTATCGAAAAAAAACAAAGAGTCTCGAGTTTAGAAATAACAACATTAATCAAACAAACGATTGATGTCTTGGAAAAATGCGGATTTGGAAAAATGTCCGCAAGAGTAAACCAAATACAAAGTGATTTGACAAGAGAACGTTTTGTTGTATCTGTCGTCGGAGAATTTAACCATGGGAAGAGTACATTCTTGAACCATCTTTTGGATGATGCAGCGAAATTACCAGTTGCAGACCTGCCAACTACGGCGGTATTAACTCGTATTAGATATGCTCATCAACCGAAAATGGCTGTTTTTGATGAAAAAGGTGCTCGCAAGGCCATATTGGAGATCCATGAGGATTCGTGGAACGGTTTAGTTGCAAATAATTTCGGCAAAGAGGAACCCAAAGGTAGTGTTATTGTGGGAATTCCAAATTCTTGGTTAGGCAAGCACAACATGGAAATTGTTGATTGTCCTGGTGCAGGTGACTTGTCCGAAGAAAGAGCGAAGGTTATAGGTGATGTTTTGAATCGAACTGATGGTGCGGTGATTGCACTTAACGCGACGGCCGCTTTGAGCAACAGTGAGAAAATTTTCATCAAGAATCGAATATTGTCTCGCAAAACCCCTTTTACTCTTATCATCGTCAATAAGCTGGATTTGGTAAAAAAAGACGAGCGCAATAAAGTTATCAAATATATAAAAGATGTCCTTTCTCTTAATAAGATGGATATCCCTGTGTATATTCCATACGATATAGAGATGCCTGATGCCACCTATGAAAGCATCATTGGCATGGACAAAGTAATGAATGCTATTGTTAGCTGGATTCATACCCCAGAAAGACAACAGCTGATTGAGAATTGGGCTAAGGTTCGAATTTCAGAGATTGTTACTACCGCAATTGAAACGTTGTCAGAGCAGGAGAAGTTATTGAAATTGGATGACAATAAGCGCTTAGAGGTTATTGCATCAAAGAAGCAGGCACTTAGTAAACTAGAATTGGAATGGAATGATTTGGCATTAAAATTACAATCCAAGTCAAACGACTGTTATGCCCGTTTTTTAGAGAAGGTTGAAGAGTATTCTTTTGATGTTATCGAAAGATTACAATATGAAGCCTCACATGCTGGTACTCCTGAAAAATGGTGGAGAGAAGACTATCCATACCGCTTAAAAGTAGAGCTGGCAAATATGTCTGTTGGTCTTGAAAACGTAACATCAAGGATAGTATCTAATGATGCTAAATGGTTCAATGACCTGCTGAATCAAAAATTTCGCTCTGTAATTCAGGTTGGTAGCATATATATAACCGATAAAGACGAATATAAGGGGCAGAAGTCACAGCGTGTTCTTGAGTTCGAGGATTTGAGCAAGAAACAAAATTATGCACGGATTGGTACTGTCGCTTTAAGTTTGGCTTTAGCTCCTGCATTTGGTCTATTAGCTACAATGGGAGTAGGAACAGCAGGCACATTAATAACATCTTCTGTATTTAAGAAGAAGATAGAAGAACAACGAACATTAGTAAAGGAAGCAATTGCTAAGGATGTTCCTGCGATCGTCATGCAAGCTACAGCAAATAGCGAAAAGCGAATTCAAAGCCTGTACGATGAAATGCTTCATGATTCAGACAAGAAGAAACAGGCTTGGTTGGAGACACAGTCAGTGGCTATTGAAAGTGCAAATCCCTCTCAAGTTCAAGGTCAACTTGATAGTATTGCAAAAAACAAAGCACAATTAACAGAGATAATTAGCAAGATATAAATAAACAAAATCAAATATTATGGCACTTGATCAAGAAAAACTGAACAGATTTCGAGTTCAGCGAGAGCGTTTAGGAGGCATGTTATCCGATGCTTCGGAAGTGATAAACGACCTGAACATGTCCACAGCGAGTGATAATTTGGACAAATTAAGTAAGAAAGTAAATAACGACACTTTCAAAATTCAGGTAATAGGTACTTTTAAAAATGGAAAATCAACTTTTATCAATTCCTTGCTGGGAGAAGCTGTGTTACCTGCCTATGCTTTACCTTGTACAGCGGTAATTAACGAGGTTAAATATGGTGAGAAGAAGGAAGCTATTCTATATTTTCGGAATCCCTTACCTGAGAATTTGCCGGCAAGCATCTCTCCAAAAGCTTTAGCACACATGCAAAAGCATAATATGAAAGATGTTCCTCCACTTCATATAGAGTATAGTGAACTTGAAGATTATGTAGTCATTCCTATGGGAGAAGACCCTAAGGAGATGCTACTGGAAAGCCCTTATGAAAAGGTCGAACTATTTTGGCCATTAGAGATGTTGAAAGAAGGTGTAGAGATTATTGATTCCCCTGGATTAGAAGAAGATGATACGCGTACTCGTGTGACTATGGATTATCTGACCAAAGCTGATGCAATATTGTTTGTATTAACAGCAGACAAACTATGTAGTAAAGCTGAGTTGGATTTCATCGAGAACAATTTGCACGAATTCGGTTTTACAGACCCATTCTTTATCGTAAATCGCTTCGATTTGATTCCAGATAACCAACGAGAAGGGATAATGCGCTTTGCAAAGATGAAATTAAGTGAGTTCTCGACAAATGAAATATTCTATGTTTCAGCCCAGCAGGCACTTGATGGTGAAGTGCAAGGGAATCAATCGCTATATGAGAAATCTCAAATGGGAGCTTTCACCAAGAGGCTTTCTGAATTTCTGACAAAGGATAAGGGCAAAATTAAACTCTCGCAGCCAGCTCGCGAACTAAAGCGAATACTTAATAATGAGGCTCTATATAAGGTCATACCCAGCCAGAGAGCTATGCTTGATAGTTCTTTAGACGAAGTCAAGGCACGTTATGATGCTGCTAAACCACAATTGGACACGTTAAAGTCCAAAAAGGATCAGATAATTGCTAAGATAATGCTCAGAATAGAGCAAAGCAAAAGTGAATTTAGACGGGCTGTCAACCGAAATACAGTTTCTGTTGCAGATATGATTCCTGGATGGATAAAAGATTATAATCCAAAACAAACGTTAGGTCTTGTTCCTACCAAGAAAAAAATATCAGCAATTGTTGTTGAAATTACAGAAGAGATCAACAGAAAAATTACAGAACAACAACGACAGTGGAAAAATGAGGTTATGATGCCGCTTGTTAATGAAAGAGCTCAATATATTTTTGAATCAACAGAGCAGGATTTAACAAGTTTATATAAGGAAATTGATGCTATCACTATTCAAATATCTGGTGGTGAAGATGTAGCTCCAAAAGATGTTCCCGTATGGCAGAGAATAGCAGGTGCTGCAGGTGGTCTGCTTTTAGGATGTCCCGATATAGCCTTGGCTGCCGGAATGACAGGTCTTACAAGAGAATTAGTCAAAAGTGTTGCATTAGTTCTGGGTACAGAGGCAGTTTTAGCTATGTTACTTGGACTTACTAATCCATTTGTTCTTGTCGGAGGTTTAGCTGCCGCAGTTTTGGGTGGTGGCTTCAGAGGAGATGCTGCGATGAAAGAACTTAAGAAGAGGCTTAGCGAGAAATTCGTCGAAACAATTAGTAGCAATGCAGATAAAAGTGCAACAGATACCTCAGAATCAATAGCATCATATTTAACAGGAATTTCAACTGATGTTTCTGCAGCTATTGACAATGAAATCAAACAAACTGAGCAGCAAGTTGAGGGTATTATTGCAGAAATGAGAAGAGGTCAGGCTAATATCGATGCGAGAAAACAAGTTCTCTCGTCTTGCGAAACGAAAATAACAGCACTCAGCACAGAACTTGATGCATTTACATTTGAACTGATAGAACAAAAATAGTAAAGTGATTGATAACGGTAAGTGTACATACACTTGCCGTTATCGTAAGAATGTAAACTGAAAGCAACGTAAATTATGAAAGAAAGCAACTACTTCTCATGGAGAAATATCAGCGAAATGGCTGATATAGAGTCTCATATTGTATTTGCATCCACATTGATGGGCAAATATGATTGGGAAGAAGCAACGAAATATAATTTGGAGAAGCAACTTGCTACAATTATAGAGAAACAAAATGACAAGAAGCTTAATATCAGTGTTATTGGAGAATTCTCTACAGGAAAAAGTTCTTTTATAAATTCCCTTGTTGGGTATGAACTGTTAGCCGTCAATGTGATTCAAGGAACTACGGTTGCAATCACTATTATAGAGTATTCTGAGGATTTTTCTATTACTCTTACTGATTTTTTAGGACGTTCATCTAAGAAAGTTTATAAATCTATTGATTCACTTCGTCAGCAACTTCATATATATACAACAGATGCCACCTATTCCCAAAAGATTAACTATGTAACAGTGACGTTGCCGTCTGATATTCTGAAGAATGGTTATCGAATAATAGACACCCCAGGAACTAACTCATTAGAGTTATGGCACGAAGAAATTACACGACGTGCAATTAGGGAACTTTCTGATTTGTCAATAGTTCTTACAGATGCTACCCAACCAATGCCTGGAACATTGATATCATTTGTGGACGCTACTCTTGGTGATTCTGTTAAGAACTGTGCTTTTGTCGCTAATAAAATTGATAGAATCAAAGAAAGAGAAAGGGGTGGCATCATAAAATTCATAGAAAAGAAAATTTGTCAAAATTTTGAAATCGAAGATCCAATTGTGCTTCCCTTTTCCGCTGTAGCCTTAACAAATAGCTTTGCTAAAGAGACCATTTATGTAGATAATGGCAGCTTCTTATTGACAACAAACAGTTTAGAACAGCTATTGTCATATACGGCAAAGCAGAGATTGAGAGTTCAAGCATGGAAGATCCTTCATTTAATTGATGACATATATTCAACCTTAGATAATAATATAAAAAGCATTGCAGCTCAATACCAACAAGAGTTGGAAGTTCTTGAACGCTCTAAGCAGACAGATCTAAAACCCTTTATTTCAAGACAGATATCTACGCGGCAGAAGAAATTTTTGTCGGGAGCAAAGGATTATAAGTATAAAATTGAATCTGTATGTGAGACTTTTACATCTAAGGCTAAGAGTAGTATTGAAACAAAAATTGAGAATTGTGCAACGTTAGACGCTTTGTCTGATTATATCAAAGGGAGCCTTTCTGATGATATTAAGGATGAAGGGCAATCTATCATTAGTGGTACGGAAGCACATTTTCGTGAGCTCAGAAAGTTTTTTAATATGGAATTAAAGAAATTCCAAAATGACTTTGAGAGAGAATTCGATAAATTGAAGATTCTTTCAGTTAAATTCAATGTAAAACCTAAAGAAATAGCTGTTAGACATTCTGCACATACTGCAAATATTGGCCCCGTTACTACAATAATTACAGAAGAACTCTCAAAGGAAAACTGGGCTTTGGGTGGTGGTGCTGCGGCAGGAGCTGCTATTGGTACAGCAATAGTGCCTGGAGTTGGAACAGTCCTCGGAGCTGTTATAGGTTTTTTTGCTGGTGCAGCAGCAGCTCCAGACACGTCAGAAGTCAAGGGGAAGGTAAAATCTAAATTATCAATCCCACTTCGGTCATACTATAGATCAGTAGCGAATGACTGTATGATGGACTATGATAATTATGTAGATGATATCAGTTTATTTCTTGAAACTGAAATTAACAGATATTATTACACTTATGCTTCTACAGTCGGGCAAAGATTAAAAGATTGGGAAACACAACATCGGAATATCAAAGAAAGAATCCAAAAGATTGAAAAAGAAATTATTGGACTGAGAAATAGACAACGATCAATAAAAAATATAATGCCAAAAATATAATAAATAAATTATGAATACAACAGAAAAAGAAAAATTCGAGTCCTTATGGGCTGATTTTATTGCCCTTGTAAAAGGAAAGTTAATTAATACGATTGCTAAGCAGAATTTATCGACTCCATTAGCTAACCTGATTCTATCAGATGCTGCATCCTCATGGAATTCAGAGTATGAAATAAATGGGAAGTGGCTTAGCAATCTAAAAAATGTTGACTCTAAGAAAGCGGAATTAGTAAGTGAAATTCTGCTGAACGATATGCGTTTTACGGAGATAGATATACAAGCCGAATTGCCTATGTATTATAATTATGTCATCCCTGCGGCAGGTGCATGTTTAGGTTGTGCCATCAGTATGTATCTGGACTATAGCAAACTGGTCCAGGCAGCATCTACAATAATCCCAGCAGTCTTGCTCTATCCGGCAGTGACCACGTTTAGAAATAGAATGAATGAAACAAATAAGGATAAATGTATTGAAGAGTATATTGCACAGTTAGAGAAATATAAAAATAGTGTAATATCTGTGCTAATTTAGTTATGCATCTTCTAAGTAATATTGAAAGGGTATAAAACAAAAGAATGAATGGATTACGCCAAGATACTTAATGTTATTAACTCTGCCATTACTTCTTCTTTTTTATCAGAGGAGAAGCAAGGTGCTTTGTCTAAACAACTTGATAGGATCAAAAAGCGAATAAGCGATAATAAGATATATCTTGGTATAGTTGGGGAATTCTCAACAGGAAAATCAACTCTAATCAACTCTTTGATCGGTGAAGATTTTTTTGTAACAAATGCAATACAAGGCACCACAACGACAATCACGAAGTTAGAATATGGCAAAAAAATAGGGCTTAAAATCGAATTTACTTCTGGAAAAGTTCTTCGATATGACCGTGATAAAACAAGAATATTAAAACTATTTAAGCCTGATGTTTATGAGAATTTGTCAATATATGAAAAAGTTAAAGTGCGCATTTTAGATATGTTCCATTCAAACACTTCTGACAAATATTTGTTAGAGGTGTTTGATGGTATAACTACTTCCGATGAAATCTCTAAGACATTAAACGAAGTTACCATTTATTATCCTTCAGAGCTCCTTAATAATGGTATTGTAATAGTTGACACCCCTGGCACAGATTCTCTTACTCCAGCACATGCGGAAATTACCCGTCGTGCTATAAAAGAGATTTGTGATATAGCTTTTGTTATTATTCCTGCCACCCAGCCGTTGTCTCAGACTTTAATTGATTACGTAGATGACAATTTAGGTGACATTGCAGATAAATGTATCTATATTATCACCAAAATAGAATTGATCCGTCGGGCAATCGAGCGTATACATATGCTAAATGGGGTTACTCAAAGAGTTAATAACTACCTCAATGTGGAAAGACCGCATGTTATTTTTGCACCGTCTTTATTATCGTTAGAAGAGAAAGGTATTGTTGAAAAAAACGGAAGAACAGCACATTTAAGCAATGATGAAAGACGTGAGTTATGTTCACAATTTGAAGCTGACATAAACAGCATTTTAAATCAGATTCATAATGAAAGGGAACAAACAATCAAAAATAAAATTCAAAGACTTACTGCGTCTTTACGTGATGACCTACAAGTGGATATTTCTTCAAAAAACGATGAGTTAATGAAAGAACTTGAAGAAACTCAAATGATGAAAGTAAAGCCTTTGAGAGATTTTATGGCAGAGTTTTATTCTACCCATAAAGTTTATCCTTATTCATACGTAGAATCTGTAATCTCTAATACGATATCAAGTAATCGAAGTCAATTTAAGAGGTTCGTGTTTGGTGAAATAGATAGTTGTACCACAAAAGATGCGACACAAGCTACTATGGAGAGTTATTCTGTTGTCTCTAAAGGCGAGAGTTGTTTCAATGATTGCTATGCGTCATTTAAGGGCATACTGTCCAAGACCCACTCGTCCTATACGGAAAACTTTAATGAATTTAGAGCTTTATTTACAAAGATGTTTTCGATAGATGCAATTGATTTCAATTATTCGATTCTCAACAATCCAGCATGGCAAAGAAAATATAAGTTTAACTATGATAAGTCAGATTTGACAACATTCAAGCCTTTTAGAATGTTCAAATCACTATCATCAATAAAGGAGCAAATGAAAAACGACGTTGGTCCTAAAATTGAAAAGGAGTTTACAAAGATGGAGAAATACTATATTTCTCATGCAAAAAAATCGTATTCCAACATCGCCCAACAAATGGAAAAGGTAAAACAACTCTTCATTGATAAATATGAAAAGATAATTGCTAAGCGTATCAAAGAAAGTGAAGAAAAAGAGAAAAACCTTAACAGTCAATTAAGGCAATTAAGAGAAAATTTAGAAAGATTGAATATTATCGAACAATATTTTACATAAATGGATTTTGATTACTCAAACTTATACACAGCTATTTTAGGTGGGCTTACGGTCGCCATATTGACAGGTTTTTTTGCCACAATAATAAGGGTATTAAAAAAAATAGAGAGACTAAAGAGTGGAAAGAATCCGAAATTTCAAACAAATTAGTCAGTGAACTAAATGAGGATAGACTTGAGCTTATTACTTCCTCTAAATTTATTCCAACTATGGGTCAAAAAATTGGGCCGCATAACAATGAGAATATCATAGAACCGGATGAGAGCCGATACCCATTGGCTGAGAATTTGTTAAAGGAGATATTAACCCAAAATACCGCTATTGGGAAAAAGCGTTATGTAATATTAGGAGGTTCAGGTATGGGTAAGTCAACATTTTCAGCCTCGCTATTCTATAAATATACTTACAGATACAAGTTTAAGAAAAGCCCATGGCCTATCTATGTTAAATATTTAGGTAAGAAAAATGTCCTTAAAGAAATACAAAACATTGACGCCCCCAACATTTGCCAGTCTATTATCATATTAGATGCTTTAGATGAAAATCTGGAGGCAACAAAAGATTTAAAAGGGTTAATGGATAAAATTGAGGAACTGACTGACAAATTTAAATTTGTTATCCTATCAAGTAGGACGCAATTATTTCCAAATGAATTATGTGAACCTCACAGAGGCTCTGTTATTCAGAATGGTGGCACCAGAAAACTACTGACTTGGGAGAAAATATACATATCACCATTTAGTAAGGAAGAAACAAAAATGTTTCTTGAAAACAAATATCAAATTGGAAGCAAACAATATCAAGAATCTATACGTATTATGGAAAAGACAAAAGACCTTATGACAAGACCCATGGTGTTGTCATTTATCGATGATTTATTAGAATTTGCTGATCGTAAAGACTTGACAACGGTGGAGATTTATGCAAAAATTATAGACGAGTGGCTTAGAAGGGAATGTGAGGGGTTGTCTGTCAGCAAATCAGACTTATACATTTTCTCAAAGAAACTATCACTGTTCATCTATGAAAAATGGGTTCATTCTGGAGAGACCTCATTGTCAGAAGACGAATATTTGAAGTTCGTGAAAGAAAATGGTTATAATTCAAGCCCATATTCGTTTAAAGAACGGTCTTTAATAAACCGGAAAGGTGATGGCGCAATTAAGTTCTCTCATAAAAGTTTTTGGGAATTTTTTATAGCAATTAATTCCATGGAAACCCCATGTAAATCATTTAATTCCCAAGGTTTGGAAATGGCTGTTGAGTTTTTCAAAGAGATGTATAAATTGTTTCTCAAAGGCACGACACTTGAATGCGTTGATTATTATGATCCTCAGTTTATAGTTGGGAAAAGTTTTCTTGACCCAATTCTAATTGATGCTTTTACTCGTTGCAAGGAAATAAAGAGTTTTGCATACAGCAAGGAGGCGTTATATGAATTTGTTTATAATATACGGATAATGCTTTTACAAAGATTAGTTTATCAAAGGATTTCAAGCATGTCTATTATTGCTGAACTTGCCAAAGAAGCCTTGTTAGCTGATGCCAGCGGTGACAAGTTACGCGCAATTAAAATTAAACATCAAGTGGAGAAAGGGGCAACAATCTTAGAAAATCAAAATGCAATTCTTTCGGATTTACAGGAGTGCTTTATTGATACCAATACTGATCAATGCTATGATATATTATCAATTGTTGTGAACAGATTTGAAAGTATTATTGAGTGGATGACAGAAGCTAAAGAGCATACTATGACTTCTAAGAATTACGCCCTTGAATTATCTGAAATTTCAAGCCAAAGAAAAGAGATAATAGTATTTCCATCCTTATTCAAGTTCAGCAAGGATTTTGTCGAGGGTGTTTTATCCAATTCTTATATAAATATTGGATATGGTTTGAATGGCGATAATGAAGTATATAAAGCTATTGCATCACTACTAACACTAAAACCAGGGTTAGATACTATTAGCATATACAAGGAAGGGGAGAACATAGAGATTCTTTTATCGCATTACTAATTGCATAATATTGAAATGCTATTAGGCTCCTTTTCTCCTAATCCGCTATGAGTATTCCATTCGAAAACGGAAACACGAAGGTAATAATGCTCATTTTGACGCATTCATGCAACCTAAAATGTGCATATTGCTATGAACATCAAAAGAGGGATGCTTCCAAACTTATGACTCCTGAAACGGCACAAAAAATCATCAAAGAAGAGATAACGTCTTCTTTGGATAGATTTAATCGTGTCGTCATTCATTTTATGGGTGGGGAGCCATTTTTGCGTTTCGAAGTAATAAAGGAAATATGTGAATGGATTGATGGAAAACAATGGCCTGTTGATGTAGTCTTGTCTACTACTACAAATGGCACTCTTCTAAACGACCACAGAGAATGGCTACAGGAACATTCCAATACATTCAAGGTTGTTTTAAGTGCGGATGGAGACAAGACTATGCAAGATAAAAACCGTTGCAATTCTTATGCTTCAATTGATTTCGATTTTTACACTTCAACATGGCCCGATGGTAAGGTTAAAATGACTATTTCTCCCGACACAGTGAATGATGTTGCTAAAGGTGTCATTTCCTTACATGAAAAGGGTATAAAGAGGATTGAGGGTAATCTTGCCCTTGGTACTGAGATTACATGGAACTTTGAACACCTTAGGGAATATCGCAACGAACTTAGAAAACTGATTAGGTATTATTTGGAACATCCAGAGTTGTGTCCTGCATCAATGGTTAATGTGGATATTAGTAGAATCCTTTATGACGCTCCATGGAAGAAAAGATGTTCCTGTGGTGTGGGACTTATTTGTTATGATGTGAATGGCAAACCATACCCTTGCCATCTTTTTTCTCCAATTACATTAAATGAAGAACAATTAAGATTGTTACAAAGTAGCAACATTGATTTTTCTGAAACAGAATTATTCGCGGATGCAAAATGCGGGACATGTGCCATACGCAAGTGTTGCTCTCGTTGCTATGGAATGAACTTCATTTATACAGGTTCAGTTTCATCTGCTCCGTCTATTTTTTGTTCTGCCTCGCAGATAGATTTTTTTGCAACATGCTCTCTATTATATCAAAGGCTAAGACGACATCAACAAATAGACAACAAGTATGAAATAGAAACAGCCTTGGCCCATATACAGAAAGTAATACAAACCAAATAATTATTAGTTAACGTGAGTTCGATGAATTATAAGTACTTGTAAAATTGGTGATTAGCGAAAATTGCTGTATCTTTATAGTGCTGAA
>ENA-UESD01002160-UESD01002160.1-human-gut-metagenome-genome-assembly--contig:-NODE-2160-length-14416-cov-5.771114_pt1 | contig 14416 bp, 4 predicted proteins | sample MGYA00242985_ERZ507986 | MGnify/ENA primary metagenome ERZ507986 (study PRJEB26167, sample SAMN06115408) | human gut metagenome | host: Homo sapiens | place: China:Guangxi | collected 2016-04-06... | reverse complement strand
ACAGTTTTTTCTTGTTCAAGTGTTTATTATATAGAGGACAAAATAAGACAGCAAAGGAAGTGGTGCTGTTGCATCGGAAAAATGACACAAAATTAGTGATGTCCATTCGGGAAAAGAATTGAAGGGGATTCTTTTCCCCATTTGTCGTGTTACGAAAGACTGAGGGTAAGAAAATATGCTAGAACTTGCAATCTGTGATGATGACATCATCCTATGTAATTGGTTAGAACAGAAGCTGCTCCATTATGGGAAAGCGAATGACTGTCAGATATCTATAGAAATATACTATTCTGCGGAGCAGCTTCTTAACAGGCTGGAAGAAGAATCCTACGATATGTTATTCCTTGATATTTGTCTGGAACATGAGAATGGAATTGATATCGGAACGGAGATACGAAAGAAAAATTATGGAAAAGAACTGCGGATTACCTATATTTCAACATATCAGGAATATGCTATGAAATTATTCCGTATTCATCCATTTGATTTTCTTGTAAAGCCAATCCGAGAGGAAGAACTTTTCCGGGTGATAGGTGAATTACGGGAACTGTTAAAAGAACGGAAGAAAATATTTGAATATACGGATACAAAAGGAATCCACAAGATTTCTTATGACAAGATCCTGTATTTTTATAGTCTGGGAAAAAGAGTACATATCGTGACATCGGAAAAAGAATATGAATATCGAGGAAAATTAAAGGATGTAGCGGATGTAACAGAAGAATATTTCTTACTGATTCACAAGTCCTATCTCATCAATATGGAACACGTGGAGCATTACGAATATGACAACGTGGTTATGAAAGACAAGACACGTCTCAGTATCAGTAAAGCAAATCGCAAGAAGGTCAGGGAAAGACTATTACAAACGGAGAAGAAAAGATTATGAATATCCATTTGATCACTTATCTGACAAGTAAATTATTCTGGATTTATACTGTGTTCCGTTACAATACCATCCTGTATCCAAAAAATGAGGATACACAAAAGCTATTTGCATATTTTTGTGCATATCTGCTTTCATGCTGGGGAAGCATGCAGTGGGGAACGATGTACGGAGATCTGATCTTTGAGCTGATAGCTCTGTTAATTATAACAGTGGCATATCAGGCAGACTGGCAACATCATGTCTGGAATACACTTATGGTATATATTATGGGAATTTTATGTGATGGGATTCCAATCGTGTTCTTTCAACGGTATGCGGTAGCAAGAAATCCGGTGCATCATCACATGGGACCGGGAACTATTGTAATGGGAAATTTTATATTCTTTTTACTGGAAGTCATTATTGAAAGAAAAGTAGGTGTAAAGAGAAGTTATTATATAAAGAACCGTCATTGGCTTGCTATGCTTTCTGTCCCGGTGATCAGCATTATAGTCTGTATCAGGATATTGCTGCCAGACAGAAGAGGTGTGCGGTCTACGATTGTATTATTCTTACTGTTTATCAATGTGTTTATTTTCTATCTGCACGATGAGGTTCAGAAAAGTTATATTGAAACAGCAAAACAGGAAGAGATGAAAATTCAGATGAGCCAGTATGCAAAAGAACTGGAGATGATGATGAAATCACAAGACAGGCTGAATAAGATACATCATGATTACAAACACCATCTTACAACAATAGGGGCAATGGCAAAAACGGGAGGAAATGAAGAGATTCTATCGTATCTGAAAAAAATGGAGAATATAGCCGGAACAGCCTTATGTCATCATGTATATACAGAAAACCGTAATATGAATAATCTGCTGAATTATATTTTGGAAGATTCGAAATCAGTAATTGAAAATCCGGAGATTTCTGTAGAAATACCGAATCATATAGGGGAAGAATTATTTGATATAAGTATAATAGTGGGAAATCTTATGGATAATGCCATTCGTGGGGCAGTAGCTTCAGATGAAAGGAGATTATCGTTTCAGATGTATTATGGAAAAGGAATCATGAATATCCAGATTGAGAATAGCATAAAAGATACACCAAAAGTGCGGAATGGAATTTATCTGACAACGAAAAGCAGGAAAGAAGGACATGGAATAGGATTACAAAATGTGAAACTCGTAGTAGAAAAGCATCATGGTCAGATGGAGATCTGCCATACGGAGAAATCCTTTCAAGTGAAAATATTATTATATATGAAATTAGATGAAAAATAGTAAGGCGATGGTGTCTTACTATTTTTTTCGACCGATTTCGTCTATTTTTGCCACCTCAAGGGTCATTTTTACCATTTGTGAAAATTTTGTGATTTTTTAGATTATAGTAGTGCAAAAGTCAGAAAAAAAGGAGGGTAGCGGTTATTTTGTAAAGGAATTATAGAAAAAGATTACAAGAGGGAGAAAGAGACTATGAAGAGATTTCGAAAGTCGGCTATAGCCTTAGTACTTGCACTCCTGATGGCACTACAGGGAACAGAACCTATCTTTGTACAGGCAAAAGAGGCCATTGAGGATGTACAGAAGAATGCAGATTTCTCCAGACCAGAGGCTTTGACGGAAGAGGAAGCCGGGATAACAGATTCCACATCTGGAGAACAAGACAAGAGTCAGCAGTCTGATGCGGACGTACAAAATGAAACGACGCCATCAGAAGATACAGAGACGCAGGAAGAACAGACAACTCCAGCGGAAGAAACAGAAGAAAATCCGCAGGAAAAAGAAGTGGAGTTGAAAGAACCACAGGATTACTATCCGATTCCAGAAGAACCGGAAGGTGAACTGATTGATTATGATGCCATCTCCAAGACTTATAAGACAGGGGACAAGCAGTATACAACCGTTTATGGAGGTTATGTCGGAACTTATAAGAATGAGGATGGAGATACCGAGCTGGTTGATAATACACTTGTAAAACCAGAAGAAGCAGATACTCCGGCATCCGAAGAAGCACAGGAAGCCAGCAGTGCATCGAAGGATGACCAAAAGGAAGAGAAAACGGAAGTTTATCAGAACAAGGCAAATGATTATGCCATCCTTCTTCCGGAACAGATGTCAGAAGAGAATGGTGTAACGATTGAAAATGGAAAGACCAGAATCGGAATCATTCCGGTAGATGGAGATTATACACATTCCGTTATTAAAGACAATGCAATCCTTTATAATGAAGTTTACGAAGGTGCAGATGTTCAGTATACAGTACTGGATTCCAGTATTAAAGAAGATATCGTACTTCAGCAGCCAACAGACAGGGAAGTCTATGAATACGAGCTGCAGATTCCGGGGTATCAGGCAGAAGTAAAAGACAATCAGGTCTATATCTATCCGGAAGGGAAGACAATCAAAGATGCGAAGTATCTTCTGGAGACGCCATCAATGGAAGATGCTGCCGGGGAAATCAGTTTCCTGATCACATTGGAACTTCGGGAAGAAGATGGGAAAACAATCCTGACCGTAAAACCAGATATGGACTGGCTTTCTGCAGAAGATCGTCAGTATCCGGTCAGAATCGATCCGACACCAGTGGAAATCCAGAAGAGTTCCTTTAACATGATCGGTGTGGAAGAGGGAAGTCCTACCAGTCAGATTGGTGACAACAATTATCCGTATGTCGGATTTGATGATGGTATTAAGTCTGGGAACCTTGCAGGATTTGGTACTGCACACCAGAACTGCCGGACTTATATCAAAGTAAATTCAAATTTTAGTCAGATTCCGAAAGATTCCAAAATTGACAGTGCAACATTTGCAGTCAGTCAGAAAACTGCATACAGTGGTGGTGCATCCCAGTTTGGACTTTATCGTGTAGATCAGTCGTGGAACACCTCCATCACATGGAAAACAAAACCAGTAAATCTTACGTTTCAGGATGTACAGAATGCAAGTACCAGCAGGAACAGCTATATCAATTATGACGTCAAAGATCTGGTCAATGACTGGGTGCAGGGAACTCATGCGAATAACGGATTTGCACTGGTAGCCATTGCCGAGGCAAATAACCTTGGAGCTTCTATGCAGTGTGAGGTACTGAATAACAGGGCATCCGTTTATGGACCGAAACTCAGCATCCAGTGGTCACCGGCTGAAGATCCATATCTGCGAGATATGTCACTGGATGAAACAACGATCCTGCTTCGCCCGATGACAGAAAAGAATACAAATGGAAAGCTGAAGTTTGATGCCGTATTTGCAGACGGAATTGCAAAGAGCAAATCTACAGTAGAATATTATCTGCTTCCAGATGAGGAAAATGAAGAACATCACGAAACAGATGCAAAACCATTGTATTCCTATCCAGACAGTACTGAATACAATAAGCAGTTCCCGGAGGCGAATAAGTATTACAGCAAAGATTCCAACTGGCAGAGTGCACTGTATTCAGGGCTGACGAAGGACAAGCTTTATAAGATCAAAGCAAAAGCATCGAAAGAGATTGATGGAAAGCTGGAAACAGGAAAAGAAGTGACCAGTGACAGCTTTGTGATCTATGAAGTGAAGCAGTTTGATACATTCCCGAAGATTGCAAAATATTATGGTGTTCCGCTTAAGAACATTATGAAAGACAATCAGGTTATGGACGCACTGGTAGTCGCAAATAACACGATCTTTATCCGTAACCCACAGACAAATGTTCCATATAGTCCTGCACCGCTTACCGATCAGGATAAGATGCGGATTGACGGAGCATTGATGGGAAGAGGCCTGCACTGTGAATTTGGATTTGAACCAGTCAACTTAAATACTGGTAACTTCTACATGGATCAGTCCGATGCGACGATGAATGAACTGAATGGAGAATTCTCCATTACAAGAAGCTACAATTCCAAAGGAACAGACCAGCATTCCATGTTCGGACGTGGATGGAGCTTTAACTATGACCAGTCACTTTCTCAGATGGAGGACGGAAGCCTTCTGTATATGAGAGGGGACGGAAGTTATCTGATCTTTGATAAGAATGAAGATGGAAGCTACACTGCTCCGGATGGTTATGTATATGATTTAAAATCAGTCAGCTATAAAGATACAGACCATGACTACATCGGATGGGAACTGACAGATGCGGATCAGAGTATCTGGTCATTTGATAAATACGGAATCTTACGTTATGTAACGGATGTGAATGGATTTAAGACAGTATTGGATTATGACGATGATTATAATCTGAGCAAGATTACCACACCATCCGGAAAAACATTCGGGGTAAAACAGGATAAATTCGGGCATATCAAGGAACTGTCTCTTCCAGATGGTGGAAAAGTTTCTTACAAATATGACGAGCAGGGAAACCTGATATCTGTAACAGACCCGAAAGGAACAACAAAAGAATATCAGTATGATGATGACAGCCGTATGACAAGTTGGAAAGATGAGAATGGCAATACGGTTGTAAAGAATACTTACGATAAAGAAGGAAGAGTCGTAGAGCAGACCGATGCAGAAAAAGGGACAGCGACTTTCAAGTACGGAAAGAGTTCTACTACAACAACGGATAACGAAGGAAATAAGACCGTTTATCATTATGATGATCAGTACCGTACAACATCCATTGAATATCCGGATGGAACAACCTGTGAAAAGACTTATAATGCAGAAAATCAGCTTGCTTCCGAAACGACAGCAGCCGGAACAAAAACTTACACTTATGATGCATTTGGCAATGTAGCAACGGAGACAAGAGAGGATGGAAAGACAGCCTCTTATACTTATAATGAGCAGAATAAGCTGACCAGTGCAACTGGATATAACGGAGCAACGGTTACTTACAGTTATGACGGTAATGGAAATATGGTCACATCTACAAAACCGGATGGAACAGCCATTACCTATACTTACGATGACAAACATCGTATGGTATCCCAGACAGACGGCAGAGGTGTCACAACAACGTATTCGTATGACGGACCGAACATGACCGGATATGTGGATGGAAATGGAGCAGCATGGGGATTCACGTATGACGCGATGAATCGTGCAGTTACCATGACAGATCCACTTGGAAATGTAACCTCGAACAGTTACGATGCGAATGGCAATCTGACTTCCAAGACAGCAGCCGATGGCGGTGTGACCGCTTATACGCTGGATGGTGTGGGAAATATTACAGCAAGTACTGACGCACTGGGGAATACCACCACTTATACTTATGATAAGATGTACAACATGACCAGTGGTACAGATCCGAAAGGAAATCAGATCAGCTACGTTTATGATAAGAATTATCAGCAGGTCAAAGCAACCGATGCAAAAGGAAATACAATTACTTATAAGTATGACAGCATGGGACGTGTCATAGAAGAGAGTAATAAAGATTTTGGAACAAAGCTCTATGAATATGACAAAGCAGGAAATCTGAAAAAATATACCGATGGAAATGGAAATGCAACCGTATCCAAGTTTGATTCTCTTGGACAGGTGCTTCAGTCCAAAGATGCAGTTGGTAATATAACCAAATATGAATATGACGCATTAGGAAATGAAACCAAGATTACTTATGGAGATGGAAGCAGCCATTCCAAGGAATATGATAACTGCGGAAGACTCGCTAAAGAGACAGATGAATTAGGTGCAGTTACCACTTATACTTATGATGCGGCAGACAATCTGGTATCAAAATCAGATGACAGTGGAAGAACCTGGACTTATACCTACGATAATACAGGAAACCGCTTAAGTGAAACCAACCCAGAAGGTGGAACTACCACATATACTTATGATAAAGCAGGAAATCTGGTATCTTCTACCGATGAAGAGGGAAGAACAGATACTTATGCTTACGACAAGGCAGGAAATCTGACTACATCCAAAGATGCCCTTGGATATACCGTATCCATGAAGTATGACTTAAATGGAAATCTGGTATCCTCTACCGATGAAAATGGAAATACCAGTACCATGACTTACGATGGTAATGGAAACATGACATCGGTAAGCGATGCAAAGGGCAACATTACAGCAATGAAATATGATTCCACCGACAATCTGGAACAGACGGTGGATGCCCTGAAAGGAAAGACCACTTACGAATACGATTCACAGGGCAACAGCACAAAGATGACAGATGCCCTCGGCAATGCGTATAGTTATGTGTATGATAAAGAGGGAAATAACACATCCATAATACTGCCGACAGGGGACAAGGTGCTGATGGAGTACGATGCCATCGGACAGCTTGTAAAATGTACGGATGCACAGGGACTCGTAATTACCTATCAATATGACGGAGCAGGCAACCTGATCCATTCCTCCGACAATGGTGGAAACAGTATGGATTATACTTATGATGGTGCCGGAAATGTACTGACACAGACCGATGAACTTGGCAGGACAGCAACATACAAGTACGATCAGTACGGCAGACTCCTGAAACTTACTGAAGCAGACGGAAGTATCACATCTTATGAATATGATGTTATGGACCGCATTACAGCGGTAACGGATGCGGAAGGTCATAAAACAACCTTTACCTACGATAAAGTCGGCAACCAGTTATCCATGACAGAAGAAGAGGAAGCCACATATAAATACGCTTACGATAAGAAAGACCGGGTTATTTCTCAGACAAATCCACTGGGAGCATCCAGCACCTTTAAGTATGACGGAAATGATAATGTGACGGAATCTGTCGATGAAAACGGTACGGTTACCAAGTATGCTTACGATAAAAATGACAATCTCGTATCCCAGACAGACGGAAATGGAAATACGACAACCTACCAGTATGATGAACTGGACCGCAAGATCGGTGAGACTTCTCCGTTAAAAGAAACAAATGAATACCGTTATGATGCCATTGGAAATCTTACCAAATCAAAAGATCCGATGGGACTCATTACCGAATACAAATATGACAGCCTGAGTAACATGACGGAACAGATTTCTCCAAAGGGAGCAGTTACCAAATATGATTACGACAAGCATGGCAATGTCATTTCTGTAACGGATGCAAAGGGAAATGAGACACAGTACAGTGTTGACCTGAATGACAATGTCACAAAGATGACACAGGCGAATGGTGGAGAGTATACCTATAGTTATGATAAAGCCGGACGTCTGAAGAGTATGACCAGTCCACTGGGTTATACTAAAAATTTCTCTTATGATAAAGTGGACAACGTGGTAAAAGAAAGCGACAGCTTAAAGAGTACCACTACTTATACTTACGATAAGCTCCATAAGATGAAGTCTTCTACCAATGCACTGGATGGAACAACCAGCTTTTCTTATGATAAGTATGGCAATCTGGTGAAGGAGACAGATCCGCTTGGACGGAGCAATACCTACAGTTATGACCTGGCAGGTCAGATGACTTCTGCAGCTGATCCGCTTGGTAAGATAACTGCTTACACTTACGACCCGGCAGGAAATATTACTGAGATCACCAAACCGGGTGGAAGAAAGACCAGCTATGGATATGATAAGAATTATAATGTTACATCTGTAACAGATCCGATGGGCTATGTTGCAAAGACAGTCTACGATAAAGACAACCGTGTAACAGAAGAGACCGATGCACTGGGGCAGAAGGAATCCTATACCTATGATAAGGACAGCAGGGTAACTTCTATTACAGACAAGCGTGGATTCACAACGGGATTTGATTACGATGCACATGGGAATATTCAGGTTGTTACAGATAAGACCGGATTAAAGAGCCATCTGGAATATGACAAGAATGACAACCTGACCAAAGTAACTGATGCCCTTGGCGGTGTAACAACTTATGGTTACGACAACATGGATAACCTGGTGACCTTCACCAATGCAGCAAATAAGACAACGAATTATACTTATGACTTAGAAGGCAACCTGACATCCATCAAAGATCCGGCAGGAAGAACGGAGAAATTCGACTATGATGAAAAAGGCAGACTGACCGGACATACACAGGCAAGCGGCAAGAAAACCACGTATGATTACGACAAACTGAATGACCTGTTGGAGAAATCTTATCAGGACGCAAAAGGCGAGACATCCGAAAAGGACGTGACCTACGCATATAACAGTGCCGGGGAACGGGTATCCATGAAGGATCAGACAGGCAAGAGCAGCTACGAATACGATGCACTTGGAAGAATCACCAAAGTGACAAGCGGTTCGAAAAAGGATGTCAGCTACGTTTATGATGACGCAGATAATCTGCAGGCAATCGTATACCCGGATGGGACAAAGATCAGCTATGAATACGACTTAAATGATAATCTGGTAAAACTGACAGACCGTAATAGAAAAGTAACCACTTACAAGCATGATGCACTGAACCGTGTGACAGAAGTTACTAGAAGTAATGGAACAAAGACGGAAGTATCTTACGATGCAGAAGATCATATCACAAAGATTGTGAATACCTGTGGTTCCTGCGGCAAAGTAATCAGTACTTATGAGTACAAGTACAATGATCAGGGATATGTAGTTGGAGAAACAGCTACGGAACTGGAAGCTGGAACAAGAAAGACGCCAAGCTGGGAAGACTGGTACAACTGGGGCGATACACAGAAAGAGACAGACAAAGCAGACTGTGAGCATCAGGAAAAAGAGATCCAGACGACACGTACCTATGAATACGATGACAACTGGGAACTGACACGCTGTACAGAAAAAGCAGAGGGCGGTAAAAAGACAGTCCATAATTATACTTATGACAAGATTGGAAACCGGACCTCTTACGAGAAGATCGAGGATGGTGTCAGCAAAGCAAAATATAACTATAAGTACAACGATTCCAACCAGCTCATCAAACGCACCAATGCAAAGATCTGGGGCGATCCGGGAACAACCTACAGCTATGATAAAGATGGCAATCTGATCCAGGAATGTGATAAGACAAACAGTGCAGATCCGGTTACTTATGAATACACAGCAGAGAATCGTTTGGCAGTAGTAAAACAGGGTGGAACAGTCCTGATGGCAGCCATGTACGATGGAGATAACAACCGGGTATTCGAACTTGATAACACCTATAAATGGGAAGACTGCTATGGCGATGAAGTCCTGATCCCGGCGAACCAGCGTACCGAAGATGGAAACAGCCCGAAAGAGCAGCTTGCCTCTCTGGTAAAAGGCGGTTCCAATGCCAAAGGATACACACTGACAGAGTATATCAACGATATCAATCGCGAGAATACAGAAGTCCTTGCAGAGTATGGAGCAGACGAGAAAGTACGTCAGGCTTATACTTATGGAGAAAGTGGAATCGGAGAACGGGTAAGCGTTGATAAATCGGAAGAAAGCAGTTATTATTTATATGACGGAAGAAACAGCGTGACCGGAATCCTGACCGAAACAGCTAATCTGACGAACAGTTATCAGTATGATTCATACGGTAACCTTACATCAGGAACAGCAGACGGTGTCAATTACTACGGTTACAATGGGGAGTCCACAAATGTAAAAACAGGACTTCAGTATCTGCGGGCAAGATACTATAACGCAGAGAACGGAACCTTTACAACTGAAGATAGTGACCTTGGAACGACAGAAAATCCATTGACCAGAAACCGCTACGATTATACGACCAATAATCCGCTGAATTACAGTGATCCGACAGGACATTCATTGTGGAGCAGGATTAAGAGTACAGCTAAAAAAGCAGCGAAAGCAGTCAAGAGTGTCGGCAAGAAAATCGTTAATACTGCGAAAAAGGTAGTCAAAACAGTAGTAAATACAGCTAAGAAAGCAGCAAAAACTATTGTTAACACAGTGAAGGGGGTAGCAAAAACTGCCAAAAATGCAGCTAAACATGCAAAACAGACATATCAATCTGTGAAAAATCGTGTAACCAGTAGCAGTACATATCAAAAGATCACATCCAGAGGAAGTCAGTTTATTCGTTCTGTAAGCAATGGGGTACAGAAAATTGGAAAAACTTATACATCTTTCAAATCCTATGTTTCAGAAAGAACGGCAGAAATCCGCTCAGAAGTGGTACGACATATGTGTACGACAACAAATCGTATTACAGATAAGCTTGGAAAAGTAGACTGGAATGCGGTGAAAAAAGTAGCCATTGGTATAACTGCGGTTACAGTTTCTGGTCTTGTAGTTGCTGCAACAGGCGGTTTGGCTGCAGGAGCAGTTCTGGCAGCATTGCCAGCAATGGGTGGCTTAGGAACGGCGATGGTTTCAGGAGCAGTTATTGGAGCTATTGGTGGAGCTTCATATAGTGCAGTGAATTCAGGTTTGTCTGGAAATAGTCTGAAACAAGTAGCAAAAGATACGTTAGTCGGTGGTATTGCAGGAGCAGTGACAGGTGGCGTTATGGGTGGCCTTAGTTATGGGGCTGGGAAACTTTTGAATGTAGTAAGGAGTGCAGGAAGTACCCATAATGATGGGATTGATAAATCGTTTAAAAAATTAGTTGCAGAAGTAACCGAAACAAAATTGCCAGAAGGCACTTGGGAAAAACCACCATTAGAGCGAGGAGATATTATTGACAAAGCTATGGGAAATAACTTGGGACACAATTTCCCGACCATAGATAAAGTAGAAAATGGTGTTGTGACTAGTGTTAAAAGCCGAGACTTAGGTGCAAAGACTTATCAAAATGGTAATAAATTGGAAAAGGTAATTGTCAAGGACATTAATAAAGTTTCAGGATTTATAGGAGAAACATTTAATGGTAAATTTGTTAATGCGGAAGAAATAGTGGGTAGACAATTACAAGTAGTTGTTCCAAATGTAACATTAAGCGAAGCTCAGATAAATGCAGTTAATAATGCTACAAAACATGGTATTGATAAAGGTGTTAAACTCATTATTACAGTAGGAAAATAATAGCAAAGTAAATAGCTTAAGGGGAATATTTTATTCCCCTTAAGTAATAGAGAGGAGAAAACGGATATGATTTCTGTATATTATAATCAAAAATATGGTTTCTTAATTGTGCCTAATGCCATTGAAAGGTTTATGGGATGTTATATTTCTATCGAACCTACAATTGAAATTATGGCTGAAGAAACAATAGATAAGATAGGCTGTGCAATTAGAAAAGGAATAAAAATTGCAGAAAGTTTCCCAAAAGTAGACGAATCTCAATTAAACAATTTTTGGAAACAAACAAAATATAAAAGTTTTCCAACATTTTCCAAGAATTATCAAAGAATTGATTTGAAACAAAATGGAGATGAATTAGAAATTAGAAGATGGGAACGGAATAATAGAGGGGGATATTCGCGAAAAACGGAAGAAAAAGATTATATTAATTTTATAGAAATGTCGGATTATGAATTGGGCTTGTTTATAAAAAAAATGTTTGAACCATGTGAAATTAGAATTGATGAAACAGAAAGATTTGAAACATTAGAGGGGAAAATAATTAGTTATTCGATTCCAAATGAGCATTATAAAAATATTGGTGATGGTCATACAGATTCTTATATGACATATAGAAATGAAGATTATGATAAGTTGTATATTTCTTTTTTGATAGGTGATGGAACTGATTGTACAGATGAAGTAAGCATAAAAAATCATTACAAAAAAATATACAAGCAAATGTCGAATATTAAATTTGAAAGTAAATGTAATAAAAAATATGTACATTTTTTAACAGAAAATGGAGAAGTATTGCTGAGTTTTATTGATAATGGTTATGTGGAGTTTTTTATGTGCATTCCATATAATATTGAAAGAAAAGTTCAAAAGGAGTCAATAGAACAGTATTTAAAAATGTTATTTTCGATAAAAATTGAAGATAAATAAAGCGTGAAGGAGAGAATATGCAAAAGAAGAATTGTGTTTTGTGCATAAGTATAGGAATTATAGTATGTATATTGTTATCAGCTTGCTCCAGACAACCAGACTTTGATGCCAAATCCTACGTCCAAAGTTCTCTTGATGCACACTATCATGGAGAATATAAGGACTATGCGAATCTGTTAGAAATCTCGGAAAAAGATGCCAAGAAAGAAATCGAAGAGGATTTTAATGAGAGTATCCAACAGCAATTTGATGATTCCGATAACATTACGGATAAAGGAATTGCTGATTATGCGGAAAAACTGACAGAAGTAAAGAAACTGGCAAAATACAAAGTACAAGATGTGAAAGAAGAGGATGGAGTCTATACAGTAAGTGTACAAGTTGAACCATCCAATGTATTTCAGACATTGCAACAAAGCTCTACAGAGGTAAGCAATGAAAAAATAAAGCAGGGATTGGATGGAAATGATCCGGAAGTCTTTGCAGCTGTATTAACAGAAAGTGTCCAGAAGAGTCTTGAAAAGAACAGATATGGAAAAGCAGTTACAGGCACTCTACGAAAAAGCACTGGTGGAAGTCGGAGAAGTCAATGCGATGATATTCGACGTACACCAGATGATGTTGGATGATCTTGATTATGTGGAAGCAATCACACACATGATTGAGAATCAGGGAATCAATGCCGAGTATGCGGTTGCAACGACAGGAGATAATTTTTCGAACATGTTCGCGGCGATGGACGATGATTATATGAAAGCACGTGCCGCGGATGTGAAAGATATTTCCAACCGCGTTGTGAAGATTCTGCAGGGAAAGAAAGATAGTGTATTAGATGGTGATGAACCGGTGATCCTATTAGCAGACGATCTGGCACCGAGCGAGACTGTCCAGCTTGATAAGTCGAAGGTGCTTGCATTCGTAACGAGACATGGTTCCACGAATTCCCATACAGCGATTCTGGCGCGGACGATGAATATTCCGGCACTGATCGGTGTTAAATTCGAGGAAAATGTCGACGGCAGATTCGCAATTGTCGATGGTTACAATGGCAGTGTCTATGTAGAGCCAACCGATGATGTTGTGAAAGAATACGAGAGTAAGAAGCAGGAAGCCGAAGAGAAGAAACGCTTGCTGCAGGAACTGAAGGGCAAGGAAAATATCACACTCGATGGAAAGAAAATCAAGCTGTACGCGAACATCGGCGGTGTTGCGGATGTGGCATCTGCCCTGCAGAATGATGCAGAGGGCATCGGACTTTTCCGAAGCGAGTTTCTGTATTTAGAGAGCGATACATTTCCAACAGAAGAAGAACAGTTTCAGGCATATAAAACAGTTGCGGAGAATATGGCAGGTAAGAAGGTTATTATCCGTACACTGGATATCGGTGCCGACAAACAGGTGGATTATTTCAATCTGGATAAAGAAGATAATCCGGCGATGGGCTACCGTGCAATCCGTATCTGTCTGACACAACCGGAGATATTCAAGACACAGCTTCGCGCAATCTTCCGTGCAAGCTATTACGGAAATATCGGTGTCATGTATCCGATGATCATTTCCGTGGCAGAGGTGCAGAAGATCCATGCAATCGTTGACAAAGTGAAAGCAGAGTTAGACGCGCAGGGACTTCCGTATGGAGATGTCGAGCATGGTATCATGATTGAGACACCGGCCGCTGTGATGATGAGTGCAGAGCTTGCGAAAGAAGTTGATTTCTTCAGTATCGGAACGAACGATCTGACACAGTATACGCTGGCGATTGACCGTCAGAATCCGAAAC
>ENA-UESD01002153-UESD01002153.1-human-gut-metagenome-genome-assembly--contig:-NODE-2153-length-14445-cov-4.155136_pt1 | contig 14445 bp, 10 predicted proteins | sample MGYA00242985_ERZ507986 | MGnify/ENA primary metagenome ERZ507986 (study PRJEB26167, sample SAMN06115408) | human gut metagenome | host: Homo sapiens | place: China:Guangxi | collected 2016-04-06... | reverse complement strand
TGTCACCTACTAAACGAACTTCACGAACACGAATACGTTCGTTGATTCTATACTGTTCTTTCAGATTGTCATTCTTCATTCAAAAAGATTTATTCTCCTCGTTATTAGTTATTTAATCATTACTTTTTTGCCAGCGATTCATCATTTCCTCTACCTCGCCATTCAAAAGCGCTGCAAAGGTAGCAATTTTCATCGAACCTTTATCACCTTCGCCCTGTTTTCTTACAGAAACTTCACCATTTTCTGCTTCTTTTTCTCCAACGATGAGCATATAAGGGATTCTTTTCAATTCATTGTCACGAATTTTACGACCGATCTTCTCATTTCGGTCATCTACGATAGCACGAATTTCCTGATTACCCAACTCACGTGCGATTTGCCAACCGTAATCATTAAACTTCTCGCTGATCGGCATGATACATACCTGCTCCGGAGTCAACCACAACGGGAACTTTCCGGCGGTGTGCTCGATCAATACGGCAACGAACCGTTCCATGGAACCGAACGGCGCACGGTGAATCATAACCGGACGGTGCTTCTGGTTGTCGGCACCCGTATATTCCAATTGGAAACGTTCCGGTAAGTTATAGTCTACCTGAATCGTACCTAACTGCCAACGGCGGCCGATAGCGTCTTTCACCATGAAGTCGAGTTTCGGACCGTAGAAAGCGGCCTCTCCATATTCGATCTTAGCTTTCAAGCCTTTTTCCTCACAAGCCTCTACAATCGCTTGCTCAGCCTTCTCCCAATTCTCGTCGCTACCGATATATTTCTCACGGTTCACCTTGTCACGCAAGGAGATCTGAGCCTCGAAGTTCTCGAAATTCATCGTCTTGAATACGATCGAGATGATGTCCATTACGTTCAAGAATTCCTGCTTTACCTGATCGGGGCGGCAGAAAATATGAGCATCATCCTGCGTAAAGCTACGTACACGGGTCAATCCGTGCAACTCTCCGCTCTGCTCATACCGGCAAACCGTACCGAACTCAGCGAGACGCAACGGCAGGTCCTTATACGAACGAGGAGAGTTTTTATAGATCATACAGTGATGAGGACAGTTCATCGGTTTCAAGAAGTATTCCTCACCCTCCTCAGGTGTATGGATCGGTTGGAAAGAATCCTTTCCGTATTTAGCGTAGTGGCCGGAGGTAATATACAATAATTTATTACCGATCGGCGGACACATTACCTCTTGATAATTATAACGAGCTTGGATACGACGCAAGAACTCTTGCAGACGCAAACGCAAGGCGGTACCTTTCGGCAACCACATCGGTAAGCCCTTACCTACCGTATCGGAGAACATGAACAAGTCCATCTCCTTACCGATCTTACGGTGGTCACGTTTCTTGGCCTCCTCCAACAATGTCAGATACTCATCCAACATCTTCTTTTTCGGGAAAGTGATACCATACAAACGAACCAATTGCTTGCGTTTCTCATCGCCACGCCAATAAGCGCCGGCTACGCTCAATATCTTGACAGCTTTCAGATAAGAGGTATTCGGTAAGTGCGGTCCTCTACACAAGTCCGTAAAAGAACCCTGCGTATAGGTAGTGATCGTACCGTCTTCCAACTCACTGATAAGCTCTGTTTTATACTCTTCACCTCTATCGCCGAACATCTTCATGGCATCCGCCTTGGTAATGTCCTGACGTTTGATCTCTTCTTTCTTGGCTACCAGCTCAAGCATCTTAGCCTCGATAGCAGCGAAATCACCCTCTTTGATCACGGCCTCACCCGGATCCACGTCATAATAGAAACCGTTCTCGATCGCCGGACCGATACCGAATTTAATACCCGGATATAATTCCTGCAAAGCCTCTGCCATAAGGTGAGCGCTGGAATGCCAGAACGCATGTTTACCTTCCTCGTCTTCCCACTTCAAAAGTTTCACCGTAGCGTCGTCGTTGATAGGACGGCTTAAGTCCCAAACCTCCCCATTCACGCTTGCGGCTAGGACTTCCTGTGCCAAACGAGAACTAATGCTTTCCGCTATCTGCATAGCAGTCGTTCCCTTTGCATATTCTCTTACGGAATTGTCCGGAAATGTAATCTTTATCATATTCTATTCTCTAAAATTCTTTATATTCAGCCCACAAAGTTAATATTTCTTTTCTATCAGCGAAACATTTAACTCGAATAATTTGCGTTATCACCGGCTTGTCATTCGCTTGATGATATTATAGGCGTTGTAGATACCCAATTCCCCTGCCTTGCTCAAGTCGGCGATGCCCCGGTTCACGTCACCTTGCGACAGACGGGCTAACCCACGGTTGTAGTAAGCCTCGGCAAATTCAGGGTCCCGCTCGATCGCCTCGTTGTAATCAACGATAGCGGCACGGAAATCACGCTGGGCGCAACGCAGATTCGCACGGTTAAAGTAAGCGTACACAAAACCCGGGTTCAGCTTGATCACCATATCGTAATCCCTCATGATCTGCTCATGCTCATAGGCTCGCTTATTATCCTTCAGCATAGCGCTCCGGAGGTCCACCGAGGTGTTGGCGTTTACCTGCGACTGTGCGGACTTACCAATATTCAAGTTCATTCCCGAGCCACTCAAGTCGTACGTATCCTTGCTAGCCTGCTGGGATTGGGTGTACATCAATTGCTTATAACGTTCCACGGCACGATTGAAATAAGCCATCGTGAACGACGGGTCTCGCTCGATCGCTTCCGAGAAATTCTTGATCGCCTCCGAGAAATCCTGCACCAACATGAAGTCCATCGCACGGCCAAAATAAGCGTTAGCGTTGTTCGGATCACGCTCGATCTCCGCCGAATACTCGTCGATGGAGGCGAAATGCACGGCGATTTGGTCCTCAGTCAAAGCGGCCTCCTCGTTCGTGATACGCAATTTACGCTTCAAGACCATCTGGCCATTGTAATCCTCCACCATCTTGTCGTAATAAACAAGTTTCTTTACGGGATCCGCCTTCTCGTAATAGGTCAAGACAAACTGGGGTTCCAGATCCACATGGACATTCCGGTCTTGTACACGCCCACGGACCTCACTTTGGTATTTACTTTTACGCTCCTGCTCCTTATCGTATACCACCAAGCGGTTGAACTTATTGATATTCTTATCGGATTGCTCACGAGTATTCTCCTCCGAATCGTCCGTCTTGGCATCTCCGTTCACCGCTGTATTGGAGCCAGAAGACGATGTCTTCGGGAGCTGTCCGTTCTTGGCCTGCTCCTCCATCTTTATGGCTGCCCAATAATCACGGTCTGCCCCCACGTTATCACCTAGCTTACGCTTTGCTTCCGAACGGCTCACAAAGCCTGGCAGGAAAGTAGGATATTGCTTCAAGACCACGTCGTAATCCTGCACGGCCCCCCGGTAGTCGCCCGTCTCGAAACGGAGCAACGCACGGTTGTAATAAGCCATATAGTTATCTGGCTCTTGCTGGATAACGACATCGAAGTCCTCGATAGCCCGGTTATTATCCCCGACTTGGAACCGAAGCAACCCCCGGTTAAACCGTGCGATCAAGTTCCGGCTATCCATGCTGATCACCTGATCGTAATCGGCCATCGCACCTCTCAAGTCATTCATCTGATAACGAACTAGCCCCCGGTTAATATAATATCCGCTCTCACGGGTATCCAGACGTAGAGCCTCGTTCAAATCGGCCAGAGCGTCCTTATAATCATCCATTTGATAATGAAGGATCGCACGATTGCCATACGCCGGCGCATAATAAGGATCCATCTCGATCGCCTTATTATAATCGGCCAAGGCTTTCAACGTATCCCCTTTCTCCAGATACATAGCGCCCCGTGTCATATAATTCATGGAATATTTCGGATGGGCGGTCATTAAATCATCGAATGTCTTCTCCGCCCCGTTGTAGTCTTTTTTCTGGATAAAAGCCACCGCCATATTCACCAGCATCTGGCGGTCCTCGGGTTTGAACTCAAGTCCTTTCTGGTAATCGTCGATCGCCTCGTCGTATTTCTCCTGACTTTGACGGGCGATGCCGCGAGCGTAATACGCTTGCGTTAAAAAAGGGTTCCGCTGAAGACATAAAGTACAGTCTTCCTCGGCCCCCTTAAAATCGTCCAGATTTATCTTCGCCACCGCACGGTAAAAATAGGGTTCCGCCAACCAAGGTTTGGATTTGATAACTTGATTGAAGTACTGAATGGAAAGAACATAATCCTCAAAATAAAGGGCGTTCCTGCCAATGGCCAATACACGGTCCGTATTAATCTGCGCAAAAAGCGAAATCGTAAATATCTGTAATATCAAAAAGAGTGTTGCCTTCTTCATCCTATTAAAAATGATTGAGAGGCAAAAATAAGTAAATTATCTTACTTAGACTCTATTTTTACCATTAAATGATTCTTCGTTATCTTATCGCCCTCTTTTACATTGAGCTCGACAACGACTCCCGATATGGGAGCGACCACCCGGTTCTGCATTTTCATCGCCTCATGGATTAGCAGAAGTTGCCCAGCCTCCACAGCCTGTCCTTCTTCTACCATAATCTTGATAATCGTTCCGGGAAGATGAGAAACCACGTCACCAGCCGACGGCTTATGCCACATCGGTCGGCTCTTATACTTCGCTGTCAGCAACGTCTTATATTTACGTGCCGTCACCACAAAGTCTACATATTCTTCTTGCTGGTGTTTCTTTTCCATACTCTCATCAATTTAGAACGGAGGCAAACCGTGCTTCTTGGCCGGTCTGTATTCCTCTTTTAGAATGGAAAGCTTCAGTGCGTGTAGCAATAATGAACGGGTTTCTTTCGGTTCGATCACAGAGTCGATAAATCCCTTGGAAGCCGCCACGTACGGGTTCGCGAATTTCTCGATATATTCTTTCACCTTCTCCTGACGCATAGCGTTCTGATCTTCCGCCTCCATGATCTCCTTGCGGAATATGATGTTAGCTGCACCTTCCGGACCCATAACAGCGATCTCCGCGCTCGGCCAAGCGAACATGAAGTCAGCGCCCAAGTGACGGGAGTTCATAGCTATATAACCTCCACCGTACGCCTTGCGCAAGATAACCGTGATCTTAGGAACAGTAGCTTCCGAATACGCATACAGAACCTTAGCCCCATGACGAATCACACCCGCATGCTCTTGATCTACGCCCGGCAGATAACCCGGCATATCCTCCAACGTGATGATAGGAATATTGAATGAGTCGCAGAAACGGATGAAACGAGCGGCCTTGTCAGCGCTATCACAATCAAGCACGCCGGCCAGAACCATCGGTTGATTGGCAACGAAACCTACCGTTTCTCCTGCCATACGGCCAAAACCGATCACAATATTAGCGGCCCACAACTCTTGAATCTCCAAGAAGTCCGAGTCATCGACGATACATCTGATAACGTCTCGCACATCATACGGCTGTTTCGGGTCCGCCGGAACTACTTGCTCGATATTCAGCATAGCGGACGGCTCTTTCGGCTCAACCACTTTCGCACGCTCCTGATTATTCCAAGGGATGAAGCTAACCAAACGTTTCACCTGATCGAAACATTCTTGCTCGCTCAAGGCATAGAAATGAGCGTTACCTGTAGTCTCTGCATGAACACGTGCGCCACCAAGGTCTTCCATTGAGATATCCTCACCCAGCACGGTCTTGATAACGTTCGGTCCCGTGATAAACATCTTAGAGATGTTCTCAACCACAAACACGAAGTCCGTCAACGCCGGAGAATAAACGGCACCACCGGCACAAGGACCGAGGATCAAGGAAATCTGAGGGATCACGCCCGAGGCGATCGTATTGCGATAGAATATTTCACCATAACCAGCCAAAGCACCAACACCTTCTTGGATACGCGCGCCACCCGAGTCATTGATTCCGATGATCGGGCATTTCATCTTCAACGCATGATCCATGATCTTGGTGATCTTACGAGCATGCTGCAAACCTAACGAACCACCGGCAACCGTAAAGTCCTGCGCATAGATGCAAACCGGGGCACCAAAGATCGTACCCGTACCGGTAACCACACCATCACCCGGCAGAACCTTCTTCTCCATACCGAAATCACGGCCATCGTGTTTCACGAACATGTCATACTCATGGAAAGAGTTCTTATCCAACAAAGCCAAGATACGCTCCCGGGCAGTAAGCTTACCCATCGCCACCTGCTTTTCGATAGCAGCCTCACCACCGCCCATCTCGATAACGGCTTTCTTTTCCCTGAGGGCCTCAATGTTTTTACTTAAATCTGTCATATTGATTATTTATAGATTTATTATTTACCAACGGCTTTTGCCCGGTAAGAGCAACGAACCGTCCCTTTAATAATACTATTTAATTTGCCTTTGTTCAATTGACGGCGAATAGCGGAGACATTGTCGATAAAGACATGCCCCGTCAGATGCTCGCACTCATGCTGCACAATACGGGCGGCGAAACCTTCCACCACTTCCTCGTGCTCCTCCCAATTCTCATCCCAATATCTCACACGAACCGTTTTCGAGCGAGACACTTTCTCGTGTATACCCGGCAGGCTCAAGCAGCCTTCCTCCATAGCTATTTCCTCCTCGCTACGTTCCAAGAACTCGGGATTAATCAACGCACGCTTGAAACCCTTGCATTCAGGGAAGTCATCTCCCATCACATCACCGTCTATAACCACCAAACGGATAGACAAGCCCACCTGAGGAGCGGCAAGTCCTACCCCATCGGCATTATACATCGTTTCAAACATATTGGCAACCAACTGTTTCAAGTCGGGATAATCTTTAGGTACATCCTCAGCCTCTTTTCTTAGTACGGGCTGACCATATAAAAATACGGGTAAAATCATAAGTTATAACTGATATTTTTTACTTTCTAAATAAGCTTGCAAAATAATAACGGCGCTAATCTCATCGACCAATCCTTTATCTTGCCGTTTCTTTTTCTTTAAACCGCCTTCCAACATGGCCTTATGAGCTAAGACCGACGTGAACCGCTCGTCGTAATAAGTTACCGGGATACTTGGTATCGTCCTTTTCAGATGGGTCACGAACGCCTCCACATACTTCATGTTCTCAGAAGGCTCATTGTTCATTTGCTTCGGAAGCCCGACCACAAATAAATCCACCGGTTCCCGCGATATGTAATCCGACAGGTATTTCACAACCTCTCCACTTGGGACTGTCGCCACGCCGTTAGCGATCATTTGTAAAATATCCGTAGCGGCTATCCCCGTACGTTTCCGGCCGTAATCTATTGCAATTATTCTTCCCATCGAGCGCGAATATAGCATAAATATAAATACAGATTACACAAATCCGCAAAAAGTGTGCAACAAATCGGATTAATACGCATTCTTCTCTCCCTTGAACATATTCAGTACCGTAACCACAATAATCTTTAAATCAAGGAAAAACGTCCAATTCTCTATATACCACACATCTCTCTTCACACGTCCTTCCATCTGCTCCAGCGTCTTGGTCTCACCCCGGTAACCGGTGACTTGCGCCCACCCCGTTACTCCCGGTTTCACCAAATGCCGCACCATATACTTATCGATCAACGCCGAGTACTGCTCGGTATGCTTCAACATATGCGGACGAGGGCCTACCACGGACATATCGCCCAGCAAGACGTTCACGAACTGAGGGAACTCATCCAGATTCGTCCGGCGCAAGAAATCGCCGATCCGGGTCTTCCGAGGATCGTTCTTAACGGCCTGCAAGGTATCAGCCTGCGCATTCACCTTCATCGTACGAAATTTGAAACATTCGAAGTCATGCCCATACAATCCCGTACGTTTCTGCTTAAACAAGATCGGGCCGGGTGAGCTTAACTTGATCATTATACCGACCACGATGTACAGGATCGGATAAATCGTGAGCAAAATCACCAAAGAGAAAAATATATCGAACGTCCGTTTCAAGAACCGGTTATAGGCGGATTGCAAAGGCTCCCGGCGGACCGTCAGCAATGGGATCGATTCCATCACCTCCATCACCATACTCTTCTTTACATCCCGGTAAAACTCGGGCACGATATAGAAACGCACCATCTTCTTCTCGGCGAAATTCAGAAGCCGTACGATCTTTCCGTTGTTCGTACCCGGCAAGGTACAATAAATCTCATCGATATCATGCTCCAGCACATACGCTTCCACCTCACTCGTCTTACCCAAGTAATTAGGTAAAACGTCTTTCAACGAGTCATTGTCATCAAAGAATCCCTTTACACTAAACCCATAGCTCAAATCATCTTTCATGACTTGGTAAAGCTCCATACCATTCTTTCCGGCCCCCACAATCACCACCTTCTTAAAGTTATAGCCTTTTCGCCTGTACAACTTTAAAGATAGGCGCACCAAAACCCGCCAAAGCGAAAACAAGATGATAGAAACCCCGTAATAGACCAAGAGGAAGGTAGCCAGAATATCCCCTACATTCAAGAAGATCAAGCAAGTAGCGAATAAAAAGATAAGTACGGTAACCAATCCGAACGCCCGTTGCACAATCTTGTCGATAAACACGACCGCCTGATGCAATTGAATCGGGATAAAATATAAAGAGAAGAAATAACAGAAGTTCAATAACAGAATAACCTCTCTCAAATTATAGGATATCGCTTCCGTGTATTTCGGGCCAAGCAGATGAAAAACGGCCATAAACAAGAGATTCAATACGATCAAATCTCCTACACCAATCAGCCATTGGATTAAATAACCATGTTTTTTGTTCAATATCATAGCAATTCGATAAATTCTCACAAAAGTAAGTATTTTTCGGCGCAAAAAAAAGGCCGCACTTAGAAGTACGGCCTTTTTAAAGTATTAATTCGTAAATTAATTATTAGCGCTCATAATTACTACACGGTTCCAGCTATTTTCGCCATAAGGTTGTTCGTCCGAACCTCTCCACTCGATAGTGATCTGGCTAGAAGAGATACCGTATTTATCGATAAGTTCCTTAGCGACCGCTCTAGCACGTTTCTCAGAAAGACCCATGTTATAATCAGAAGTACCCGTCTTCTTATCAGCGTAACCAACTACCTTGATCGGAGCGTTGTTGTTCTTCATGAACTCAGCTGTGTTATAGATATTGATCTGCTGGTTCTTGTCGATCTTAGCGCTGTTGATGCGGAAGTAAACCACATTGTCAACGTAGTTATTTACAACTTCAGTAACTGTCTCTTGGCACTCAGGGCAAGAAACCGGACGTTTGCTCAACTCATCGTTAGCAGCACGCAAAGAGTTGATCTGGCCGTTCAAGTCGTTCAACAAAGCGTAATCCATCGGCTCCAATACCTCGAAGTCTGTCTTACCCAATTTGAATGTCAAACCAGCGCTCAACTGAACGATACCATCTGTCAGGTGATTCATCTCGACACGGTTAAACTGCTCGTTCAACAAAGAACCTTGGATCTCAACGTTCAAATCAACACGTTTGCTCAAACGGAAAGCGGTTAAGATACCAGCGTTCAACGTAGGAGACTCCGTTCTTGGACGATCATAAGACTCTGTAGTCTTGAAACGCTGCGCATAACCAAAACCGACCCAAGGAATCAAGCGGAACACTTTAGATTCTCTGTAAGGAGCCCAGAAGTTAGTAACATCCCACAACAAATCTACGTGAGCGGCTACATATTTATTATGTTGCATAAACTGTGCGCCATCACCTTCAAAACCGTGGATAATACCACCATTTAACTGGGTACGGAATCCTCAATACGGATTAAACCACTTACCAAAAGATACTTGTGGAGCGAAGTTTAAACGATTCTTGAAATCAGCCTCTCCATTTTGGTCTCCTAACAATACGCTGGCTCCACCCGCAATTGAAATAAACCAATTGTCGCGAGCTTTATTCTTCTTGAAATTAGTCTTATAACCAGCCTCATTGCTGAACCCCACCTGCGGTTGATATTCCTGTGCTGCCACAGAGAATACAAAACCTGATAACAAAGCTAAAAGTAAAACCTTAGTCTTCATATTTTCAACATTTTAATTAAACAATCAATTACCTAATATCTTAAAATTGACACAAAATTAACTCTTTTTGTAATTACAACAAATAAAATCTTCAAATTGTTTCGAACTCACTCGAAATAGTTCAAAATTTTATAGCCCCCCTCTTTCAGATAAGACTCCTTCTTCATTAGTTTTATATCGTTCTTCATCATATCCTCAATTAAAGCCGCTAATGAATACTCCGGTTCCCACCCTAAACGAGTACGTGCCTTCGTAGCGTCACCGATCAGCAACTCTACTTCCGTAGGGCGGAAATACTGCGGATCTACTCCTACAACTTCCTCACCCACACGTTTCTTAAAGTTTTCCAGGTAGGCATCACCAACCTTCTTGACGAACAACTCCTCGTCTATCGACTCTAAGATAGCAACCTCGTCTATCCCTTCTCCTTTAAAGCGGATTCCCACGCCAATTTCCTCAAAAGCCATACGGATAAAGTCCCGAATCGTTGTAGTAATCCCGGTAGCTATGACATAGTCCGAGGGTTCATCTTGTTGCAAAATAGCGTACATGGCACGCACGTAATCTTTTGCGTGTCCCCAATCCCGTTTGGAGGAAAGATTACCCATATAAACCTTTTTTTGCATACCCAAAACGATACGTGAAACCGCCCGGGTTACCTTACGGGTCACGAATGTCTCTCCCCTTAATGGAGACTCGTGATTAAACAAGATGCCATTGGAAGCGTGCATATGATAGGCCTCCCTGTAATTCACCGTAATCCAGTAACCGTATAGTTTCGCTACCGCATAAGGGCTTCTCGGATAGAAAGGAGTAGTCTCCCTCTGCGGCACCTCTTGCACCAAGCCATACAACTCAGATGTAGATGCCTGATAAATACGTGTCTTCGGGATCAAGTTCAGCAAGCGGACCGCCTCTAGGATACGCAATACGCCCAAACCATCCGCATTCGCCGTATATTCGGGAGTGTCGAAACTTACTTTTACATGGCTCATGGCGGCCAGATTATAGATCTCGTCCGGTTGAACCTCGCCAATGATACGTGTAAGATTCAAACTATCCGTTAAATCGCCATAATGCAGAATCAAATTACGGTTTTCCACATGCGGGTCTTGATACAAATGATCGATACGATCCGTATTGAACATGGAAGAACGACGCTTGATACCATGTACCGTATATCCTTTCTTAATCAAGAACTCAGTAAGATAAGCCCCATCCTGTCCCGTAATACCCGTTATTAACGCTACTTTGCCCATTTCTCTAATTTTCAATTTTCAATTCTCATTTTTCAATTCCCAAGTACCATTCATAGAGTCGCTTCACGCCCTCCTCGATCTCGATCGTATGGCGCCAACCCAAGGCATGCAACTTGCTTACATCTGTCAGCTTACGAAGCGTACCGTCCGGCTTGGACGAGTTAAACCTCAACTCGCCCTCGAACCCGATCTCTCGCCGGATCAGTTCGGCGACCTCACGGATCGAAAGCTCGATACCCGTACCTATATTAATATGTGTATTCCGGACCTCGCCCTCCTTCTGGCGGACATCCTCGAAATCCACGTGTTCCATGATATAAACAGAAGCATCGGCCATCTCCTCGCTCCATAAAAACTCACGAAGCGGCTTGCCGGTTCCCCACAGCTCCACCTCGCCCGGACGGATACCCTGTTTATCCAATACGGAGAGTATCTCCGGCTCGGAGGCCTTCCCAGACACGCCCTCTACCGGACGAATGTCCATATCCTTACGCAAGGCCTCCCAATCTCCCATATGCAGGCATTTCGCCAGATGGATCTTACGGATCATGGCTGGCAACACATGCGAGGTCTCCAGATTGAAATTATCATTCGGCCCGTAGAGGTTAGTAGGCATCACGGCGATATAGTTCGTACCGTATTGCAGGTTGTAACTCTCGCACATCTTGATACCCGCTATCTTGGCGATCGCATAAGGTTCGTTGGAATATTCCAAGGGAGATGTCAGCAAGCAATCCTCCGGCATCGGCTGCGGAGCCTCACGAGGATAGATGCAGGTGCTTCCCAAGAATAATAATTTCTTTACATTGTTTTTCCAAGAGGCATGAATGACATTATTCTGGATCATCAAATTATTGTAGATAAAATCGGCACGGTACAGACTGTTCGCCATGATACCGCCGACGTGCGCCGCCGACAAGAACACATAGTCCGGCCGTTCAGCGGCAAAAAACTCGTTCACAGCGGCTTGATCCGTCAGATCCAGTTCCGCATGCGTACGAAGCAGGAAGTTCGTATACCCTTTGCTACGCAAATTATTCAGGATGGCGGAGCCTACCAAGCCCCGGTGACCGGCAACAAATATTTTACTGTCTTTTTCCATCGATATCTCGTATTCTGAACTACTTCTACTTATTAATCAACCTCATCAAATACTGGCCGTACTGATTCTTAATCATCGGCAAAGCCACTTGCTCAAGTCGCTTCTCATCAATCCATCCTTGCTTGAAAGCGATCTCCTCCAGACAAGCCACCTTCAGTCCCTGTCTCTTCTCGATCACCTCCACGAAAGTAGATGCCTCAGACAACGAGTCGTGAGTCCCGGTATCCAACCAAGCGAATCCACGTCCCAATAGCTGCACTTTCAACTCTCCATCCTTCAAGAACCACTGGTTCACGGTAGTGATCTCCAGCTCTCCACGGGCGGAAGGCTTGATATTCTTGGCCACGCCCACCACCTTGTTCGGATAGAAATACAATCCTACCACGGCGTAATTCGACTTCGGTTCCTTCGGTTTCTCCTCGATACTGAGGACGTTCCCATCCGCGTCGAACTCGGCCACGCCATAGCGTTCCGGATCGTTTACGTAGTAACCGAACACGGTCGCTTTTTGTTCGTTCTCCGCCTTGTCAACGGCCTCTTTTAACATACGGGTAAAGCTCTGTCCGTAAAAGATATTATCGCCAAGTACCAAGCAAACGGAGTCATCGCCGATAAAGCGCTCTCCAATGATGAAAGCTTGCGCCAATCCGTCCGGCGAAGGCTGCTCGGCATATTCAAAACGAACGCCATAATCGGAGCCATCGCCCAGTAAACGACGAAAGCCCGGCAAATCCTGCGGGGTCGATATAATAAGAATCTCCCGTATCCCCGCCAGCATGAGCACGGATACCGGATAAAAAATCATCGGCTTATCATAAATAGGTAGAAGTTGCTTGGAAACTCCTTTAGTGATCGGATACAAGCGGGTACCCGATCCTCCGGCTAAAACTATACCTTTCATATTCTTTCCATTTTGTTCGACAATATTCGCTTAGGATCGATTCCACACCGTCCCTAAAACTATACAAAGTTAAACAAATAATAATAGATTAGCGCATGGTTTTCAAAAAATCGTCCATATTCTGATACAATGGGACGCCATAGCGCACACAAGTTAAGCGCACATTATCATACCGGTAAAAGCCGGGCTCGCAAATCACCCGCAACTTTCCGGAGCGCATAAACAGCCCCATCTCCAATAAAGTTATCGGGGATTTGCTGCTCGCCAGAATGTTCATGATAATCAGATCGGCTTTCTCCAGATGCTCCAGTTCCCAATTCACTTGATGCTCAAAATCGGACATTTCCCCGCTCAACCCTTTATCCCTACGAGGATTGAACAAGAGATACCGTCCCTCCGGAAGCGCCCGGAACCAGTCACAGGTAGCCTTCTGCCAATCCACACTTTTCCCCATATCGATCGTGCCGGCCAAAAAGATTTTTTGGTATACAGCTTCATCCAAATCCTTATTTTCAGTATCGGGATACAAGACAACGACCTCAGATTGGGCAAACCCTCCCATCGGCACCAAAAACAAATATAATATACACAGTACAATATTTCTCATATTCATGTCTCAAAGCTTACTTTCCAAGCAACAAACTTCGCAAAAAAACATGAATCCAACAAATACATTCACTTTAAATGTGGGCAACAGTCTTGTATATACTAATAGGATATCACGAGAAGTAGTACTTACTTGGACGGTGAAGTATATCTCCTAGGGTACTTGCAGTATATCTTCTCCAAGGAGAGGAGTATATGTAAACACTCGATTCAAGGCAAAACGTATAGTATCTTGACTATGCCTAAATTTACTTCACAGATTTTACTGTTATTTTCTAAGGTACTTCACATCTTAGAGAAGCTTCTCCTGAAAAACTTCACAGGGTTGAAAGTTGTTTCCTGAACCGGTTCACAGCGGCAAAAATACCGTTTTTCTTTTTCCATGCAAAACAACCATGAAAAAACCACTGCGGAGGAAGCCTCGCGGCTGGAGGCGCAAAGCCTCCATTGAGCGATCACATACAAGTCAGAGCTTCTCGGAACCTGACAGGTGGGAGCATGTCCCTGTTGCTCCTATGCGGTCTCCTATTGTTGTAGAAGTCTATGATCCTCGCCAACAAATCCCTTGCGACCACCACGTCCGGGGGGCGTTTCATCCTGTAGAGCCATTCCTGCTTGATGATGCCGTTGACCCGCTCGGCGATCGCG
>ENA-UESD01002140-UESD01002140.1-human-gut-metagenome-genome-assembly--contig:-NODE-2140-length-14505-cov-13.954394_pt1 | contig 14505 bp, 20 predicted proteins | sample MGYA00242985_ERZ507986 | MGnify/ENA primary metagenome ERZ507986 (study PRJEB26167, sample SAMN06115408) | human gut metagenome | host: Homo sapiens | place: China:Guangxi | collected 2016-04-06... | reverse complement strand
ATCTATCTTTAAGTTTGTCTTTGAATACCTTTTAGAAAACGATTGGAAAAAAGGAATAGATATTATGCAAAGAGTGACTATCGCTCTTTGCATAATATCTATTTTATTTTTTTTGAGAAATAATAACTTCTTCATTTTGATTTTATTATATTTATCTATTTGCTTATGCTATTATCAGCTTGTTAGCTGCATCTATATCTACTTGACTCATATTGCACTGATTTGTTGTTGTGATGGCCTTGAAAGTGGGGCTGGTGGAGTTGAAAACTTGCAAGCTGTTCTTAAGGCTTTCCGAACACGTTCATTTTTTGAAAAGAAGATAAAACTTTCTATAGAGCTATGTGTGTAGCCATTCCAATAATTTGCTTTATTGGAGTTGTTTTTAGATAATATCTTTCTTGCTAATCTTAGTTTCATTTGCTATATTGTTAATATTGTGGAATTGGTCCGTTTTCTTTCTCCTGCTCCTTTTCCTTGATATCTTCAATATTGCTATCGCAAACATCGATGATATCCTGGAGCTTCTATTTGTCCTCGGTCTGGTCAAGCTTCTCCTCTGCCATAGCCTTGATTGCCTCGAACTCTTCTAGAGAGAACTCGTTATATATCCTCTTTCCCTTCTTGCGAGCAGAAATCGTTACTTCGTAGCCATCTTCGCAGTTCATACTAAAGGAAGTAATAGCAGCATTGGAGTCCTTGCACATCTGTATTAAGCACTTTGCAACTCCTTCCTCATGCTTGGCAGGAGTGCAATCTATGTTGTTTTGATTCTGTTTCATATCTAAGAATTTTAAATGTTAATATCTAACCACAGCCACTTTCAAGCCTCGTTTAGTAGCTGTGTCTATCATGTTCTTTGTTTCCCGACTTTTACCGTCCCAAAACGCTATGAGGGCGTGAGCCACGCTAGCCATTTGAGCGTTACGGATTGGTCCGGCTGCCCTACCATGGGCTTTCCAGTTAGCAGGAAACGCCTCCAGCTGCAAGCCTCGTTCCTGGGCATAGCGTTCACACAGGTCATCATCACCACTGGCATGACCGGAGACGATCACGATATTTTCCGGTTTCTTATTCTGAAGATAGAAGTCACACTTCTCCTTCAGCAATTCGTAATCAGCAAAGTCTCTGCATCCTGCAACGATGACTTTGTATTTCGTGATTGAATCTATTATCAGCTTGTTAGCTGCATCTACTTCTGCTTGACTCATATTATTTACTAAGTTTGTTAACCTTACAAAGTTACCTAAGTTAGTAATATTTGCTATTTTTCAAACAAACTCTTTGATTTTTGGAGCGTTACGGCTTTTTTACCATGCACGGCCTCGATTGCTTCAAGTCCCTTTTGTATCAACTGCTCAGCAGAAGAAGACTCTGTTATTCCAAAGAACTGCGATACAGCTTTAATTTGCTCTATCATCTTTTGAGGCAGCATATACGTATGGCGTGTATATCCAACCTTGCAACCTGCAGCTGCACCTTTGACAGCCCTCTTAGAAGGTGTCTTTTCGGTTTTCTTCTCACCATGCAACTCCCCGATGCCACGATTAGAAGAATCTGGTGTAGTTCCCATGAGGTCACCAAATCCTTCGATACTTCCAAACTCGCTCATATCTTGTGTTGTTGTTTTCTTCTTGTTCATATCTTATTAAATTTATTAAGTGTGCTAACTTTATTAACCTTGCTAACTTTGCTAAGTTTGCTAAGTTAGTAATATTTGTAATGCATTTATCTAACTACCTCATATATAGCATTAAACGCACCTGCCGTTGCTGCTTCCTGATATTGATCTTGTGCATAAAGCGTAGATAATCGCTGAATCGCAACGCCATCTTTTACACGGAATGTAACTACGCCAGCTTTGCTGAACATTTCCGTAGCAGAGTCCTGGAGCACATACCTAACACCCATCTTAATGATGTTTGGCACATAGATTTTCTTCGCCTGTGGTGCTTCCATCATCAAGACTTTTGTGAAGGTAAATGTAGAATCAATCATAAAATCATCGTATCGGAAAGGAATAACAGCTGCATCAGCAGCCTGAAAGACCTTCAGTAGGGCAGGGTCGTTCAGTGTTCCAGGACAGTCTATCAAGACATAGCCTGGAAGCGTCTTTGCTCGCTCTATGACGGCATCAGTACTCGCAGCTGCATCTAGAGTCCAAACCTCCCAAGGCTTAACTGCATCTTTAACTTTGGCCAGTTCTCGTTGGCGCAAGTTATAAATGTTGTGGGAAAGGTCTGCATCTAGCACAGCAACTTTCTGGTTCTTTGCTACGAGGAAGTGGGCAAAGTGACAGCACAAAGTACTCTTGCCTACACCACCCTTCAGATTTGAAAATACAATGATCTTTGCCATATATTACTTGTTTTGTTATTATGCTGCAAATATACAAAGAATCTTGCATACCGCAAAGAAAGCTTTGTAAATTTAACTAAGTTTATACTTTTAAATAACTTTGCTAACTTAGTAAAGTTAGCAAATACTTTGCAAGCATATTTAGTACCTATATCTAATAACACATAATATATTGATTATCAACTGCAAACATAGTATTCGCTTGAGCAAATATAATTATAAGGGGCTTACCTCTCACAATTTTGAGACAGCAGATCTTCTCCAACCTCCTTGTCAAATTGTCTCTGCTCATCAGTACGGATGTCTATCTGAAGAACCAGATTGTCATCACCTGTATCACTCACAAGAATGGCCTCTATGCGATATTTCTTGCGCAACTTCAACAGTTCATCAAAATCCAAGGACTCCTCACCTGTATTGACATATACTGTCTCGTCATCGAAGTCACAGACCTCACTGTCACACCCAAGTATCTTGTCGACACCCAATGATATTTCCTTTGCCCCTATTATATTCATACTATATCACATTTTTAAGTTTATTCAATTCCGCTGTTTTCTTTTCGTAAATGCTTCGAAATTCTGCATATCTGTTTTCCGAAATAGCTCGGTATATCTCTCTTAATGCGTCCACATTATCGATGCACTCAAAGAACCTTACGATGTAATTTGCCCATTTGCTAGTTTGAGCATCCCACGAAGAAGGGCAGTTTATACTTTTCCCCTTTTTCAAAAGGCTCTCTTCAACGAAAGTACCCTTCAGATTTGCATACCAAAGAGTATGATACATAGAATCTATAGTTTCTGGATTCAACGTACTGATCCAGTCCTCTTTTTCCATATATATTTTGAAATTCTCTCCAATGGTCTTCCATTTTTCGTTAAATGCCTTATACTTGTTCTCCTCCTCTGCTATCTGTCGATTAAGTTCTTGAATTTTACTTTCCCTATTGGCTTTGGTGGAAAGAGATCTAGCCAAAAGTCCCTTGAACTCACCAATAGCCTTAACGACTTTCTTTCTTTCTATATAGTCGTCACCATACTCCTTGAAATAATAGTCCATGGCTGGCTTTAACTGCTCGACAGGGAAGTCCGCTGGCATATTCTCGTTCACATATGATATGATGTCATTGAGGCGATCAATATCCTTGTTTTTCTTCTTGTTAAAGAAAAGATACTTTATAGCCTCTGTTACAGGTGTATCGAGTATTTCTTTGCTTATCTGGCGTGAAGGGTTCATTACCTCGTTCTTGGCTGCTACAGGCTTGACAGATGGGGTAGGGGATGATGTAGGCTTTGACTGCTCGACATGAGCTTCCAGACCCTTATTTGCACTGTCATTGGTCTTTACCTGTTGCTTTGCCTGAGGATAAAGGTTCAAATGTATGAGCACACCTCTGTTTCCTACCCTCTTCACACGAGTGATGGCACCAATCTTTTCCAGTAACTTAAGCAGTTCCTTAAATCTCCATTGATTGCATTTCAACGCCTTTGCTACCTTCTCATACGAGAACAGGAAATCTCCAGGAGTAATTTGCTGGGCATGGCAACCTGTACCCACAATCCAAGTGTTCTCATGCCAAGCATTGCATACCATATATGTATAGAGCTGAGCAAGATAGGGAGTTGACCAGAAATCAGCAACGTCAACAGGGAAATACATCTTGACGTATGGCTCGTTTGGGGTAGGTATGCCATTGACCGCCACACGGCTCACACAGTTCTTCGCATTATTTATATCCTTAGATATAACCTCTTGCTTAACAGCGATAGCTCCTGTACGTTTGAGACTGTCTGTGCTACTTTTCGCCATAGAATCCTTGATGCCCAAAGACTCTGAAAGATAGCTTCGTGTGCATATAGTCTCCCCCTCTGTAAGGTGAAACGTCTGTCCCTTGACCATAACATCGGCATCATAACGGGACATAAGGGCATTCCATGCGTAGAAGAACCACGCACGCACGGCATTCTCCCCCTTGAACCATCGCTTCTTGACGATGGAGAGAGGTACATTGATGTACTTTAAGCCCTTTTGAGACTCCTGATTATTTTGATTACGCTTCTCCATAGTAACCTCCTCCCTGCTGCAAACACAGAGAGGCGATTACGTCCTTTTGAGCCGTAACACAATCCAAAACTGGATATACCTGTAGGAAATGAATCCTTGCTGCTATTGCGTTCATATAACATTTTTCATTTAAATCATAAATAACCGCTGACGATTATATTTGGACCTTCGTCATTGGCATTATCGGCGGCAAAGATATATCTTTTTTTTGAACTGACCAAATTTTTGCCCTAAAAAGTTCGCTTTTGGACAAAAAAAAGCGTGGGGGGTCCAATCCTCACGCCTTCGATTAATTTAAATGAAAATTTTAAATGAACAGAAGGCGTGGTGCTTAAAAGCGATATTATCGCCTTCTTTCGGTTGCAAAATTACAAAGATTTTCCAAATCCACCAAATTTTTTAAGGAAAATCTTTCTTTTTTCTGCAATATTCTCTATTTTTTCTTTTTTTCTTTACACTTTTCGTTTTGCCTCAAAATAATAGCAAGCTATTATTACGCGCGCGTCTTCCCAGTTACTCGTATATTTGCTGACATTTTTTGCCCTTAATGACAGATTTTTGGTGGCAAATTATATCATCTACACCAACATATCACGCTCATTAGTTCCCTTTTATTAACATGCTTTCTACCAACATTAATTGGTATAACATACTGATTTTATGTAAATTATAAATATATGGTTTTATCAACGTCCTAAGAAATATCCAAAGAAGAATACAAAGAGAAAAACAAAGATACCTCCACAAATTAACTATTATTAAGAATAAAAAAGAAATACTCACACACATAGGTGTTCGATCGCTAGGTTTGTGTGTGAGAAGTTTTTGTTTTAGAGGAAGATAAGATTTAAAACATTTAGGGGTCGGGGCATAAAACCCCTCGTCCTCCATTCTTGCTCAAAGGTGGAGACTGCTTGCTAGCTCTTTGCGAACAGCTTGCTGCCTTTGTGGTTTCGGCATCTGTAGCAAGCTTTTTTTGCGTGCAAAACTATTTTACTTTATCGTTTTTAAAGAGGTAAAATGTGCCATATAATGCAAATATGGATGGTTTTGTATTTTTATGAAGTGTAGAAAAAGCAAGAAGGGTGGTGGTATAGAGTCCGTCACCCTTCTTGCGCTATTTCTTTGGTGTGTAGTTGATTGAAAAGATTCTTTTAATCTTTGCAACTGTTCCTGGTGCCACGTCACAAAGCTTTGCAACTTTGACTATGCTCAACCCTGCTTTTAGTTCTTTGATGACATGCTTGTATTCCTGTTCAAGTTGCTCCTTGGTCTTGACGCTTCCTTCTTTTCGACCAACCTTCCCTCCCTTGTCCCGGAAGTTCTTGTAGCCGCTCTGCAGTCTCTCCTTGATGGCTGTTCGTTCATTCTCGGCAAACTTGCTGAACATAGCAAAGAGCATCGTGAAAAGAGTATTCTCGCTGCCATCTTTGTTAAACATACTTAGGTTTTCTCGCAAGAAGTAAACGTTCAAGTGGTGGTCATGAAAGAACTTGGCCAGCTCGGTCATTTCCCAGACATCACGTCCCAATCTTGACACTTCCGACATTAAAACACAGTTTACGTTTTTATTTACAACAGTGCAGTATCTCAAACATTCCTGCAAGAATCGTCTTTCTGAGTTTGGGGTTGCTCCAGACTGATAGTCCTGAAAGACTTTTGCAATTTCTATGTTGTATTCCTTTGCAAATTCTGTCAGTTCTTTAACTTGTCGGTCTGTGTCCTGCTTACCCGTTGATGTTGACACTCTTGCGTATATTACTGCTATCATAATCGTTTCTATTATAAATTAATTCAAAGGATTTCTTTGTATTGTTTTATACCAAGAAAATACAAAGGTACAAAGATTTTTTTGTATTGCCAATTTTCTTGTGTTATTTTTCTCAAAAAGATGAGGTCTTCTGTTTCCGCTTCAACTTGAAGTGCTATTTTGGCATTTCAAGTTTTTCAAGCTCTTCCAGTTTTCCCTTCACTCTTCCAGTTTCTTTCTATCTATCTCTTCCTGTCTTTCAGACGAGTTCTAACGAAGAAGTAACAACAAGTCTTAAAACGAAGCTCGCTATCTTTAATGATGCTTAAATGTTTGCTTTATTTAGAGAGCTTTCTTTGCTGATACAGAGAATTTTACTATCTTTGTAGAAAAGTTTTTATAGAGCAAAAGTAATGTACTGTTGCAAGTTGGGGTATTGTTAAACAATTCTCTGCGAGCATTGGTTTAAAATACTGAACTTGATTACTCGCAAGCTCGCAATAAAATATAAGAATAATGGAAGAAAAGAAAGAAACAATATATCGCTTTAACGGAGACGAGGCTTTACAGAAAGCTTCGCCTGGCAAGGCGTTTTACCTGGTGACGGAAGACGTGGCTTCTGGTAAAAACAAGAAGGTATTTACGCCTATATCTGTTGCTGGCGTTCACGTCAGCGGTGGCCCTGATAGGTTTTATATTCATGCTTTCATCTCAAACAACATACGCAAATGCTGGCAAGCATTGAGGTATGAGATAACAGCAGATGAATATCAGAAGTTCCAGCAGTACAAAGGAGACAAGCGAAGAATAAATCTTCTATTGAAAGCTTCTGGTGGTTCCATCGTTGTGAAGAAAAATGCGGCAACCGTAATCAAGGGAATAAGAATGACTGCAGAACTTGCTGAAGAACTTACTGCAAATGCGGCTAAGTGCAACATGTCTTTTTCAGACTATTGTAGAACGTTGCTGCAAGGCAAAACTCCTACGGTGGCACTGACTCCTGATGAAATGGAAGTAATGAAGAATATTGTACAATATCGAACTGATGTAATGAAGTTTGCTGGAGCATACTTTAAGGTTCTTCGTGGCATCCCAAACAACGAAAGACCACATTATATAGTCTCTGGAGAAAGCTTTGGCTTTTGGAGATCATATATACAGAAAGGGTTAAAGTGTTTGGATCGTCTCATTGATAAATGTAAGTGATATGGTTATAAAAATACAAACTGCAGATAGTTCTCATGGGCACAATGCAATCAACTATGCAATGAACAAAAAAGCGGATGATGGTCGGAAACCAGAATTTATCTCTTCTGGTAATATGCCATGGGATAATATTTTTGGTGACTCGATAGAGCCTCGTGCTGTGTGGGACTTTATGAAGATGAGACAGAAAAACTGTGGAAGGAAGATTGAAGAACCGTTTTTTCATATTGAACTTTGCCCATCAAAGGAAGAAAGTGCCGGCTTTACAAAGGAAGACTGGATAAAGCTTATAGACGATTCTATTAGAAATCTAAGCACTCCTTTTGTTTCTAAGAGAAGAGGAAAAATAAAGGGGTGGGATATAAAAAACTCGCAATGGGTTGCGTGTCTTCATACAGATACAGACAAGCCTCATATTCATCTGATATTAAATCGTATCACTGAGAATAATAAAGTTCTTGATGATACTCAATATAAAGATAGAGCAAAGCAAGCTGCGAACAGACTTGCTGTTGAGCGAGGATGGATAAAGGCTGAGAGTGTTGGTGAGCGTGATGGGGCAGAACGAAAGAACAGAATACATAAAGATGCAATAGATGTATTATCATGTATGAATAAGTTTAACCTGGAGAGATACTTTGAAGGTATGCGCTCTCGTGGTTGGATCATCGATGCTAAGTATGATTCAAAGGGAATCTGCCGAGGCTATTCCGTTGGAGAACGTCTCTTCAAGGCTGATGGGAGTTTGTCAAGTACGATTCTTGTACAGTCTTCTAAGTTGGGCTTTGGTCGTGATCTGATGGTATCGAAACTTCAGGGAACCTGGAACAGATTGCATCGTCCGCAAGTCCAGAGAATCGATAATGTAGTATCTGCTGGTAGAGGTTCTTCTACATCTATATATAATAATGTGGAGAATAGTTCTGTAAATAGAGAAGAACTTCCTAAGATGATGCCTCAGTGGAAGTGCAGTAGCTATGATGTGATGCAGAATTGGAACGATGAAGAGATACTGAATGCTCGTATTCCTGATGCAGCTTTTGATATCATCGATAAGTTGGTGGAGCCAATCGATAAATTTGATTATCGTAATCCAAACTCTGAGATTCCAGAGCGAATGCAAATGTTGGCGGTTGCAGTGTTCGAGTTCTGTACTGCTGCAAATGTGTATCCTTCTTCTGGTGGCGGTGGTGGCGGTTCTGACAACGATCTGCGCTGGGATGGTAAGACGGAAGAAGATTTTGAAAATATGGCAAGAAATGCTGTAGGTAAAGCTAAAAAAAGATGCCTCTCTCACCTGTCCAAGAAAAGTACTTCGAGAGGATGGGGAAGATAATAGAGATAGAAGAATAAATGTAGTTGTGCTTTTAGAATTAAGGTATCATGCTTTTAAGCACAACTGCATTTGATAGTGTAATTATATAAAATAAATAAAGATGGCTAGAAATGATTATGATTTTGGTATGGAAGATGTAGCTGAGGATGTTCAGTCACCTCAGGAGAAGGTTGCGTCTTCTGTAGAGAAGAAAGATAATAGCAATGTTGACAATAGCTATGAGCGCAAACGCTTAGAAAGCAATCTTGCTCTTTTAAAGGAAGTTGAAGAACTTGCTAGAAGTATAAATGAGAAATATAATGAAATAAATGCTATGTATGAAACTGCAATTGGAAAAGAAAAAGATCGCTTGCAGGGACTAAAAAATATTCTGGAGCAATGCAAAAGCATGTATTCAAATATTTCTTCTTATATTGACAGTGCTAAGAATGCTTTAGCAAACATTACTGTTACAATTTCTGAAGAAGCACGTGACAACATCAAGGAAGGTGTGCAGAAGGGCGTACAGGAAGCTTATGTTGATGAACGTAAGAAACATATTGATGAGCTAGAAACATACAAGAAAGAGTTTCTTGTTAGTTTCAAGAGAGACTTAAATGATGCTGCTTTAGAAGTCGTAGATGAAGTAAGAAAGTCGTATAAAGGTATGTTTTGGAGAACACTCATTATTGCTACTGCATTCATGTTTATAACGCTAACTGCACTGATTAAAATATTTGGTGATGCTTATGCGTGGCTAGCCATTGTCGGAATGCTGCTTGTCGGTGTAGATTTTTGTGTTTGGGTATATCGTTATTTGAAAATGTTTGGTTCTAAATGATGTACATGATATGGAAAAAATGAATCAAGATATACCTTTTGAGCATCAGATGATATTCATCATCCGAGATTACGACCGCAAGGTTGAAGAGAACATGGAGCTTCGCAGAGAAGTTGAAGAACTTTCTGCTGCCCTGGAAAAGCAGGGAACACAACTGCATGATGCGAAAGTTGATTTGAAAAATGAAATAAAAAAGGAAGAAGAGGTGGAAAAGGCTCTGAAAAAGAAGCCAACATTCGATGAGAAAGTTCTTCAGAAGCAAATGACAGATTTGAAGAAGAAAAACAAAATTCTGTCCAAGCAAGTTAATCAACTTCACAGAACCCTACAGTATGTACGTAACAGAACGTGGGCGTTGTTGGAAGAGAATTTTATTCCGGAGTTGGAAAAGTTGGAATTGCAAATGAGGGAAACTTTAGAGAAATATGAAGAAATGGCTTGGGATCTTCATCAGAAATAAGTACCTTTGCAGTCAAGTAAACGCAGGCGTTCACAGAACTTATTCTATGTTCGTTAATGTTTCTTGAAAAACCGCCAAACAAGAGGGGGAGAGGTGGAGAGTGTTCTCCACCTCTTTTTTAAGCCATGTATGAGCATTGTCATAAAGGGTGAAAACCGAATAAAGCCTAATTGAAAAAAACAGCTGATTGTGATGGTACTCATCATGAGATGAAATCCGAAGAAAGTCAGTAATAAAGTAAGGAAACTTGAAAGATAAAGGATTAAGCATTAGAATAAGTGTATGTTGCTTTATGTGGTTAAATGTCATATTAAAAAATAGTATAATTGTTTATACGAGACTAACTTACGCAATTATGTTAAAAACGAGTTTGGACGATAAGAAAAACTTTCTGATATATACGAAATAAAAATATTAATTGTAACTTTGCATCATCAATGCAATTAATTAATTAAAATACAGGTTATATGGAATTAAGAAAAATATCAAAGATTATGTCTATGGTCTGTTTCCTGTTTTATTTTACTGGTTGCCAGAATGATTTTACAGAGGTGATGGACAGTAATGCACCTATGGAACAGCAAGTGAAAGATCAAAAATTGCAGTATTTCTATGAGAAGTATAAAAATACTCCAATTCAGTCTCTTTTTAATACAACAAGAGCTACACAAGAGGTATTGAATGGTGAATGTGTCATTGGAGCAATACAATATTGTGGGAGTCATTTCAACAACAATATATCTAAAGATGAAATTGTAACATACTTTGGGGACAAGGTACAAAAAGACAGCAAAGGAAATATCACAGGAATTGCACTCAATTCTTCTGATTGGGATGATGCATGGAATCACTGGTTTACAGCAATATATCCTAATGGCCAATGGGATTTGATAAACAAGGTAAATGCTGGAAATATCGCATGTTGTAGACTTGGCAGTAGTAGAACTCATGCTATTGTCTTAATTGGGGTTGATGAAAATTCAGATGCGTTCATTTATTATGATCCTGTTTTAGGGGGAGAAAATCACAAAGCATCTTTTACGGAAATATATGACCCAAGAATTATAACAGAAAAGTAATAAAAGAGAAATAGAATTGTCATTAGGGAAGGTTCTAATCACTTAGACATTAAAGAGTCATGAAAGTCCAACAAACTTTCGTGGCTCTTTATTAATTGTTTATTAATTATGATAAATCGAGTTACTTCATTAAAATTGATTTATTATTGCTGCCATAGCCGATAATCTTGACATCTACTTTTGAATGGATTAAAGTTGGTGAACCTTGTATCTTGTATTGGAAGTAGATTGTATCTATTTTCTCTGTTGTGGCAATTTTGAGAGTTTTAACTTGATTGAATATTTCCATTGTTATCTTTTTGAATTTTTTATTGTCGCAAATAACCACTCTTTTTTTTACAATATATCCTCGTTGGTCAGTCTTGTATTCAACAGCAACGTATGCTTCCAAATTATTTTTTTGAAACTCAATAGGATATTTACACTTGTTTTCCAATTCGTTTATGAACAACTCTTTATTTCTATAGTCAGGATTACCTGTGCTTACTTGGCATACATCAAATAGTTGCGGAGATGTTCCCACAAGAGACACATTAGTATTGGAGTTGCATGAACCAAATACTACCAAAACTGTCAATAATATAATACCCACTAATTCCTTCATCTTTATTCTATATGATTTTATCCATGACTCCACTTTAAAAAGTGGATTAAATTTGAATTAAACATATGCCTTGGAAAGCCTTTATGCAATCCTCGGCGTTAACTAACTCTGACAACCAGTTGGCGAACGAGTTGTTTATGCAACGTGAAAATGCCTCCTGTAGCCCAAATATAGCCCCAAAGTGGGGCGATTCGCTCTTTGAACTATTTTGTTGCCATCTTGGAGAAACCAAACCACTTTTTGCCTAAGTCCTTAATGGATGCACCTATGTGATATACACAGTTCGCTGCTCTCCTTTTTTCGATTTTATCTGTCATATTTATATTCATTTTTCCAAAATCACAAATTGTGACTTTGAACATTACCATATTTAACAGCATTCAAGGGTAGTGCTTTTAGCCTTTAAGCCACTATTGCACAACCCCTTTTTGAAAAGAACGTAAAATCAATAGTATTATTGCTGTGATTGTAGTTTTATTAACATAAAGCTCTAAAGCAGCCAAAGGAGAACAAGAGCAAGGAAGCCGTGGAGACCAACAAGGACATCAAGCAGTTGTTGTTTTCCATCCAAAAGGCTTTCTATGTGCTTGTGGAAAAGAGAACGGACTTACCTATTAATTGTCATAGCTTGACACTGTTTTACACTCTCTTCCGTTTAGACATTTCTAATATGATGAAATGCTCTATTTGGGCGACTTTTCTCCACTATTTATATCGGTTGAGGATATATTTTTACAAATATGACCTGAAATATACTCTATCGGAGTAAAAAGCTCAATATCATTGTTTTCAACTAAATCTTCTATTGAAGATTTTACAAATTCCCAAAGCCTGGATGCCTCATATTCTTCATAAGGAGGTTTCAATTTTTAATTATTTCATTTTCTGTTTCAAAGACGATATTGACCTATCAAATAAGGCGACATTTATTTTCGACACATTATAATAGCCTACACTTATATCTTTAAATAGAATATCCTTCCACATTAATTGATTTTCTTGAATTCCCTTTAATTTAATTGTATCTGGTTTTATAGGAATTTTGTTCTTTGTAAGAAGCTCGTTAATTTCTTTAATTAGTTTCGAGTTTTGAAAACGAAGATTATATATACTATCCCCTAAAAGACTTATATTTCGTTCATTTTTACAATAAAAGAAACCACTTAAATAGATACATGAAGAATCTTGATATCTAAACAAATATTCGATTTCTTCTGTTGTATAGTTGATTGACAACATGTATCCTTTAGGTACACAGAGTTCGAAAATTTTATTATTTAATTGTAACTTGACTTTTTTGAGTTTCTCCTTAGGCAAATTATAATTTGCAATTGCAGAAAATGTTACTAATAATAAAAATAATAATAATGTAAACTTTATTTTCATCTGTTCTATATTTTTAATAACAACATGTTCGTACGATGAAATATGTAAGCAATTTCTTCGTACAAATTATTTTACTTTTTATACGAATATAGCGAAATTGGAATATTTTTGTCTGCTAAAATAGAAGGACCATCGCCCCCTACATAATTACCTGACGGGGCTTTTGTTGTTATACAATAAGTTCTTAAAGGTCGGTTTAGTTGACCACGCGAAATATTCTCACTATATACAGCCTGCCATTCACTACGTTCCAAACCGTTGTGTGAACGATTATCTTTGATGATTTTCTTTAACTCCTTTTCTATATTTTTTCTACATCTATATATTTTTCTTTTGTCATCTTTTATATAATCATCACATATGAAAAAAGTTTGATGATAATTTGTGCCTTTTATAGTTAATACTAATCTTGGAGGCAATTTGATTATGTCACAGAGAGTTGCATTCTGTAAGAGTTCATACAGTTCTTGGATTGAAATATCATCATTAATAATGTATTCATTATCATCAAAATAATTTTTTACTAATATTTGCTTACAAACTTTTTTGTTTATAAGATTAGGATGTATGCTATTTTTACAACAATTCCATAGGCAAAACAACCCACAAAAATAAAATATTTTTAGTAATTTATTCATAAAGATAGTGTATTTTAATTTGTAAAACTCATCCAGCAAGATAGTAGAGCATTTTACTTGTGGAAATTCGCTTAGGTGTAATTAATTGAAGTTTCGCAAGTGAAAATTCAATAACCTTATAATCAACAGAAAAGCCATCAGTCTCGCTACCAGCATACTGGATGCGGCATGGGGCTGAACCATAAGAGACGAAATATCTATTCATTCTACCTTCGTTTTAAAGTGTTCTATTTTGGATCAAATAACAAAGGACGTTTACTGGCGATGCGCCTTAATGCTATATGTCTCCATCTTGGAGAAACCAAAACACTTTTTGCCTAAGTCCTTAATGGATGCACCTATGTGATATACACAGTTCGCTGCTCTCCTTTTTTCGATTTTATCTGTCATATTTATATTCATTTTTCCAAAATCACAAATTGTGACTTTGAACATTACCATATTTAACAGCATTCAAGGGTAGTGCTTTTAGCCTTTAAGCCACTATTGCACAACCCCTTTTTGAAAAGAACGTAAAATCAATAGTATTATTGCTGTGATTGTAGTTTTATTAACATAAAGCTCTAAAGCAGCCAAAGGAGAACAAGAGCAAGGAAGCCGTGGAGACCAACAAGGACATCAAGCAGTTGTTGTTTTCCATCCAAAAGGCTTTCTATGTGCTTGTGGAAAAGAGAACGGACTTACCTATTAATTGTCATAGCTTGACACTGTTTTACACTCTCTTCCGTTTAGACATTTCTAATATGATGAAATGCTCTATTTGGGCGACTTTTCTCCACTATTTATATCGGTTGAGGATATATT
>ENA-UESD01002139-UESD01002139.1-human-gut-metagenome-genome-assembly--contig:-NODE-2139-length-14509-cov-10.862528_pt1 | contig 14509 bp, 9 predicted proteins | sample MGYA00242985_ERZ507986 | MGnify/ENA primary metagenome ERZ507986 (study PRJEB26167, sample SAMN06115408) | human gut metagenome | host: Homo sapiens | place: China:Guangxi | collected 2016-04-06... | reverse complement strand
TTTTACATGATGGCAGCTGCTGCCATCGCCCTCTCTTCTTGCTCTTCAGAGGAGACCACAGATGTTGCGAAGAGCTCTGCTATTTCTTTCCGTAGTACTGTCGGCATGAATAGCCGTGGTGCTGAAGTGACTACTACTACCCTCACTGATATCTGGGTTAGCGCATTCGTAGATAATGCTGCTGTTTTCTCAAGTGAGCAGTTCTCTAAGAATGGTAGTTCTTTTGAAAGTGTACATGGTCCATGGTTCTGGGATGCTGGTAAAGATTATGAATTTATGGCCTTTTCGCCTAGTGCAACAGACCTGGGAGTAACACCTGATGTTAAGGAAGGCAAAATTACAATCAATAGTTATGCACCAAGTACAACTATTGCAGGCCAGAAGGATTTGCTTATTGCAGATAAAAAAAATGGTTCTAGCAATGATGAAACAAGTGGTGTAGCATTGGAATTCAACCACGTTCTTTCTCAGATTCAGGTTAAGGTGAAGAATACGAATTCTAATCTTAAGTACATCATTCGTGGTATCCGTATTTCTAACGTAATCGCTAGTGGGGACTATACCTATACACCTGCAAATCCAGACCCACATGTTTGGAATACTACTGGTAAGGCAAAGAATGAGTATACCTATCTTCTAGACCAGCCAATCACTCTTGATGAAAATACAACTACAGGTGATTTGCTAACTGCAGTAAATAGTGCCATGCTTATTCCTCAGAGTTTGACTTCATGGGATGGAAATAAAGCTGATAACTTAGCTGGTGTTACCGGTTCTTATATTTCTATCCTGCTTCAGGTATCTAAGAAGAATGCAGCTGGTACATTAGAGATGGTTTATCCTAAAGATGCACAAGATGATACACAGTGCGGTTGGGCTGCTGTAGCCATCCCTGCTGGTGATGGCTGGAAGTACGGTAACAAGTATATCTATACTCTCGACTTGTCAAAGGGTGCTGGTAAGGTTGATCCTGTTAATCCAAATCCTGATGGCAGTGACGTTGTTAAGCCTAATGTACCTGGTAAGGATCCAGACAAGGGTGGAAACATTTTGGGTAAGCCAATCTTCTTCACTGTTGATGTGAAAGCTTGGACAGAAAACAGTCCTACCATCAAGATGTAATTAATTATTGTATATCAAATTCAAGGAATTGGAGATTCCCTCTCACGTGATGTTGAGCTTCGGAATTCTCCAATTCCTTTAACTCCAAAAAATGGCGTAAGAAAAAGAATAAAAAGAAACCATTATGATGAAGAAAACTTATAAAAGCAGTTTATTGGCACTCAGTGTACTCGCATCCTTTACGTCATGTTCAGAAAGCGAATCACTGCAGCAAGCCAATCTGTCAAAAGATAAAATCACATTTCATACTACGCTCGACAACAACAGCTGGAAACCCCTCTCTCCCGCTTCCTCTTCCCGTGCAGCCATAGCTGCTGCCACCGACAAGGGTCCTATTGTCGTGCCAACTCCTTTCGGCAAACCCCTCTATCTCCATCCCGTAGTACAGGATGGCATCCATATTTGGAGCAAGGAAGGAAAACCCATCACCCGTTCCGGCGCACCCCTGGAAGATGTAGAGCACGAAAGGGTAGCGCAGACGCGTGGAACAATGATGAATAAAATAGGTGATTATGGTAGCTTTGGCGTAACTGCTATTTATAAGGAAGGAGAAAATAATGTTCTGTTATTGGATAATGCAGAAGCCGAGAAAACAGATGGTGAATTCTGGGGATTCACAAACAACAGTAATGCAAAGTGGCCGATAGGTTCCACCGTGTCTTTTCATGCATACGCTCCTCATAGCTCTGCAGATAAGAGTCAGTTGACCTATGGTGTTGATAAGGATAATGTTCAGACACAAATTACCTATACTGCATCAACTACAAAAGAAGGTATCATCAATCAGCCAGACTTGATACTTGCAACCAATGCCGGTTCTCGTCAGTCTGCGGATCCAGATAAAGCAGTATCATTGTCTTTCCAGCATGCCCTTACAGCCGTAACCTTCGCTCTTGATAAGAGTTTTTATAACAAATACAAATTACGCATTGATAGCTTAGTTCTGAAAGGTATCCCTAACAAGGGAACCTGTAAACTTTCGTTATCTGCAACAGATGATGTGCCATCAGTAACTTGGTCAATGGATAATGGAACAGGTCATTACAGATTTAATCTTTCAGGTGCGCTACAAACACCTGGTGAAGACCTCGTGCTCACATCGGGCAATCAAACATTGATGATGATTCCTCAAACTTTGCCTGAGAGCGCTGAGGTGATATTGTATTTATCTGGTGACGGCAATCATGGTGGAATTATAGTGTCACTCAAGGATCAGAAATGGGAGGCTGGTAAATCCATCATCTATAAGATTTCGGGATCTCCAGATGAACTCAATCCTGAATTGAAGATAGTATATCCTGATACATGGACAGCTCATTCCTTTCCAAAGACATCATTCCAAAAGAATGACAAAATAGGTCTTTACGTAATAAATGCAGAGGGTAACTTAGAAGTTAAAAATGAGATGTTAACATATTATAAACGATATGATAGTGATGGATATACGTGGGTGCTCGATAACGTCGATAATGTCCAGTTGCCCCCTGGTTACAGGTATTTCGCCTACTATCCATATAGTGCATCGATGCCAGATGTAGACCGAACCGCACTAACTGCCTCAGACTTCTTCAAAACCAAGATTTCTTCGCTGGCAGATAATGTAGTAGCGGATCAATCAAACGAAGGAACCTTCTTAGCCCAGGATTTCCAGATGGCGAAGGGAATTATAGGTCCAGATGCCGGCTCTATTGTTTTCAATATGGAGCATCAGGTAGGACTGGCTGTGCTGGATCTGAAGAGCAAGGAAATTTTAGAGACACGCCAGTTTAAGAATAATAACTACATGTATTACTATGGTCAAGGGACTACTGAGCCTGTTGAGGGTACTGATTATACTTGTGTAGGAAATAAACTAACATTCACACCATCTGATCAGTTTGTAGATAACAAGCCGTATCATGTCAAAGATAACAAGTATCTGCAGGTAATACCGCTTGGCAAGACGATGCAGTTCAAGGCAGATAATAAGACTGGTACTAAGGTGGAATCCTGGGGATATGATCAAGCTATTAGTCTTTCACCTACTCGTAACAACCCTGTAGTTCGTGCAAACATTGAATGTGGTGTGCCTTTTACAAAGATTGAACGTCTCTACCTTTCTCAACGCGAAGCTGTGGAAGAATTTGATATCCCTGAAGTTACAGAGTATACATTAAGTTGTTGGGGCGCGACTGGTACTTCATTAAATAATGGTACAGTTTCTCCTGCCGGTTTTGCTAAAGCATCGTGGACACCGGCTGCAAGTGATAAAAAACTTTATATCTGTGTAGGTAATCGATCTGGATATAATAATGGTAAAAGTTCAGGCTACAATCCAAACGGAGGTTGGGGAGGAGGAGCTTCCCACATTGCTACCTCTTTACAAGGAAACGGAGAAACATATAATTATAAAAATAATATAAATGACCTATTAATGGTATCTGGTGGATCTGGATGTGCATCATTCGCAAATGCTAGCAAACCTTCAGGATATGGTGGAGGTGAATCAGGAGGAACAGGACGTACGACCAGTAGCTGGGATTCGACTGTTAGACCACAGGGGGGAACCCAAACTGGTCCGGGAAGAAATACGCCGTCAAATGCAACTCTCAAACAACCATCGGCATTCGGAATCGGGGGTTATGCCTTGAAAGATAATATTGCAGTACAAGGTGGTAGTGGCTTTTATGGCGGTGGAGGAGGATTTAATACTCATAACGCTGGAGGTGGCAGTGGCTATATGAATACCAAAAGAGTAAACCAACAAACATTTCTCGGCGGCAATGAGGTTAACAAACAAGATTCTCACCCCGACCCTAACAAGTTAGGAGCTTGTCGAATCACATGGACTTATCATCGCCCAAATACGCTTAAATAGCACCGGAAATGCCCATCCCCCGTTAGGCGTCCCGGCGAATTTGCAATCCGCCGTCAAACAATGACCTAACCTCTTTATGCTCTGGGGATATGTTATCCCCAGCCCCCAGGCACTAGCCGGCATATTGATGGGATAGGGGGATTACCGAAAACGAAATATAGCTTAGTACGTAATAAATGCATATCCCGAGGGCACCAGATCCGCCCTCGGGGTAAGAACGGAAGAAATTCATTTCATAGAATGCGCATGAAAATGCCGCGCCTCGGCGGAAGTTATGTCGCCGCCGGGGCGTTTTCTAAAAAGACAGTTCGATATATAATAGGTAGGCTAGAGATAGCCTGTGGTAAATAATCGCAAGAATTAGAGTCTATTGATTGCGGGTATATGTGAATATGCCTCCTTCATATTCAAGGAAGCAGATTAATGTGTGTAGAATCTGCAAGATTAATTTTATAGTTTTAATAAGTAGGTTGTACAGTGGTACATCTATTTACATCTTTTACTTATAATTATCCCCTGCCAGCTTGTGAAAGCCGGCAGGGCTTTTGATCCGAAAATCCAAAAGATATCATATATCTATAAATATAAATATCAACTCCTAATGAGTTGATACTTGCTTTTGTTTTTTAGGTTTACTTATCACATAAGCAAAACCCCCATCCCGCTTGAGAAAGTAGGATGGGGGATTTCTGTTTATCTGTTATTCAAGTACTGAAATGGGTTTGGAATATCAGTTAGATAATATTTCCTGTATTTTCTCCTCTCCGATATTCAAAGTCTTTGCTATCATTTCTGCATTCATGCCCGACTTCGATAATGCCAAGACAGCTGCGCGCAAGGATACATCCTTCTCTTCAAGTGCCGCCTTCTGCTCTTCAAGCGTAGCCTTCTGCTCTTCGATTTCTTTTTTCTGCGTCATGATTGTAGCATCCATTTGCATAATGGCTGTATCCCTGTCTTCCAGGGCCTGGAAGAACTCATCCTCTGCATTCATCCTGTTTCTGATGTCAGGATTAGCCGCCGCCGACTGGAGACGATGGAGTATATGCGTCATTTCGGCATCATCCCCATATTTGTTCTCATCCAACTCAAGCATTCGCTGGTCGTCTGGATAAATCTGCGACTGGTCGAATACGCTCAGTATTTTCTCCAGTCTATTGTTTACCCTTCCTCTCAGTCGTGGAATCTGGACAATGATGCTGTCATGCTGCAGACTCTCTACAAATGGGTCTGGCTCCTCCTGGTGTACTTCATTTCCCTCATAGTCATATATCTTATGTCTGGCATAGATGACGGGTTCCGTGAATTGTCCCACGTTATGCCCCAGCAGATACACCGCCACGGTAGGCAGGGCATACTTGCCCTTGGTCTCCTTGCGCATATTCTCCTTGTTGTTATACTGCACAGCCAGGTATTGGCGGAAGCGCAAGGTTTCCGTCTCCAGCCATGTTTTCTGCAATTCTATCAGAATCAGATTCTTACTTCCGTCATCTTCCAATACGGTTGCAGCAAAGTCAACACGAAACATAGAGATGGCATCACGTGAAATGTTGGGATATTCATGACGACGCATTTCTACGGCAATCACTGTTTTCTGCAAGAGTGCAGAAAGCAAAGTCTTGGCTATTCGCTCATCTTCCATCATATACTTGAAGACGGCATCGTAAAGTGGGTTGGCTACGTATATCATCATATTCTATCCTCCATAATTAATTAAACATATTGCAAAGATTGTGCCAGCGAGCGCAATGAAAGCTTGCTTTCAAATTGCCGAGCGCCGCCAATCTTATGCAAAGATACGCTGAATATTTGTAACCTCCAAATTTTTAGGCAGTTTTTTTGCTTTATTCCGAGAATGCTTCGCTTACTTCTGGCGAGGCTGGATTTTGTACTATGATAGTTGCGAATTAGAAATTACGGGAAAAACCGTTAAAACACTCTAAAATAAGGGGCGAATGTTTTGTAGTTTGAAATCATTTGTTCTTGTCCTTAATGACATTTGTTCTTGTCGTTAATGACATTTGTTCTTATCCTTAATGATAATCTATGTTCAATAGTGTTGAACCTATGTTCAGCACTGCTGAACTTAAGTTCAACACTGTTGAACATACATTCAACGACGCTGAACATAACTTTCTATTCATAGCGGAAGTTTTTCCTCTTAGTATATTACCTTCTTTCCCTTATTGGTGATGTAAAGATGTCCCTTGAGAGGGGTGGCAATCTTCCTGCCTTCCAGGTCGAAGTATTCGGTTGGGGTGGAGGTTGCATCCTTGTCAAGAAGGGTGTTCTTGATACCCGTAGCCTTGAAGTCCTTGAGGTAGTCGAAGCTGACGATGCCGGTAGCCTCATCCTTTGCGATGTTGTAGAGTGGACGGGTAGTCATCGTGCTCCAGTTGAACTTCACTTCTGTCAGACTGTTGATGTCGCTTCCATCCTTTCCGATTCCATAGGCAGGGAATGGGTCGTTTGCGCAGTTCTCCCAGTATTCGTCTATAGTATATTTTTTGTTACCAACATTTGCCTGGTTGATGATCAGACCATCAGCTGGAACGATGGTTACTCTAGGAATACCGATGGTGTTGTTAGGGCTGTCCATGAGGTGTACCTGGTCGATATCGCTGTAATCGATGCGCCATACCAGCAGTCCATAGCCTAGAAGATGCTTGTACCAACCTTCGTTTCTGATGTTCTGGAGGAGGAGAAATTCTCCCTTGGCCCTTTCCTTTAATTCCTTCTTTTTCTTATCACTAAGTTCGGTTGAAGAGTAATTCTCGTTGATGCGGAAATTATCTTCGTTCACATCAGCCTCTATCTTGTAAGCTTTTGATGCTAAGTCGTATGGTTCCAGGGTATATTGTCCTGCCTGTGTTCCATCGAGCGTGATAGGGGTAGCCCATCCCATCAGCATCTTTTGCCATGGTGTATAAGGGGTAGGACAGTAACCATCGTATGTATATTCGCCTGCATCCATCAGATCCCAGAACTCTGGCGACTGGTTGTCGGCATTCTTATACTCGGTATCATAATGATCAGGCAAGCCCATGGTATGAGAGAACTCGTGACAGAAGAGTCCGATGCCATTGATGGAAGGGGTTTTTGAATCAGGCGAACCGTTCAACTCGTTGTTGAGACCAAAGCGACAGACTCTGCATCCGTTGAAAATCAGGTACTTCAGTGGTGAAATCTCTTTGCCGTTCTCATCATATTTATAGAAATTATCGGTACCCGACTTAGGCCAGAGATAGTCGTCGGAATTGCCGCTGATACTCTGCGAATAGCCGGCATAGATGATGTAAACCAAATCTACAAACTTGTCGCCATCAGAATCATATTTAGAGAAATCAATCTTGTCGGCAACCTTGTTGCAGGCCTCACAGATCATCTGCTTGAAATTCTTATCTGTACCATTTTGAACATTTTTATCATCTGCTCCATAGTATGCAGATTTCTGACTGACAGTAACTGGACCTACGATGTCGAACTGTGGGGTGAATTGTCCCATGCTGCATTCCTTGAAATACTCCTTTACCGAACCGTAGTTGACATCTTCCTGGTTGAATACCGAAGCATCCTGGCTGGGTACTGGTGTGCCGAAATCAGCATTGAGGTAATGGTTGAAGGTGGCAACGGGGTCGCTGCTCTTGAACTTTACATCCTTGAAATCTACCAGGATAACCAGCGCCTTGGGCGATCCTGTATGAGGAAAATAGGCTGGGCGTATTGAGCCAATGCCACTTGCTCTTGTCTTGAGAGTATTGATAACTGTAGCTTTTCGGGCATTGAGCGTCTCGGTAGAGATGATTTCGTATTTTCCGTTATCACTCTTCTTCAGCGGAGTGCCGTCGAGAAGCGAGTAATACGAAAAATGCTCATCTCCATTGAGAGTTGCTGATACGATGGTACCATCCACCAGTTGTAATTGGGTGATACCTGGTTTCGCCTTGACTGCAAACATGGTAGTGGCAGACATCAAAGCGAGTGTTAGGCATAGGATAATCTTTTTCATCATTATTATGGATTAGTTACTGAATCATTATTATGGATTGGTTCTGGATCCCGCTTCAGAAGGGGCAATTATCTGAAATAGTATTGTCCCTTCTTCTGAGTCTGGTTTCCAAACTCGATGGCGTGATGCGGACAATGGTGATAGCAGGTAAAGCAGGTGAGGCAATCCTTATGGTGCAGCCAGACTGGATATTCGCCATGTCCGCCCTTGATATCACCTACCGGACATACGTTGGCACAGATGCCGCACTTCACGCAACGGTCTTTCTCTACGTGGAAACGCTTGTCGGTGATGAGCACATTCTCGAAGAAACCACCTACCACCTTGGTGAAGAACCATGGGATAGGACCTTTGACCAATCGGCTGATGCCTTCCTTGCGGTCGAAGATTTCCTCACAGACTACGGCAAGCTGCTGTGCCGCATTCTCCTTCTTCCGGATTTCACGCTCCTTCGGATCCACATCCATGAACGGCAGACCGATGTACGATTCCGGCATGATGAGAGAGTAGGAGGATGATACTTCCGTAATGCCCAGAGCCTGAAGCGAAGGATTCTGGGAAATCACCTCGTTGAGATTCTCTATGGTTAGTCCGATGCTGTCGCCTGCCGTGCAGACGCAATAGGCGAAGGGGCGATTCTTCAGACAGTCATCGGCTTTCGCCTTGTTTTCGGCAGAGGCATCAGATGGTTCTCTCAGAATCTTCATCTTGCCGATAAATTCCCTTACCAGTTTCGGCACACGCCATCCATGTACGGGGAAAACGAATCCGAGCCGTTCATTCTCTTTCAGAATAAACGGCTCGGCTAAGTTATGGCTTGAATCATCTGCCCTCATGTAAGGAGCGATGGATATCAAGTCTTCACGAGTAGCCGCCGCCAGTTTCGACGCCGCCCACTTGGTATTTCCTGTTCCAGAAAAATAAAATATCATATCAAGCTTACTTCTTCTCGTTCATCACGCCTTCAATATAGATGCGAGACATCTCTACATTGCCATTGGTACGAACGGTGATGCTCTTCTTGAAATGACCAGGGAACATACCCTTGCCATTGTAGGTAACACTGATCTGACCCTTCTGACCTGGAGCGATTGGCTGCTTGGTATAAGATGGCACGGTGCAACCGCAGCTAGCGATAGCCTGGTTGATGACGAGAGGCTTGTTTCCCACATTGGTGAAGGTGAATACTGCCTTCTGCACAGGAGCAGTCTCTTCGAAGGTACCGAAGTTGTGCACTACCTTTTCAAACTTGATTTCTGCCTGAGCTGAGGCTGTTGCTACCATAGCTACGAGCATCGTCAAAGCCAATATGATTCTTTTCATCTTTATATCCTTTCTTTATTAAATTTACTTATTGATGTAACTTTTTTAATATTAATTATATGCAATTTGGATGCAAAAGTACATATAAAGTTTATTATAGCGCTACTTTTTTACATTATTTTATATAATTCTTAAGAAATTTACCAGTTAAGCTCGTTTTGCATGCGGCAACTTCCTCTGGCGTACCGGCTATCACGAGGTTACCGCCCTTGTCGCCACCCTCTGGTCCGAGGTCGATGATATGGTCGGCACACTTGATGACATCCAGGTTATGTTCGATAACTACCAAGGAATGACCTCGTTCTATCAGCGCCTGGAAAGCATGGAGCAGACGCTTGATATCATGGAAGTGCAGACCGGTGGTTGGCTCATCGAAGATGAAGAGCGTAGGCGACTGGTCTTCCTTGCTGATAAAGTAGGCGAGTTTCACACGCTGGTTCTCTCCGCCGGAGAGGGTACTGGAGTTCTGACCGAGCTTGATATAGCCCAATCCAACCTCCTGCAGAGGCTTGAGTTTGCTGACGATGATGCGGCAGGCATCGAAATCGCCTACATGGTGCTGGAGCTTTTCATCGCTGAAGAACTCTATCGCCTCGTTCACGGTCATGTTCAGCACATCATTGATATTCTTTCCTCCGTAGTGTACTTCCAGGATGTCGTGCTTGAACCGCTTGCCCTTGCATGCCTCGCAGGTAAGGGTGAGGTCAGCCATAAACTGCATCTCGATGGTTACGTATCCAGCTCCCTTGCATTCCTCGCATCTTCCGCCCTCGGTATTGAAGGAGAAGAATTGTGGGGTGAATCCCATCTGCTTGGCGAGTGGCTGGTTGGCAAAGAGGGTGCGGATGGCATCGTATGCCTTCAGATAGGTGGCAGGGTTGCTGCGGGTACTCTTGCCGATAGGGTTCTGATCTACAAACTCCACGTGCTTGATGGCATCCACATCGCCTTCCAGCGAACTGTATTCGCCAGGTGCATCTGCCACCAGGTCTAGATGGCGGCGGAGGGCAGGATAGAGGATTCCCTTGATGAGGGAACTCTTGCCCGAACCGGATACGCCGGTGATGACGGTGAAGATGTTGAGCGGAATCCTTACATCGATGCCGCGGAGATTGTTCATTCGGGCTCCCTTGATCTCGATGGCCCTGTTCCATGCACGATGACTGGCAGGAACGGCAATCTCCTCCTTGTGGGTGAGATACTGGATGGTATGGCTCTCCGGGAATTTCTCCAGAAGGGCTTTCTGCTGCTCTGGGTCGGTGGATGAGTATTCGGATGAAGGACCCGCATATACCAGTCTTCCACCCAGTCTTCCTGCATCCGGACCGATATCGATGAGATAATCGGCAGCACGCATAATCTCTTCGTCATGCTCTACCACAACCACGGTGTTGCCCAGTTGCTGCAGCTCTCTCAGTACCTTGATGAGTCGGTCGGTATCTCGGCTATGGAGTCCGATACTTGGCTCGTCGAGGATATACACGCTGCCTACCAGCGAAGAACCGAGGCTGGTGGTCAAGTTGATGCGCTGGCTCTCTCCTCCGGAAAGGGAGTTGGAGAGACGGTTGAGGGTGAGATAGCCAAGTCCCACATCCAGAAGAAATTGCAGGCGGTGGGTAACCTCGGTCAAGAGTCGCTTGCCCACTTCTCGCTCATGCTCTGTCAGCTCCAGCTTCTGGAACCATGCGCTGAGATTGGTAATCGACATATCTACCAGTTCGGTGATGCTCTTTCCGCCAATCTTCACATAGTTGGCTTCCTTCTTGAGTCGGGTGCCATGGCAATCCGGACAGATGGTCTTGCCGCGGAATCGGCTCAGCATCACACGGTATTGTATCTTGTACTGGTTCTCCTTCACCATTCTGAAGAATTCGTCTATGCTCACCCGGTCGTGCGGGTCGCGCTTCTTATCCGAAGGCAATCCATGCCAGAGCCAGTCTTTCTCCTTCTGGGTGAGCTCGTAGTAAGGCTTGAAGATCGGGAAGTTGTATGGCTCCGCACGTCGGATGAATTCCTTGAGCCACATGCCCATCTTCTCTCCACGCCAGCATACCACGCATCCATCGTAGAGGCTCATGGAAGTGTTAGGGATGACGAGCTTCTCGTCGATGCCTATCACGCTTCCGAATCCCTCGCAGGTAGGGCAGGCACCCAGTGGGGAATTGAAGGCAAACATGTTGTCGGTTGGTTCCTTGAAGGTGATGCCGTCGGCTTCGAACCGGGTAGAGAAATCATAGCTGATATTGCTCGGCAGGAAGAGGAGACGGCAGGCACCGTCGCCCTCGTAGAAAGCAGTCTCGGCTGAATCGGTGAGGCGGCTGATGTCATCCTTCTCGTCGCTTACCGAAGCACGGTCGATGACGAGGAAGATATCCTCCGGCTTGGCATCGCCCTGGAAATCGTCGATGCGGATGAATTCACCTTTCACCAGAATGCGTGCGTATCCCTCCTGAAGATACATCTCCAGTTGCTTTTCCAGGCTTCTGCCTTCAACGATATGTAAAGGGGCAAGGATTACAAACTTGGTGCCCTTGGAAAACTGTCGGGTGCAGGCAAGCACATCCTCGGTAGTATGGCGCTTCACTTCCTGTCCGCTGATAGGCGAATAGGTTTTGCCGATACGGGCGAAGAGCAGGCGCAGGTATTCGTAGATTTCCGTGCTGGTGCCCACGGTGGAACGTGGGTTTCGGGAAATCACCTTCTGCTCGATGGCGATGGCGGGAGGTAATCCCTTGATGAAATCACATTCCGGTTTGCTCATTCTGCCCAGAAACTGGCGGGCATACGAAGACAGCGACTCCACATATCGGCGCTGTCCCTCGGCATATAAGGTGTCGAATGCCAATGAAGACTTGCCCGACCCGGAGACACCCGTGATGGCAACAAACTTGCCTTGCGGTATCTTCACGTCGATGTTCTTCAGGTTGTTGGCTCTCGCCCCCTTGATCTCTATATATTTCTCTTTCCCCATTTTCTTTTTATTACTTTTAAGATTAGGACTTGGGACCTATTTACCTTTTTACCCTTTATTCGTGGTGATAAGGTTCACCTTTTATAATAGTACATGCGCGATAGAGCGCTTCAGTAAAGATGAGGCGTACCATCTGATGCGAGAAGGTCATCTTGGAAAGGGAAATCTTCTCGTTGGCGCGGTCATATACAGCCTGTGAGAAACCGTAGGGACCTCCGATGACGAACACGAGTCTTCTGGCTGTAGCCTGCTTGCGCTCTATCCATTTGGCAAACTCGATGCTTCGGAACTCCTGTCCGTGCTCATCCATCAGCACTACGGTGTCAGATGGCTGAATCAGTTTCAGAATCAGTTCGCCCTCCCGTTCCTTCTGCTGCTGTTCGCTGAGGCTCTTGGTGTTCTTGAGCTCCGGAATCGTTGTTATATTGAAGGGCATATAGTGGGTGATGCGCTCTGCATAATCCTTGATGCCCGCAATAAAATGCTTGTTTACGGTCTTGCCGACCAATATCAGTTCAGTTTTCATCTTTTAAATGGTAAGCTATAAACTATTAACTGTAAACGATTAACTTTTATAGTATCCTTTCTTTTCCAGCTTCGGGTTCTTAGGGAACCATCCCTTCTCGCAGCGTTCTTTCTGTTCGAAGAGTTCCCCGATGCTCCAAAGACAGGAAGCACCCAGCACACCGAGAAGGGCAGAGAAGAGAACATTCGCAACCAGGAAGGCTGCACCCACGCTGATGATACCCGAAACCAGGAACACCCACCAGTAGCGGGTGCCCGTATAATACTCAACCTTGATGACAATAGGGTGGAAGAGTCCTATTATTAAAAAGGTGGAAACGGCGATGATAACGCCCGTATAATATAATTCCATAAGCCTATTTTTTATTACTTTTTTGTTTCAATGTGCAAAAATACAAAAAAAACTCCAATCTTGTTTGGTTTCTCGAATATTTTATATATCTTTGTACGCAAAAAGAGAAATATTGTGCTGTTTTCGGGCACAACCCTCTGATTGAATATTATTAATAACAAAATAGAATCAAACTATGGCTAATAACGCAGAATTGATCAAGCAGTGTGAAGAAAGAGCACAGCAGTGGCTCACACCTGCTTTTGACGAAGAAACTCGTAAAGAAGTAAAGGCAATGCTCGACGCAGAGGACAAGTCTGCTCTCGTTGATGCATTCTATCAGAACTTGGAGTTCGGTACTGGTGGTTTGCGCGGTATCATGGGCGCAGGTACCAACCGCATGAACAAGTATATCGTTGGTATGGCTACACAGGGCTTTGCTAACTACATCCTCAAGGCTTTCCCAGGTGAGGAGAACCTTTCTGTTGTTGTAGGCCATGACTGCCGTAACAACTCTCGTCTCTTCGCAGAGACTGTTGCTGCCATCTTCTCTGCTAATGGTATCAAGGCTTATCTCTTCGAGAGCCTCCGCCCAACACCAGAGATTTCATTCGCTATCCGCGAGCTCGGTGCCAAGGCTGGTGTCAACGTTACTGCTTCTCACAACCCTAAGGAGTACAATGGCTACAAGGCTTACTGGAGTGATGGTGCTCAGGTTCTGGCTCCACACGATACTGGTATCATCGAGGAGGTGAACAAGGTTACTATCGACCAGGTGAAGTTCGAGGCTAACTGGGATAAGATTCAGATCATCGGTGGTGAGATGGATTACGACTACATGACAGCCGTTCATTCTGCTATGATCGACCAGGATGTCATCAACCGTCAGAAGGACCTCAATATCGTTTACTCTGCTATGCACGGTACAGGCCGTGTCATCGTTCCTCTCTGCTTGCGTTCTTGGGGCTTCCAGAACATCAATGTAGTTCCTGAGCAGATGGTTGTAGATGGCAACTTCCCTACAGTGGTTTCTCCTAACCCAGAGAATGCTGAGGCTATGACTCTCGGTATGAAGCTCGGTACAAAGTTGAACGCTGACCTCGTAGTAGCTACTGACCCTGATGCTGACCGCCTCGCTATCGTTTGCCGCGATGACAAGGGCGAGTGGATGATCATCAACGGTAACCAGACTGCCATGATGTTCTGCTACTACATCATTGAGAACAAGAAGAAGTTGGGCAAGTTGAAGCCAACAGACTTCCTCGTAAAGACCATCGTTACAACAGAGGTGATTGCTGAGATTGCCAAGAAGAACAACGTAGAGTTGCGCGACTGCTACACCGGTTTCAAGTGGATTGCACGCGAGATTGC
>ENA-UESD01002135-UESD01002135.1-human-gut-metagenome-genome-assembly--contig:-NODE-2135-length-14538-cov-81.792269_pt1 | contig 14538 bp, 11 predicted proteins | sample MGYA00242985_ERZ507986 | MGnify/ENA primary metagenome ERZ507986 (study PRJEB26167, sample SAMN06115408) | human gut metagenome | host: Homo sapiens | place: China:Guangxi | collected 2016-04-06... | reverse complement strand
GATCTATATATAATATAAAATAATTGCTTACAATCTATAACCATAGAAAGGGTAACAACAGCGAAAAAAACTGAATACTGAATACTGAACACCCTTTTTAGGCATTATAAGCCTGTAAAGGCAAAAGCTTTCCAGCCTGCCCAACCTTGTGATATATCCATTAGCCACGATTCATGGTCATAATGAATTTGCCAACAAAGCTTGCCCCTGCTTTGATGTAAAGAAGGAGTGGGGGAAGGAGTAAACACAAAAATAGCGGATCTTCACAGACCCGCTATTTCCTATCATTTAAAATTTTTAAACAATGTTTATTGTTAATTTTCTAGCCTTATACAATGCCCTGAGCCATCATAGCCTTAGCTACCTTCAGGAAGCCGGCTACGTTTGCACCCTTTACGTAATTTACGTAACCGTCTGGCTCAGTACCATATTTCACGCAGTTAGCGTGAATATCGTTCATGATGTCGTGGAGCTTAGCATCAACCTCCTCACGAGACCACTTCAGACGCTCTGAGTTCTGGCTCATCTCAAGACCTGATACTGCAACACCACCTGCGTTGGCTGCCTTACCTGGAGAGTAGAGAATCTTAGCATCCTGGAATACCTTGATAGCCTCTGGAGTAGTAGGCATGTTGGCACCCTCGCTTACTGCGATTACGCCGTTGGCGATGAGGGCCTTGGCTGCCTCCTCGTTGATTTCGTTCTGAGTAGCTGATGGGAGAGCGATGTCTGCCTTCTCAAACCAAGGCTTAGCACCTGCAACATATTTTACACCATACTTCTCTGCATACTCCTTGATACGGCCACGCTCTACGTTCTTGAGCTCCATGATGTAATCGAGCTTCTCGCGGTCGATTCCGTCTGGGTCGTAGATGTAACCGTCTGAGTCTGAACATGTAACTGGCTTAGCACCCAACTGGAGCAACTTCTCCATGGTGTACTGGGCTACATTACCTGAACCTGAAACCAAAACGGTCTTGCCCTTGATGTCAATACCCTTGGTAGCGAGCATGTTGCAGAGGAAGTATACGTTACCGTAACCTGTAGCCTCAGGACGGATCAATGAACCACCGAACTCCTGACCCTTACCGGTCAAGACGCCCTGGAACTGGTGTGTCAACTTCTTGTACATTCCGAAGAGGTAACCTACCTCACGGCCACCTACACCGATGTCACCAGCTGGAACATCCTCGTCTGGACCCATGTGACGATAAAGCTCTGTCATGAAAGCCTGGCAGAAACGCATTACCTCGTTGTTGCTCTTGCCACGTGGAGAGAAGTCGGAACCACCCTTAGCACCACCCATTGGGAGAGTAGTAAGAGAGTTCTTGAATGTCTGCTCGAATGCCAAGAACTTCAAAATACCCAAGTTTACTGACTTGTGGTAGCGAAGACCTCCCTTGTAAGGGCCAATCGCGTTGTTGTGCTGTACGCGGTAACCCATGTTAGTCTGTACGTTGCCCTTATCATCTACCCAAGATACGCGGAACTGGATGATGCGGTCTGGAATGCAGAGACGCTCGATGAGGTTTGCCTTCTCAAACTCTGGGTGCTTGTTGTACTCTTCCTCGATAGTACCGAGAACCTGACTAACTGCCTGAATGTACTCAGGCTCGTTTGGGAATCTTCTTTGGAGATTCGCGATTACTTCAGATGCTTTCATAATCTTTAATCTTTTATTGTGTTTAAATTCTTATTTTTTATTTCTGCTTGCAAAGGTACATGTTTTTCTCGAAAACACCAACAAAAAGAAAGAAAAAATGCAGAAAAAGTAGAAAAAAGTCATTTTTTAACATTTTTAGCCACGTTTTGTAGCGCATTTGTGTACGCACACCTTATTATATAAGAGACGTTTTTCGGGGGTTAAGCCTTTATTTCTGTTTTGGGAATTTTGCATTCTGACGACTTCTGTTTATCTATCCTGCGCCATAGGGCATAAATGAGCAGGATGATAGCGTAGAGACCGATTACCTGAGGCAGACTGATTCTTACGTTTTCGATGCTTGCTCCAGGCAGCATGCTGATCAGTTTTATGGCTGTATTCAAAAACTGGGTGATGCTGGTCAGGGCGCCTGATGTAAGGCTGATGAGTGGGGCGACAACCGGTGCTATGGGCGCCCATAACGTGAGTGGGGAGAACAGGATTAAGGCTGCTCCAAGATATAGGATGAGGGTTGCTGCGGGAATGGCGATGTAATTGGTGAGAAGTGAATAGCACGATATTCTGCCGAAGGTGTAGACGATGACCGGAAGGGTTCCTATCTGGGCTGCCAGTGAAACGCAAAGGAGTCCCCATGCCCAACGGATGAAACGGCTGCGGATGGGGAGGAGGGAGTAAAGGGGTGTGAAGAACAGCAGAATGGAGGCTACGGCCAGGAACGAAAGCTGAAAACTCAACTCGAAAAGATAGAGCGGACTGATGAAGAGCATAAATATATAAGCTGAGGCTAATGTATTGAGCGGCAGGCCGGTACGATGGAAAGCTAAACTTAAGCTGTAGGCTGAAAGCATGATGGCTGCACGGACTGCACTTGCCGGCAATCCTATGAGAAAAACGTAGGTCCAGATGGAGATGAGGGACAGGATGATGGTGTAAACTGAGTACTTTCTGCCGCCTAGCAGAAAGATGAAAAGCTGGAAGATAATGCCTATATGAAGTCCGCTTACTGCCAGGATGTGACTGGCTCCGGAAATGGAGTAGCTGTTTCGGGTGTTCGAGTCGAGTGCGCTCTTGTCGCCCAGCGCCATGGCTGCGATGACTGCATAGTCTTGCTGTTTTACGTGAAGGGAAACCAGTTTGCTTTCAATATTGCTTTTATAGCGTTCGGTATTGATTTTTGCCCGTGTGAGGTAAGACAGTTCCTGCCAGTTTTTCAGTTGTGTAGAGGTTTGGGAATCAGCTATTTGCTTACAGGTAAGAAAAGCCCCAAGGCTCAGGATGCATAAATGAATCATCACGCATTGGGAGAAGATGAGAAACTGGTGGCTCCTGCTGAAGTAAGTTTTTTGGCTTAAGAACCCAGTAAGGAAAAAGATGATGCTGCCAAGGGCGCATGAAATGATGGAGATGATGAGCCAGAAGCGCATGTTGAAATCATCATAGCCCCATTTGGCTATGATGATTCCGATCGTCAGTGTGAGGCTGATGGTCATGAGCGGGGTGAGGGGTAGCTCTTTCATCATTCCTCTTTCCTTTTTTAAAAAGATGATTATTTACCTATTTCTTGAATCCGAAGATGCGCTTGATGAATGTCTTCACAGCGTTTTCTTGCTTCTGTGGATTTACGATAGGGGTGTGCTTGCGTGCAGTCGGCTTGTCGCCCTTTTTCTGGGCTACGCCTCTGCCACGGCCGTTGCTGCCTGGGCGAACATTGTTCTCGGTGCCTGGGCGCTGCTGGTTGCTGTTATTGCTGTTATTGCGGTGCTTCTGGCTGTTGCTGTTCTTTGGCTGCTCGCCTGGCTGGGCTGGCTTTCTGTTCTGCTGCTTTGCGTTCTGCTGCCTGTTGCCCTGCTGTGGCTGCTGCTTTCCGTTCTGCTGCCTGTTGCCCTGCTGAGGCTGCTGCTTTGTGTTCTGCTGTTTGTTGCCCTGCTGTGGCTGCTGCTCGTTGCTGCGTGGCGCTTTTTCCTGACGCTCGTTTGGCTTGTTTGGCTTGCGCTTGTGAGAAGTCTGGTCGCGGTCTTTCTGTCGGCGGTTCTTGGCGCTGTTCTTTCCGCCCTCGCCGTTTCCGCCGTTACCGCGTCTGTTGTTTCTTCCGTTTGCGCCTTTCTTCTTCGGCTTGTTGAGCTTGGTGTATTCAGGACCTTCGCCGCATCCCTCAGGGAGAGGCATTTTGTCTACCACCTTCTCCAGGAACTTCTCTATCTGCTGGAACCAGTACTGGTCTTCTTCGCTCACGAAGGTGATGGCTCTACCATCGCGGTTGGCACGGGCTGTACGGCCGATGCGGTGAACGTAATCTTCTGTGTCGTGAGGAACATCGTAATTGATGACCATCTCAATATCATCGATGTCGATTCCGCGCGCCACAATGTCGGTAGCTACGAGAACATCATACTGTCCGCTCTTGAACTTGAACATCACATCATCGCGCTCAGCCTGTTCCAGGTCGCTGTGCATGGCTCCGCAGTTTACTCCAATCTGCTGGAGGGAAGCTGCGAGTTGCTTCACCTTGAATTTGCTGCCGCTGAAGACGATGACACGCTTCAGGTCGCCCGCCTTGAAGATGTCCTTGATGATGGTCATCTTCTGGGTTTCGTAGCATACGTATGCTTCCTGCTTGATTTTCTCGGCTGGCTTGCTGACGGCAAGTTTGATTTCTACCGGATTCTTGAGCAGGGTCTTAGCCAGTTCTTCTATCTTCTCAGGCATGGTTGCCGAGAACATGATGGTCTGGCAGGTCTTTGGCAGTTTTGCCGCGATGGTCTTGATGTCGTCAGAGAAACCCATGTCGAGCATGCGGTCGGCCTCGTCGAGAATGAAGAAGCTTACCTTGCTGAGGTCTACATTGCCCAGGGAGATATGGGAGATGAGGCGGCCCGGGGTAGCGATGACTACATCGGCGCCCATGCGGAGGCTGCGCAACTCCTGATCGTAACGGTTGCCGTCGTTGCCGCCGTATACGGCTACGCTGCTCACGCCCTGCAGGTAATAGCCGAAGCCTTGCATCGCCTGATCTATCTGCTGGGCGAGCTCGCGGGTTGGTGACATGATGACGCAGTTGATGGCGTCTTTCGGATAACCGCCGTCATCGAGCTTGCTCAATACTGGCAGCAGATAGGCTGCGGTTTTGCCGGTTCCGGTCTGGGCTACGCCCAATACATCGTGACCTTCTAATATCTCTGGAATGCACTTTTCCTGTACTGGAGTGCATGTGTCGAAGCGCATGTCGTATAATGCGTCGAGCACGTTGTCGTTTAAATCTAATTCGTCGAAATACATTTTTTTTAAATGTTGAATGTTGAATGTTGAATGTTGACTTTTTCCCTCAAAATCCAATTTTTTAATGTTGACTTTTTCCCTCAAAATCCAATTACCGGGTTATGATAACCGGTTCTGATTTTACCTCGGTGCCTTGCGGTAGCAGAAGTAGGCTACGATGGCGAAGAGGAAGTTTGGAAGCCACGCTGCCAGAACAGGCGGGAAGTTGGCCTGGATGGCGAAGGTGGCAGAAATCGTCTGCAGCATGATGTAGCCGAAACTCAGCGCAAGACCTACGCCCAATGCTGCTCCCATGCCGCCCTTGCGCTTGCGGGCTGAGAGGGAGACGCCGATGATGGTGAGGATGAACGAGGCGAAGGAAGAGGCGATGCGCTTGTGGTATTCTACCTTGTACTGCACTACGTTGCCCGAACCGCGGTTAATCTGCTTGGAGATGTAATCGCGGAGCTCAGGACTGGTGAAGGTTTCCTGCTGACCCTTGGAATAGACCAGGTCGGTAGGTTCCATCGCGATGATGGTGTCCTTCTGGGCTCCGCTCGTAATATGCTCCTTCATGCCCTGGAGCTTGCGGATTTTCCAGTTGCTCAGCTTCCAGTGATACTTGCTGTCGGAAATGGTGTCGTACTGGATGTCCATCGCTGTAAGGTGGCTTACGAGTTTCTTGTCCTGGAACTTGTCGAGGCAGAATCCGTAGCCGCGTTTCATGCTGTTGTCGTAATGCTGCATATAGGCAATCACTCCCTTGTCTACCTGCAGCTGTACATTCTCGGCACTGGTATTCTTCTTCTTGTTCTTGTACATCGTCTCGAAGTTCTGCCTGATAACGGTGCCGTGGGGAATGACGTAGGCTGAGAGCCCGAAGGAGAGGGCTGAGAGCAGCACGCAGGTAATCATGTATGGGCGAAGGAGACGCTTGAAGGATACGCCCGATGCCAGGATGGCGATGATTTCGGAATTGCTTGCCAGCTTGGTGGTGAAGAGAATGACCGCCACGAACACGAACAGCGCACTGAAGAGGTTGGCAAAATAGGGCACGAAGTTGGCGTAGTAATCGAAGATGATTGCGCGCGCCGGTGCATGGTGCTCTGTGAATTTTGACAGGTTCTCGTTGAAGTCGAAGACGATGGCGATGGAGATGATCAGGGCGATGGAGAAGAAATAGTAGCCCAGAAACTTCTTGATAATGTACCAGTCGAGCTTCTTGATGTACCTGAACGGGTTGAGAAACCTGAAGATGCGCAGGAACCGGAGCTTGTGAGCCAGCCAGCGCACAGCCCTGATGAGCCACCCGAACTTGCGGGAAGCCCATCGGCCGGTGCGGTAGAGCCGGCGGTGTTTTCTTATTTTCTTAAAATCTTTCATGATGCTTGCTTACTTAAATTCTTCGGCCAAGCTGGTCGATGATGGAATTCTTCCATGCCACGAAATCGCCCTGCTCGATATGATGGCGGGCATCGGTCACGAGGCGCAGATAGAAAGAGAGGTTGTGGATGCTGGCTATCTGCATCGCCAGCAGCTCCTGGGCCTTGAAGAGGTGGTGGAGGTAGGCCTTCGTGGTTACGAGGTCGATGTCGCAGCCGTCTGGATCTACCGGACTGAAATCTTTCTCCCACTTCTTGTTGCGCATGTTCATCGTGCCCTGATAGGTGAAGAGCATGGCGTTGCGGCCGTTGCGGGTCGGCATTACGCAGTCGAACATGTCTACGCCGCGCTCGATGGCTTCGAGGATGTTCTGCGGGGTTCCTACGCCCATCAGATATCTCGGCTTGTCTTTCGGCAGGATTTCGTTCACTACTTCTATCATCTCATACATCACCTCGGTAGGCTCTCCTACGGCAAGTCCACCGATGGCATTTCCGTCGGCTCCCTTGTCGGCAATGTATTTGGCTGCTTCGCGGCGCAGGTCCGGGAAGGTGCAGCCCTGAACGATAGGGAAGAGGCTCTGCTGATAGCCGTAGAGGGGCTCGGTTTCGTTGAACCGCTTGATGCAGCGGTCTAGCCAGCGCTGGGTGAGCATGAGGCTGTTCTTGGCGTACTGGTAATCGCTCTGTCCCGGTGGACATTCATCGAAGGCCATCATGATGTCGGCTCCGATGACGCGCTCGGTGTCCATCACGTTCTCCGGTGTGAAGAAGTGCTTGCTGCCGTCGATGTGGGAGCGGAACTCGCAGCCTTCTTCCTTGAGCTTGCGGATGCCGGTGAGCGAGAAGACCTGGAAGCCGCCGCTGTCGGTGAGGATAGGACGGTCCCAGCCGTTGAACTTGTGCAATCCGCCTGCTGCCCTGATGACGTCAAGACCTGGGCGCAGGTAGAGGTGATAGGTGTTTCCGAGGATAATCTGTGCCATGACCTGCTTCTTGAGTTCCTCGAAGTGGACGCCTTTCACGCTTCCTACGGTTCCTACGGGCATGAAGATTGGGGTCTTGATCTGTCCGTGGTCGGTGGTGATGATGCCTGTACGCGCATCGCTTGCTTTATCTGTTACTTGTAATTCAAATTTCATTTCTATTCTTTTTTATCATTTTCCTCAATGCTGAAGTCTGCTGGGTTTTTCACCTTCTCGTCGGTCAGCGCGAACTGCCAGACGTCAGCCACATTCTCTACATAGTGGAAGTCTACGCCCTTGAGATATTTCTCTGGTATTTCCTCTACGTTCTTCTGGTTCTCCCTGCACATCACGATGTGCTTGATTCCTGCCCGCTTGGCTGCCAGAATCTTCTCCTTGATTCCGCCTACCGGGAGCACTTTGCCGCGGAGGGTAATCTCGCCGGTCATGGCTGTGTTGGCACGCACCTTGCGCTGGGTGATGGCTGAGGCGATGCTGGTGGCGATGGTGATTCCGGCAGAAGGACCGTCTTTCGGAGTGGCTCCCTCAGGTACGTGGATGTGGATGTTCCACTGCTCGAAGATGCGGTAGTCTACCTGCAGCAGGTCGATGTGCGACTTGACGTATTCCAGCGCGATAATGGCTGATTCCTTCATCACGTCGCCCAGATTTCCGGTCAGGGTGAGCTTTCCTGCCTTGCCCTTGCTGAGCGAGGTTTCGATGTAGAGGATTTCGCCGCCCACTGAGGTCCAGGCTAGTCCGGTTACCACTCCTGCATAGTCGTTGCCCTGGTAGATGTCGCGGTTGAACGGCGGATTGCCCAGCAGGTCTTTTACTTCGGCAGGGGTGATGGTGTAGTTCTTCAGCTCCTGGTTGCAGGCAAGTTTGTAAGCCATCTTGCGCAGACTCTTGTCAATCTGCTTCTTCAGCTGTCTTACGCCGCTCTCCCGGGTGTAGTGCTCGATGATGAACTCGAGGGCATTCTTGTTGAAACTTACCTTCGGCGAAACCTTGTCGAGTCCGGTGCTTTCCAGCTCTTCCGGTACGAGATGGCGCTTGGCAATCTCTGTCTTCTCTTCGGTGATGTAGCCGCCTACTTCTATCAGCTCCATACGGTCGAGGAGCGGACGCGGAATGACGCTCAGGTCATTGGCTGTGGCGATGAAGAGCACCTTGGAGAGGTCGTAATCCATATCGAGATAATTGTCGTGGAAGGCATTGTTCTGTTCCGGGTCCAGCACTTCGAGCAGGGCTGATGCAGGATCGCCGTTGAAATTGCTCTGCGCCACCTTGTCAATCTCGTCGAGGATGAAGACAGGATTGCTGCTGCCTGCCTTCAGCATGTTCTTGATGATGCGGCCCGGCATGGCTCCCACATAGGTGCGGCGGTGACCGCGGATTTCGGCTTCATCGTGCAGACCGCCCAGCGACATGCGTACATACTTGCGCTTCATGGCTGCTGCGATGCTCTTGCCCAGACTGGTCTTTCCTACGCCCGGAGGACCGTAGAGGCAGAGGATAGGACTCTTGCCGCCGCCGTTCAGTGCTCTTACGGCGAGGAATTCCAGGATGCGCTCCTTCACATTCTCCATGCCGTAGTGGTCGTGGTTCAGAATGCGCTTGGCACGGGTCAGACTGAGGTCGTCCTGGGTGTAGGAGTTCCAAGGCAAATCTACCATGGTCTGCAGGAATCCTATCTGTATCGAATAGTCAGGACTCTGCGGGTTCAGGGTGTCGAGCTTGGCAATTTCTTTCTTGAAGATTTTGGCAGTTTCCTCGCTCCAGTTCTTCTGTTTCGCCTTCTCCAGAATCTCCTTCTTCTCCGGACTGGCGTTTCCTTCTCCCAGTTCTTCCCTGATGTTCTTGATCTGCTGCTTGAGGAAGTATTCCTTCTGCTGTTCATCGAGGTCGTAGTGGGTTTTGTTCTCAATCTCAGTCTGGATGCGTAGCAGATGGCGCACCTTGTTCAGGGATCTGATGGCAATCATGATGCGCTCGCTGAGATTTTCCTCTTTCAGCATCTTGATTTTATCCTCGATGGAGAAAGGGAGGAGGGAGCACATGAAGTTGCACTGCATGTGAATGCTCGAGAGTTCGTTGATGGCCTGGATGGCCTCATCAGTATAGTTGGCGTTTGATTTGATATAGTCTGTCGCTTCGTAATGGAAGTTCTCGTAGAGCATTCTGAAGAGTTCATCGTTGTTCTCGTCAGGCCATTTCTCCGGAAGACTTTTTACGTCAATTACTGTGTAAGGCTCTTTTTGAACGAGATGTTTCATCTGACATCTGCCCAGACCCTGGATGATGATGCTCATCTGCTCTGTGCCAGGCATCTTGATCACCTTGATGAGTTTGGCGAAGACACCTACAGGGTAGAGGTCTTCTTCGTAGGGCAATTCTGTGTCTTTATTCTTCTGGCAGAATACACAGAATGTGGTGTCTGGCTTCTTTTCCAGCATCCGGACGAGATTCAGACTTTCCTTTCTGCCCACAACGATAGGGGTCATATTGGTAGGGAAAACTACAATATCTCGCATGCAGAGGGTAGGGTACAAGCCTTCTTCCTGGTCTTCGATCAGGGTTTTCGGGTCGCCCTCGTAATCTGCAATCATTTGTATTCGGGTACTTGTTCTTCTATTATCCATTTTTTTTGTTATGATTTCTATTTTCCGTGCAAAGGTACTCATTTTTTGTGAAATATCGTGGAAGATGATAGATTATTTAATAATAAAATTGCTTTTTCTATATATTAGTACCCGTTTTTATAGATGTAAGTAGCTGCTTTTGCAGGTGGAAGTGGCAAATTCTGCTGTTTGCGATAAAATAAATCGGCGGCGGCTTCGTTTTCTTCTGTAAAGAGACAGAAGAATTTATGGGTAATTTTCGATTTAAACAGTTTGAGATAGAGCAAGACCGTTGTGCCATGAAAGTGGGAACTGACGGCGTTTTGCTGGGTGCATGGGCGCAAGGTGGCAGGCGGATTCTGGACATTGGTTCCGGAACGGGACTGATTTCGCTCATGATGGCGCAGCGTTTTCCTGAAGCTGAGGTCGTAGGGATTGATATGGATGCTGATGCCTGCGGACAGGCGAGGGAGAATGTGATGGCAAGTCCGTTTCGCGACAGGGTGGAAATAGAATGCTGCAGACTGCAGGATTTCGGGGGAGCTTCGGAAGCTGCTGAGGCTTCTGGAACTGCTGAAGGTTTGAAGGCTGCCGGTGTTTTTGATGCGATAGTGAGCAATCCTCCGTTCTTTGTAGATAGTTTGAAAAATCCGGACAGTAAGAGGACGATGGCGAGACATACGGACAGTCTTCCGTTCCGCGATTTGTTTGCGGGTGTAAAACGGCTGCTTTCTGATGACGGTATTTTCTCTGCAATTGTTCCCGTAGAAGTAGTGGAGCAGTTTATTGCAGAGTCTTGTATATTAGGCTTTTATCTTATACGGAAGTGTGGTGTAAAGACGGTAGAGCGCAAGCAGCCCAAGCGCTTTATGCTGAGTTTTGCCAAGCATCGCATTTCGCCTTATGAAGAGCATGTTGAAACGATGATGGATTCGCAGGGAAACCGCTCGGAATGGTATAGGAAAATAACGGAAGAATTCTACCTTTTCTAGGAGTGTTGAATGTTGAGTGTTGAATGTTGAATGAACACTCCCTCTAAATTCAACACTCAACATTCAACACTCAACATTCAACACTCAACATTCAACACTCAACACTCAACATTCCCTCAAAGGTTCAGCTTCTTCTGTACCAGTTTGCTGATAGCTTCTACTCTTTTGCTCTGGCGCTGGATGTCTTTATGAATATCATCGCGCACGGCATTGATGTCGTTGAAGAAATCGGCAAAGGCAGACTGAATCATGTTCGGCTTGCGGTCGTTCTTGTTGGCAAACGGGTTCACCAGCATCTTGATTCCCTTTTCTTCCAGGTGAACATCAATCTCTGCACCCGTCATCACAGGGTCGCCATCATAATGGATTACGCCTGGCTGACTGCGGGTGATATGGAGCTTCTTGCAGCGGAACGACTTGATCTTCGAATTCTTGTCCAACGTCTTGTTGAACATGTCGAAACTTACCTGAGGCGCCTCGATAACATCGAATGGTTCCATGATGACGACATCCATCAAACCGTCGCTCATGGATGCTTGAGGGGCAATATAGGCATTGTTGCCATACTGAGATGCGTTGGCGCAGGAAATGAGGAACGCCTTATACTGTTTGGTGCCCGTCTCGTCCTCCAGCGTGTAAGTCTCAGGCTTATACTTCAATCCCTCGCGCAGGATATTTTCAGCATAAGTGATAGGACCACGCTTGCCGCTCTCGGCAAACTTCATGCTGACGAAAGCGTCAAAGCCCATGCCGCAGGTGCAGAAGAACGGGTGGTCGTTGATGACACCATAATCCAAATCTCTAATCTGGCATTGGTTGATGACCTCTATGCATTTCTTCAGGTTCATCGGGAGCAGCAGATGTCTCGCCAATCCGTTGCCCGAACCGCAAGGCAGAATGCCGAGGGCAGTATCGGAGTGAACCAGTGAGCGGGCCACCTCGTTGACGGTTCCGTCGCCACCAACCGCCACAACCACATCTACATGGTTGTTCTTCGCTTCGGTAGCAATTTCCGAAGCGTGCCCAGCTCTTTCAGTCATTCTTATCTCGTACTCAAAAAGCTCTTTGTCCAAACCAGAATCTATCAGACTGGGAACTGCCGCCTTGCTGGCTGTTCCTGAAATCGGATTCATGATGAAAAGTATCTTTTTCTTCATTATATAGTCAAGAGTTTGTAAAATTTAGGCTACAAAAGTAATAAAAATACCCAAAATAACAAGAAATATCGATTAAAAAAACTATAAAAGTAAACTTTCTTATAAAAAAAGCCGTTTATTGAGTTCTTTTTTGTATCTTTGCACCCTGAAACTTAGAAAAGTATAAAAAAAGATAATAAAGTACACCTATTAATAATGGGACAATTACAAGAAAGATACAAGAATTATCGTGAACCTCAGAAGTATATGGCTGCCGGTGTGTATCCATATTTCCGCGAGATCACAAGTAAGCAGATGACAGAGGTAACCGACATCGATGGTCATAAGATTCTGATGTTCGGTTCTAATGCTTATCAGGGTTTGACTAACGACCAGCGTGTTATTGATGCAGCTAAGGCTGCGCTCGACAAGTATGGTTCTGGTTGTGCAGGAAGCCGTTTCCTCAATGGTACGCTCGATTTGCACGTGCAGCTCGAAAAGGAGCTTGCTGAGTTTATGGGCAAGGATGAAACTTTGTGTTTCTCTACAGGATTCTCTGTAAACCAGGGTGTCTTGGCTTGCGTAGTAGGTCGTAACGACTATATTATCTGCGATGACCGCGACCACGCAAGTATCGTAGATGGCCGCCGCCTCTCATTCGCTACCCAGCTCCACTACAAGCACAACGATATGGAAGATTTGGAGCGCGTGCTCTCTAAGCTCCCTCAGGAGGCTATCAAGCTCATCGTTGTTGACGGTGTGTTCTCTATGGAGGGCGACCTGGCTAACTTGCCTGAGATTGTAAAGCTCAAGCATAAGTACAACTGCTCTATCATGGTAGACGAGGCTCATGGTCTTGGCGTATTCGGCAAGCAGGGACGTGGTGTATGCGACCACTTCGGTCTGACCGACGAGGTAGACCTCATCATGGGTACATTCTCCAAGAGTCTGGCTTCTATCGGCGGTTTCATCGCATCAGACAAGGATACAATCAACTTCCTCCGTCACAACTGCCGTACTTACATCTTCAGCGCCTCTAACACTCCAGCTGCCACAGCAGCAGCTCTCGAGGCTCTCCACATCATTCAGAATGAGCCAGAGCGTTTCGAGAATCTCTGGGATGTAACCAACTATGCCTTGAAGCGTTTCCGCGAGGAAGGTTTCGAGATTGGCGAGACAGAGAGTCCTATCATTCCTCTCTACGTACGCGATGCTGAGAAGACATTCGTTGTTACCAAGATGGCTTACGATGCAGGTGTGTTCATCAACCCTGTTATTCCTCCAGCTTGTGCTCCTCAGGATACATTGGTACGTTTCGCACTCATGGCTACTCATACAAGAGAGCAGGTTGAGCAGGCTGTCCAGATCTTGAAGAAGATTTTCGTAGAAGAGGGAATCATCAAGTAAAATCAGATTTGCCGGTCTTCTCGGTTTGACAGATTCGGGCAGTCGGTTTCTGATTTAAAAGTTCAGCAAGTATGGTTGCGGTTCTTAGCCGCTACTATATATAACAGAACTTTTGTATGTGGTTCAAGTACGGGCTGAAGGCCCAAAAGCTCCTAGCCCAGGGCATCGCCCTGGGTATAATGGCAATCAGCAAGGCGCCCTGTAAGGGCAAAAGCTCTATTTTATCGCAGAAATCGTGACATCCGAGAAATCGTTCATCAGGTCAAGAATCTCCAGGGTATGGAAATCCTTCTTCGCCTTCACTTCGATATTCGCCTCCAGGAATTCCTCCTTGGATAACCGGCGCTCTTTCAGTTCGTAGGAATGCACCTCCATTCCCTTCTGCTTGATTTGACTGATGAATTCCTTCACGCTCTCACGAGACGGGGCTGAGAAATTCAGCTCAACGGTAGTGGTTCCCAATGGCGGAATCCAATAGTTCAGCACCTCCAGTCCAAGCAGCACCATCACCGTGGTAAGAGCCGCCGCAACATACATGCCGGTTCCGCACGCCAATCCGATGGCCGCCGTCACCCACAAGCCAGCCGCCGTAGTAAGACCACGCACCACATTCTTCTGGAAGATGATGGTACCGGCACCCAGGAATCCGATGCCCGAAACCACCTGCGCCGCCACACGCGAGGAATCCTTCAGATCCACTCCGAATCCAAACTGCGAAACCACACAGAACAGCGCACTTCCCAATGCCACGAGAAAGTGGGTGCGGAAACCAGCCTCCTTGGCACGATATTCTCGCTCAATGCCTATCGCACCTCCCAAAAGCAGGGCGAGAGAAAGGCGAATGGTCAGGTCAATATAAGTTGCATCCATATTATTGTCCTTTCTTTAATTAATCAACAAAAAATCATTTAATTGCAAATATACAACTTTTCTTGGAAAGAAAGGCGAGAATTTCAAAAAAATAATGTATCTTTGCAACTGTTAGTGCCAATTTCGGCAATTTACTCTATTTATTCACAAATACACATTATTTAATAATATATATGGCAACAGTTGACGACAAGAAGATCATCTTCTCAATGGTGGGCGTATCTAAGATTATCCCACAAAACCA